>Ga0123355_10007935_pt1 | contig 15995 bp, 8 predicted proteins | sample TergutEmb28metaG_3_FD_89872 | JGI IMG/M metagenome (GOLD analysis project Ga0123355, IMG submission 89872) | Embiratermes neotenicus P1 segment gut microbial communities from Petit-Saut dam, French Guiana - Emb289 P1 | ecosystem: Host-associated > Arthropoda: Insects > Digestive system > Gut ...
CAACACACATCGAACCAAGAACAATACGACAAATGTGGTAATTCAACAGAATAGTCGCAAGCTCCTGATGATGGATATATTAATGTCCGAAACATGTTGAGCACATAAGAAGTGAAATAAAATGGCAAGTGGCATCAAGATGGTCTTTTATTCTTCAACTAAAACGTAAACTAACGCCTACATATGTTGTCGGGAGCTTCCGCTACTTAACGAAAATTTACTGCTGTCGTCTAAGCCTAATTAGGCTTAGGCTTGTTCATATGTCGTCGCTTTGTAAATGTATACCTCTAGGCTACATGAGTGGCTACCATAAAAGTAGGGTGTAATGCAGGAATATATAGATCTCAGGCGCCAGGTCGCACGGGCGGCTAAATTTTAAACGGTGTCGCCTAAAGTTTGTGAGTTCTCATTTTGGAACTTGCTTTGTGTCACCCTCCTAGCGCTTCGAATTTTGAGGTGGCTTCTAGATTTGTGGAAAGCTTGTGCAACTCTGGCGTAATGTGTCACATAAATTCTAAATTCATCTTTTTCACACATGATTTGCAATCACTCTTTTTTTCGATTAGTCAGACGGGCGGATCTTTTAATGCATGGGTCAGTGGATCGTGAGTCGGATGGCTGAGAGTCTACTGTACCGTCGAATGGAAGGATCGGAAAGAGAGAGGTCGTTGACCTGTTTTAAAGCACTATACGCTCTATCTGATCCCCAGTCCGTGCATTGTTCGATTATATTCTCATCCTTTGTATTGTATCTTCCTGAAGATGGTCATGTGTTTGGCCGAAACATGTAGGAGGTCGTTGTGTGTGTAAATTAATTTAAATAAACGTGTGTGAATTTTGTTGTTACTACTACTACTACTACTACTACTACATGTAGACACTATTATATTATTCGTGTCGAGAGACTGGGGAAAACCGCGGAACACTAAGTCAGTTAATGTTACAATCTTTTTGGAGGTAATTCCTTGTAGTATGGTAGATGGCTGCCAATGTTTCGCAGCAACCTGCTGCCTCCATCTTCAGGATAGCATTGAACTTTAGGATCGTGATAACGGTTTCCTCCGACGCAACTTGCCACCATACCGCCATCTGAATACTCACTTCCATGAGAACATCTCGCTCAAGCAGCAGGCATCTAGGCCAAAACCGAAACGGGGCCCTTTATAACATTTACTGACAGTTCCATCCGCTTTAACCGCGTTTCTTCGTGATATTTTGACAAAAACCCACGTTCTCTCCAGGAATCGTAGCGCCATGAAAATGCATTTGAATCAAATTACATAGCATGTTTCATGATGACCTAATAGGAAATCCCCTGCTCATTAGTTCAGGAACAACGATATCGAAGTGACGTCATTCTGATGGGGATGATTACACAATCGATTACGTTTATTCGGCTCATGCGCTTACTAGAGGGCAAGTGCTTGGCAATTCTTCCACCTTCCGCAGCTAGGCGCTTAAGTTAGATGACGTCATCAGCTGGAAGAGCAGTACGGGCCGTCAAGGTGTTGTGCACCTCCCCACTACTCTCTGCAACTTTCAGTGAGGGGTCACTTGAACGTTTCCGGATAGATATCACTGAATATCTACGGACTTTCCGTCGACAAACATTTTCCGTTTTGCTTTCAACACGAAGCGTGTTACTATTGTAAAACATATCTAATAGATGTAGCTATTATTATTATTATTATTATTATTATCGTAATTATCTGCTAAGTATGTTAATTGGCTTCGCAGCTAACTTCCGGCAGGCCTTCTGGCGCCTTTTGTTCCCATTCTTACGCCATTAAGTCTGGCGTTCCTCAGGGCTGCATCGTACGGCCCTTTCTCTTTGCTGTTTTCAAAACCACTATCTGAAACTCCATTCGTAACTCCAGTTGCCTCCTCTTTGCTGACGATCTGAGAATTTTTCGTAACGTTGAGATTGCTGAGGACTGTAAACGCTTGCAGTCCGACATTGGATCTCAAAAATTGGTACTTGGGCAACAGTATGAACTTGGTTGCTGCAAAACTACTTTTATATCCTTCACTCGTAAAACTAACAGTATCCCCTTTATATATAAATTAGATTTTCTCACAATGTCCGCTTTTATAGAGACTGGCAGCCATTTTCGTAATCATGTTGCTGTGCAAGGCTTCAAAAATATTAGCGCTCATTCGTTATGTTACGTCCTCCGTTTATATCCTTGACACTTGACCCTTGACACTCTTGTTATTTTATGTTGTGGCCTTATGCGGTCTAAACTTTAATCCGCTTAGGTACACTGAAATTTTCTTAGTTCCACCGAATCTTTTAAAATCGAAAGCGTGCAAAGAAAATCTACTGATTTATGCTATAATGTATTTCTTGTTAACATTGGCACCAATAAATGCGATGATATTTTTGGCCAGGTTAAATGTATCAGCGCCTCAGTCCAGGCGGCAGACCTTCGCTGCCCTGTTTCTTGCTAATGTCGTTACTAACGAAATATATTGCCCTTCGATCCACTGCACCGCCAGTCACGTGCAGCGACTGGTATTATCAAGAGGCTACTCGGGGTGTTTTATGCCGTGCTTCGCACTAAGGCCAGTGCTTCAGCCAGATTTGTTACTGCAGCTGATGCTGTCTGTTGAAAACATCGCTATTTTCAGTCACTATGGCGCTTCGCTAAAGAGCATAATTAGATCTAATATTGTATTATTCCAGTTGGTCGTACACCTTCTATAGGTCACGTGGTTCATACTATTAATTCTTGCCTATTCTCTCTGTTTATTAAATCCTTCCGTTCTTTAAATGCCTTTCTAGGGATTGTCCTTCACTACTGTAAGTTTTTCTGTCTTATATTCTGTATTGTATCTCCGTTTTCGAATTAGTAAGTCGTAGTCTTTAGATATCTGCATTTTGTTGCTTTATATTCTGAATGCTTTTATTGTTCTCGTTTCAAGTGTTACTCATTTTGTATGCAGTTTGTGCTGATTCTGTCTGTGGCCCTCGGGCTGTTCGGACAACACGTATATAAACTTGAATTATTATTACGTTATTATTAATATTGTTGTTGTTGTTGTTGTTGTTGTGTGATGTATTTGTGCTTCTGTCCTGTCCTTATAATTGGCACTTGTGCAGTTGAGCTTCAATTTTAATAAATACTATTGAATTGAATGGAATTGAATTGAATTATTACAGATTACTACTACTGCTGTTGTTATTGCTGCTGCTGCTACTACTACTGCTATATCGGTTCTGTTTATGGTAGAGAATTATTTGTGAATTCGAAACCTTCGTTTTGTCAGCATGTTTGACACACGTGTTTCGCAATTAAGTTTCTGGGCCTTTTTTTTTGCATCGTAAGTTGTTTTCTTCTCTTGATTGTTTATTAGTGTGAACTGCCTACAGATGTTACATATGACCTAAGACCTACATTAGACCACTAATCTGTTACATGGAATTCCATTACTTTTGCTGCTGCCAAGCTGGAATGCAACTAGTGAAATTTTGATCCTCTCTCTTGTCACAGTCGTTTCTTTCCCCATTCCGTTCACATCTCTCTCTTGCATTGGAATACCTAGGACTGCACATCTACGTGACCGGAACCATCGCAATTATCCCCCCCCCCTTTTCAAATGTTCAACTTATTTCCAAAATTTGTCTTCTCCGTTTGGGCATTATAAGTGCTTTAGTTCCTATTCGGCATCGAAGAGACTTTTCTACCTCCATTGCCGCTCTTCTCGCAAACCTGTCCTTCTGCGAGATGCATGTCAGCTGCAAATTCTGTTTCCAGATACGCTGATGTATTTAACAACACATATTATTACTCTTAATAAGAGATTTAACTATCAATTTCATTTTTTATCTCGTGAAAATAATAATGAAATTGTTTTGTATACAGTAATTACAATTGTCTCCTTTCAACTGTTATTGGTTAGTTAACTGAATTGTGTTTTGTTATATTGTTGTTTCTTATGTTTTGGTCCTTTTGTTGGTTTTTTTTGGTAGTGTATTAATGTTAAATCCGTAACGGAATATCAGACTGTTAATTCAGCACAAAAGAAACAAGAGCTGAATCGAAAAGTCACAACTTAAGCCGTCTAGTTCATTCGGATTCAGAATTATTTCACTGCCTTTGGGCCTTCAATCAAACATTTTTATGACTCTTTGGAACGCGGGTTGTCCCACCATGTGGTCCGAACAGAGACAAAAGCAACTGTTAAAGCCCCTGGCTACGTACCAAAACGCTATCCTTCTCCAATGTCCAAGTGGTGTACTGCGTTATGTGTTTGATTCAGCGGCCATCGTGGATGAATATCAAGGCTAGCCAAATATCAAGCAGGAATGGTAACCACTAGGCCGCCAGTTCAGTTTTAACTCTCCAGTTTCCTTCAGTTCCCGAACACACGTTCTAATATTATTTTAAAATATTCTGTAACCATATTTCTGTTGATCCTCGCCAATTTATGATACATTGCCATCTTATTATCGCCATTCTCTAGGAAGTATTAGTAGAAGAGTGATGAAGCTACACGTGTCTTTTGGGTTCCAAAATCTTATTGTAAAAATACAAGGCAAGGAAACTGAATATTAACACATTTATTATCGACCTCATTAATGTACTTAGTTTTTAAATATAGTTCAGCAGTACTGAAGTAGAGGATGCCCATTTTATCGGGCACATAAGCACAGCAGCTATCATGGGGAGCCGCGTTGAATGTAGGCTTTCTATACGATAAACTTGCCATGCTCAGGGTCACATTAAAAGGGACACCTTGCACTGTGCTGTAACTTCTGTCACACTTCTCATGTTTGTACGGGCACAACTTATATATTACTGGGCGTTTCCGTATCCCTATGGAGCGCTCATTGCTTTCCATCCTTCCGTCCTTCCGTCCTTCCGTCCGCCTGTAGGTGTAACTCGAAAACCGCTGAATGGATTTTCACAAAATTCGGTATGGGAATTTAATTAAAATTCGTGAAACGGACAATGTTCATGAAGCTCTTCATGTCTCTTTGCAGGTACCTCGGTATTAAAAGTCCCACAACGGTCGGTCAAAATATACAGGCTAATAGAAAATAACAAATAGCCTGAAACAAGCGTTATAGATTGAAACACAACGCATTTTCCATTCAGTACGCTTTTCTTTACATTTTCATGTTTTAAAGGTAGTTAAATAATTCTTTGCGAACAAAGCAGAATTCTTATGCTTTGCACAGAATCAAACTTTTGGAGGGATATGGGACGGTACACACTTTGTAATTGTGTCAAATGTTGCCTGGCGACAGACGTCGGTAACATACTTGTTAGGATTTTAAATGAGTTTCTTACCGTAAGTGTTTTAGGCAAGTTGGTAACATGTTGCTTTCCATTATGAAGCCACGCCTCTCGGCGACTTTCATGCAATTCAACTCGCTGCCTACGAAGAATGTGACGCTCGTCACAGACACGCAACATAGCATGCACTGTGTAAGGGGGGCAGTTCTTTCCAACCGCTGTGTTCCCGAGGGGGTTTATAAAGTTGACTTTTGCCTTACATTCTCCTTCATTCTGAAGGGACTGAGCTCCATAAATGTTACTCATTAACCAAAATGGCAAGCCCTTTCAGGTTAATCAGCTACTTTGTTGTCAAACATCACTCGTTACTGAAAACATGTATAGAAAAATATACGGATATCAGAATAGTAGGAATTTGATAATAACACCATTGTTTTATAAAGGCCCATTAGGCACTATGGGCCGGGATAGCTCAGTCGGTATAGAGACTCGCTAAGGGCTGGATGGTCCAGGGATCGAATCCCGGAGGTGGCGAGGCTTTCTGCACCCAACCAGGCCGGCCCTGGGGGTTCACTCAGCCTCCTACACAATAGGTAATGGGTTTCTTTCCTGGGGGTAAAGCGGCCGGAACGTGGCGTTGACCATTCACCCCCGTCTAACACCGAAGTCACAGAAACAGTTGAGCTATGCCTCTACTCTTCCTCTGGGTCTTCATGGCCTGTTCTAGGGTGAACTTTACCTTTATCACTACAATTAGGCGCATAGCGTGATGCATGGATCACACAGACGCACAATTTTAGAATTCATAAACGTGAAGCATCATGACTTCAAAATTTATTCTCAGAATTTCATGGATATGGGAACTGACAAATAAGACGTCTGTGATTTCAGGCTTCCGCTGCTAAGTACATTATATCTTCGCTCTTCTGAGTTGTTACGCGAGCTATATTGGTAACTCCTTACGAACGTTTCGAGAAAACCTTTGCGTCCCATTGGTCCCCCTTGAAGATGGGACCGATAAGTTGTCCTGAAACATCGGTAAGGTATAACCACTATACGCTTCATAATATCCCAGAAGAGCGCAGATATGAGATACCAACTGTCTTCAAAATTATTTGGCGTGCTCCAAAATTTTGATCTGTCGGCTGTCCTGCTGCAAGTCAGTAGTTATAATACGAAAGTTTGAACACACTTACTGAAAAGCGATTCTGTTATTTTAACGACTTATTTTAGATAATTGTGTGATGTATATCTTCAAAGACTTTTTATATAGATTATAGTTTTAACACATGGAATTCAGGTGCACGTGAGACTCTTGATTTTCAAAATTAATACGTGTATTGAGGAATGTAACAAGATCACTAATAATGCGATGGCGATAAAGCGAAACGTAATTGAATCTGGCTGTACTCTTGTACACCTATCTAGTTATCGCGCGTGTACTGTATTTTGGTGCGTCCTGTATCCGGGTGTGTAACATGTCAACTACACAAATGAAGTGTAAGCTTCCTAAAAGTTGTTAATGTCTGTGTAACATGAACATGTAAATTTATGTCATGCATGATAGTGTAGCCATACTTCACATATTCTGTGTGAATATAGTAAAAAGTGAAATTGGACGTTTCAGTTAATGAAATAAAGGCATGTGTCATGAGTATTAATTACAGAATGTAATAATAATAATAATAATAATAATAATAATAAATTAATCTGAGCGCCTGCCAATAGCTCTATCCTAAACAAGCAAGAATTAAATTGCATGGTATAAACAAAAGGAAAAAATGTATTAGAAATGAAAAATAAACCAACAAAATGTACGTGCGTAGAAAATACAGAGATAAAAATGACTAGGAAATTAGGAAGCTGCAGTCCTCCTAAAAATAACAAAATTATTATTACTATTATTACGAACATTATTATTATTATTATTATTATCAGTAATAATAATAGTATCAAGGCAGTCAATGTTCGTATAAAAGTAACAAGGAGGCGCGTTTTTGTAACCATTGTGGGCTTTGGAAAAGCATTAAGTGTTACATAATCTGCATGTGTGTCTGTAGCCTTAGTTATTCAACATTCATTGCGCATGCTCTGTATTTTATTGTCACTTGTGGCCTGTCTGGCTGTACCATAATTTTTCACATCATCTCATAAATGGCACAATTCTAGAGAAGAAGTTACTGAACACAAAATGTGTGTTTTGATTTCCCTACAAATTTTGTCTGAAAAATTTCTCCTTCAAAGAAGAATAGATTGAGATGTTTTGTGTGGTCAGAAATGTACATACGGCTTCATGTAGAGTACCCGTTATTCTTGTCAGATTTTAATGAAACTTGAATTTTCTTGCCTTATTTTCGAAAAATGTTCCAATATCAAATTCCATGAAAATCCATTCAGTGGGAGCCGAGTTTAATGCGGACGGATGGACGGATAGACAGATATGACGTACCTAATAGTCGTTTATCGCAGTTTTGCGAATGCGCCTAATAACAATTCAATTCTTGTTTATTAATGCGCTGAGTCAAAAACCAAGTGGTCAGTAACAGAAACAGTACAACACACAATAACAAAAATTGGTATGCAGCAGACACAAACAAAACAAACAAAAGAATACTTAATCATTTTTAGGATTTCTCACGATATAAAATTAAATGTAATACCAAAGACGACTGAATGTGTTAATTTACCTTCTGAAGATACAATAATAATAATAATAATAATAATAATCCTGGTGGGATGTATTGTAGATTATTGTAGACTATAAAACTCTCCACACACAATGAAATTTTCTTAAGCGAGGCCTTCGCTTTTATAGGAAGTGGCGTGGCGTAGGTCGGTAGTAGGTTTCTGACGTTTAGGAGTAAACAGTCCAGCAATTTATTGATTTATCCTTCAGTACTGGACCGGTAATTGTCCCGAAGTGTCGGAAACCTACTACTGACCTACACTTCGCTCGTCCCGGAAGAGCGAAGACATGGTATAACGGCGGCGGAAGCCAGAAATCTCGCAGTGAAATATCGTGTAAAATGTTACTGTATGTGTATAAATGTGACTGTATGTGTATAAATGTTACTGTGTTTGTATAAATGTTACTGTATGTGTATAAATGTTACTGTATTTGTATAAATGTTACTGTATGTGTGTAAATGTTACTGTATGTGTATGTTACCGTATGTGTATAAATGTTACTGTATGTGTATAAATGTTACTGTATGCGTATAAATGTTACTGTATGTGTATAAATGTTACCGTATGTGTATAAATGTTAACGTATGCGTATAAATTTTACTGTATGCGTATAAATGTTACTGTATGTGTATAAATGTTACTGTATTTGTATAAATGTTACTGTATGTGTGTAAATGTTACTGTATGTGTATAAATGTTACTATATGTGTATAAATGTTACTGTATGCGTATAAATGTTACTGTATGTGTATAAATGTTACTGTGTGTGTATAAATGTGACTGTATGTGTATAAATGTTACTGTGTTTGTATAAATGTTACCGTATGTGTATAAATGTTACTGTATTTGTATAAATGTTACTGTATGTGTGTAAATGTTACTGTATGTGTATAAGTGTTACCGTATGTGTATAAATGTTACTGTATGTGTATAAATGTTACTGTATTTGTATAAATGTTACTGTATGTGTGTAAATGTTACCGTATGTGTATAAATGTTACTGTATGTGTATAAATGTTACCGTATGTGTATAAATGTTAACGTATGCGTATAAATGTTACTGTATGCGTATAAATGTTACTGTATGTGTATAAATATTACTGTATGTGTATAAATGTTACCGTATGTGTATAAATCTTACTGTATGCGTATAAATGTTACTGTATGTGTATAAATGTTACTGTATGTGTATAAATCTTACCGTATGCGTATAAATGTTACTGTGTGTGTATAAATGTTACTGTATGTGTATAAATGTTACCGTATGTGTATAAATGTTACTGTATGCGTATAAATGTTAATGTGTGCGTATAAACAACTGAGCTGAAACGTAAGATGTTGCAGCATACACGACTCGTGTTAGCTAGTTTGATAAATACCGGCTAACAACGCAAGATGCTCAGCGTCGTCAGCCATTATCGATATTGCTTCGCTTACTGCTTGGTGAAACAAGTTCAGAATAATGTGTCATGTGTTATTATACATAAGCAAATTGCCCTTAATCCCTCGTCCCCTGTGCGTAAGTGCTTTCTGATGTTAAATTATAAATAACGTAATCATGCGATACCCCATTACTGTTCGCCGAGTTTCTCAGGCGCCACATTTGATGGCACGTGTGCGCATGTGTATCTGTTTTTTATCGGATGGCTTGAGTGAATCCGCATAATGAATAAAAATTGCCACTCACTTGTTGTGAAACGTGTTACATTTTTACGGATATATATTTGCAGTAAACGGAGTTTTTGTGACTTGTAACCTGCATTGAATTCCATTGAGTATGCGTCTCTTTAAACACTTTGCTTTTGATGTTAAGTACCAAGTGTCTTTGGTCACGGTTGCGCAGAATTATGAAGTACCATATTTTGATTAAAGTATGGATATTGGAGTACCAGATGTTTGTGCTTCTAATTCATTTTTAATTCATTTACATTTTGGACACCCATTATTTAGTGTTTGTGAGTGGTAAATCACGATATTGTTCATATTGTGGTCGTCTAGAATGTTTCATCATACAGTGACATTGTGCAGGAGGAGGCGGTGTGGTCCTCGAAATATTGGTTTACCACCTACTAAACTGATACATTGCCGAAACACAGGAGATGAAGCCATAATTTGTATTATGTTTCTCTGGATTTTTATGATGCAGTGTAGGATCATAAGTCAGTGCAGAAATTTCGGGGTAACGTGCCGCCTCTTTCTTTAGGGTGATAATATTCAGTCCAGATAGCCGTTGAGCGTGATTATCAACGTAAATTTCACACTTACGTTACAATGGATTTTTCCACGTATGCACAAAATATGTTTTCAGAATTATATTTTAGTGAAGGAACACTTAAGTAGGGCAAAATCCTTTAATGTCCTAATGCAATTATTCTGAGTTTAGTGTCTTAATTTTGGTAAAAGCGAACAGTTTCTCGTTATAATTGAAGTGCCACTGACATAATGTGTGTTGTTTTCTTGTTCAAACTTTTTGCAGTTCATTTATCAACACAACGAAAGGAAAACGTCGAAGAAGTCATCAACACTGATGGATCCATCGGAACCCTGAAGTGCCCCACCCTTATGGTGAGTTTATTTCATTTTGTTGATTTATTTTATGAAGTTCTCAGTACCTCAGACTCCGTGTCTTCGAAAGTTTGCTGGATGTTGGACAATAATTTAGAAAGAATGAATTGTGCACGGGCACTTCCTGGAGGTACTGGGGAAAAGAACGAAAAATCTAATACATTATAGCCTACATCCTGGTCAAGAGTCGAAGCTCGCAACGCCTTAATACGAGTCAGAGTCGTTACGGCTTGAAGCAACTAGCTTTCGGAGCTGTTTTTAATATTTACTTGCTCTTGCTCAGTGTTGTGTAAGTGTGCAATTATTGTAGTGTGCAAGTCTGTTATTAAAATATTAAAAGTCTGCATGTATCGCCATCACTTTCCCCGTTATTGCATAACACATATTATAGTCGCACACTCGTATAAACGTACTTTCATTGTCATGGTTTAGACCTTCTGGCATATTGCGATTAACGTATAACGTAACACTGAGGCGCGTTCTTGCCACCATTGTTGAAGTGGAAAAGTAGTAGGTATTACATAATCTTAGTGTGTGTTTGTAGCCTTAGGTGTCGAGCATTCAATACGCATGCGCCGTATTGTCATCTGTGCCGTGCCTGGCTCTGTAATGTTTTTCCACATTATCTCAGAAACGGCACGATTTTCGGAAAAATTGAAAATAAAATGGGTTTTGGTTTTCTTTACAAATTCTGTCCGAAACTTTTCTCATTCTAAGTGGAATCGAGGGAGATATGATACAAAATGTATATTGGTCTTCATGTACAGTACCCGATATTCTTGTACGATTTTAGTGGAACTTAAATTTTCTGGACAATTTTCGAACAAACATTCAATACAAAGTTTCACGAAAATCCACCCAGTGGGAACCGAGCTGTTCCATGCGAACAGACGAACGGGCGAACAGACAGACGTGATAAAGCTAATCGTAAACGAAAAAAAAAACAGTTTTACGAATGCGCCTAAAAACTGTCTGAAATTACAAAATTTTATACATCGATAAGAATTTTCAAATGAAACTGGGCCAGTTCGGTGATTTTTCTGAGTGAAGGAGGAGACGACGTTAAAATTTATCTCACCGGTTGTTGGGCCATGCATTCCGTTATCACCAACTGCTGGAATATCTCCGAAAAAATCTTACTTCCCTGTTTCTCGAACCACTGTACAGTCGCGGCCATGAAGTGTTCGTCAGACCTGAATCTATAGCCTAAAACGCTTTGCCGTTCAAGGACCCTGACGTTGTCCTAGAAGCATAGAGCCTTTATGTAACCCCTAGATACGCCCGAACCATCCCGTCGTGCTCATGGCGAGTTCGCCGCGCTGCACGACAGCGCCCCGCAATGTTCAACTACGGCCCATGCTCTGAGAGGTGCTGGACCATCCTCTACACAGTCCGGACTTTTCACCTTTTGATGTCCACGTGTTCAGATCCTTCAGAAAAGCACTAAAGGGCTATAGATCTTGGTCAGTTGAACATGTCAAGGCTGAGGTAGTGCAGTGGTTCGAGGGTCTCAGTCGGCTGGCGTATCAATGGAATGCCTGCCTCAATTCCCATAGGGACTATTTTAAGGGGTTTTACTCCTTCGACCAGAATAATCCCCAAGCGGATTTCATTTTAACACATAGCGGGGGTATCGACTTTTCGCAAGACTCCTGCCTGCATCTAAGCAAAGAAATAGGAATAAACGGTCTATCCATGCTTCGAACAGGAATCAGAAACAGAATCCTAGTGTTCCAACTGTTCAGCGCTTCTGCATAGCGTCGAAAGTACTTTGTGACAATGAGTCACGCCCATTTGAAAATAGGCCCTAAGAAATGTGGTCTATGGTCTATGCATAATGGTACACAAGACTGTAACTTAACAAGAGATCTGGTAGTTTCTGTTGCCCACTACAAGTTAATGGTGTTAGTGCCATGCGTCCATAATTTACGATGGGTTTTTCGTGCTTTACTGTACGTACCAAATTATTATAAACACGAATGAAACGCGAAATGAGCTGGAATCTCTGAAAGGTTAGCTTGTTTCTCCCTGGACACATTTACATATCTATTTCGGAGCGTCTGGAAATACAGCCTTCCCTTTTCAGCTTCTAATTCGTAGATTTTTACGTTTGATAAAGTCGACACTCACAGATACGGTAAGGCTTCTAATTTCCTGTTTCAATCAACCGCAATATGAAAGTTTTGTTTTCATCCTTCATATGCAAAATGCGTCCCTTTGCACGTGACGCATGAACAGAAGGGGAGTGGAGATTTAGCTGCATTCATTCTTAACCTCTGCGACAGAGGTCAGCCGCAGGCTTCTGTCTCTTCACACCAGTGAAAGAGCTCATGGTATCCATTGAGTAGATGGCTGGACATTTTGGGTAAGAGAAACATATCCTGCCCCTCCCAGGATTCAAAACCCGGACTGCCCAAACCACAGTCTACGCTACGCTACCGACTGCGCTTTCCCTGCTCCAGAGAGTCTACATCTAATTGTAAGATTTTTGTAACGTTTTAAATTTCTGACAACACGAGAAATCCAAACTTGTTCAATGATTTTTAGGAAAATTCCAAGTAATCTTATTGTTGAACTGGTCATCAGGAGGAGAAATATGAAACTTTGTCTATCAGTGTGTCTGCAACGTCTTGCCTTCATTCTATACGCATGTATACGACTACATGAAGAAGTAGCAATGAGAATGGGTTTATGAAGGGAGGACTTTTAAGTGTATTGAAATTTAATTTGTTCTCAGTCTGCTTTAACAGGAAGTGGAACAAAATACGGATATGCAAAGCGACGAATGCGTTTGCATGAACAAATTAATAGCACAAATTGTGAGAATTGAAGTTCTCACGCCAGTGATTATGACGAAAACTCTCGCCTGGAATGTGATGCAGAATAGTCGGGTATCAAGTTACCAGTGTTTCCGATATATACTGCCTCCATCTTCAGGGAAGTAGTTACCCTGAAGATGGGAGCAGTGTGTTTCTCTGAGATTCCGGTTACTAGATTGCACGGCATCGCATCCCGAAAGACAGTGATATTAAAAAAAGTAAAAGTTCATTTGTGTCTTTCATTTCGTGCGTCAGCCATGTTCTGTCACTGTCTGTGCTTCGTTTCTAGTACGTAGGCGGTATGTAATAACAAATTCCACCCGGGACATTTGTCACACACGAGAAAATATCTGTGTCTTGGCAACTGCACCGATTTAACCTCATCACTGGCTTTGTTAGGGAGCAGATTCTTGACGTTGATGGAGGGAACTGTGCCGGTTCTTTTACAGTTCGTTTACAATTCGTTTACATTTCTTGCCGTGGTATTTTTTACACCCTACAAGACATTGTCTTGGCCACTGCATTTTCTTGGCTCGAGTATTGTCAGGGGAAGGCCTGCTGACGACAATCGTGTGGAGGGGTAGAAGTTTGACGTCATGTAACTGTCTAACTTTATAACCATGTCTATTATTTATACTTCTGCTCAGCTGTACGATGATAAATAAGTACTAATATACCATACTTGCACAAGCACCTGCTGTGCCGGTTGTATTTACCCAAATAAACGCTAACGTCATTCATCACGTAGTCTGCCTTACGACAGGTCCATAGTCTCTTCCAGAACGAGTTCTCTACAGACTGCGATCTAGTACTTCCTCTTTCAGATTCCAACATTTTTTCTTTTCCTTGAGGTTACCTAGTAGCTGCTCACGCCTTCTTTCTCGTTTTCCCGTCCCTTCTATTTTTCCTCTTATTCTTTTGAATAACGTGTTTTGGAAGGCAGTTTCTACGCATGATATGACCAATCCAGTTGCCCTTCTTTCTTTTTATTGTACGTAGGATATTTTTCTCCTCCTTGACTTTGTGTTACACTTCATTTCTCACACGATCGGTCTAACAGATCTTCTCCATCCTTCTCCACCACCATGTTTCAAAACGTTTCAGATATTTATGATCTACTTTTCGAAGTGTCCAAGTTTGAGCACCATAAAAAGCTATGCTCCAAATGTAGCATCTGTTACAGTTCATCTCGGTTGCGTGGGGTAGCTGACACTCGGCGAGATGATATCTTACCTTCAACAGCAATATTACATGGAGTTAACCCAGCTCCAGCATTAATTTCACGAATGCGTCCAAAGAAACACGTTTGACTGATTTTGGCGATTTTATTGCTAGCAAATGAGTGATGTCATAAATTTATTACACTTAGCTGATATTTTATGATTAAGCACGGCAAGTAAAAGCCGTCACATATGTATTACTTGGATGCCAACTAAGTTTTAAGTTCATACGTGATATTTCAAATACCAAATTTTATGCTTATGGTTCCGTGCATCGCTGATCTACATTAACAGTTGTCCAACGAGATGCAACACAAAGCAGTCTATTTATTATTCTGCAAGTTCACTCTACATGTTTCGGGTGTCAACCACACCCATCATCAGGAGTACATAAAACTGTAAGTACAGCCTCCGGTACTGGTCATATTTTTTGTGCAGCTACCTCCCTCCAACGTGGCCAAGCTTGGCCACGTTGGAGGGCGGTAGCTGCACAGCACAGCATGACCAGTACCGGAGGCTGTAGTTACAGTTCTTTGTACTCCTGATGATGGGTGTGATTGACACCCGAAACATGTAGAGTGAACTTGCAGAATAATAAATAGACTGCTTTGTGTTGCATCTCGTTGGACAACTGTTAATATAATTCAGTTAATATAATTTAAATTCACTATCTTCAAATACACGTGTAGAACTTAATTCAACAACGTGCGATACTTTAATGCACGAATCTGTGAATTTGGAGTTAAAAATTTTATTGCGGCATAATTCTTTTTGTAAAGCTATCAAGCAACGCGTCCAGTAGACTCTGACGTATTAAAAACAGTCCCCACCCTTCGAGTTCACGTCCTCGGTCTTCTCTAAAACAAGAAATATTCCCTGCTGAAGCTACAATATTCTCATTAGCCGAAACGCGAACTTTGCCGTCTTCAGAAAGTCGAATTTCACTCTTTAAAAGATTAAACCTAACTAACAAACGGCGAGGAGGAGACCAGTCCTTCCGAAAATGCGGTACGCGAGGCAATTTTGATTGTTTTATTCCGGAATTAAAATCGCTGTTCATGAATTTTGGATTGGTTAAAGCTGGAATCATGCAGGCAGTAGGTGACTGACAGTATCACCCTGAGAGACATATAGAAGAACATTAAATTCGCGGAATTTTATGCGTTAAATTTGCAAGCGTATCGTGGCTCAGGTCGTAAATTTTTTTATTTATGTTGTCACCCTATATTACTACACTATGTTCATCACTGCTTTACGGTTTCTCGTAAAGTATACATTATACTATTCGAAGCACCTCACCGCGCGGCGAACTAATATTTGAGCATCGATCAGGTCAGTGAAGTAGGAAATCTTAACGTTTTGTACTGGGGGGGGGGGGGGGGGGGGTGTCCTTTTTATTTTTTTTCTTGAAACCCCGCCTCCCCTGTCTCCCCTTTTTTCCTCCCTTCTGACACCTATCG
>Ga0123355_10007936_pt1 | contig 15993 bp, 8 predicted proteins | sample TergutEmb28metaG_3_FD_89872 | JGI IMG/M metagenome (GOLD analysis project Ga0123355, IMG submission 89872) | Embiratermes neotenicus P1 segment gut microbial communities from Petit-Saut dam, French Guiana - Emb289 P1 | ecosystem: Host-associated > Arthropoda: Insects > Digestive system > Gut ...
GCAATGACTTGGAGCAGGCTGTGGTGGTGGTGGTGGTGGTGGTGGTTGTGGTAGTAGTAGTAGTAGTAGTAGTAGTAGTAGTAGTAGTAGTAGTAGTAGTAGTAGTAGTAGTAGTAGTAGTGGTGGCAGCAGTAGCAGTAGTATCTATCCACTGCCTATTTAGCGACGCTGTCAGTAGCTAAGATTATCGCGCCGAATAGCAGTATGATCGGTATACAAAGAACTAGAAAAGACGTGGAAAGAAGACGTCGCGACCTCTGAAGCACTAGGGCTCTGAAGAGTCTGCCACCGCATTTGGACCTGGGACTTTCTGTGTACGAAGCAGTAATGTTAACGTCCGAATGGCAACTTCCCCTACTACTACTACTACTACTACTGCCACGTAGTAGTAGTAGTAGTAGTAGTAGTAGTAGTAGTAGTAGTAGTAGTAGTAGTAGTAGTATTCAGAACAGTAATTTGCAATGATAACAACTACAGTGGATTGTGGGGACACATCTTGCTACTAGAGGTATGCAACGGGCGCAGTGCACCACTCACAGATAAGCGGCACGTGGAATAATAACTGTAAGGAGAACGTGGAGTGTTGGAGTAGAATCTGGCGTAGTGTCACTTTTTCCACCAAAAATGTTACGTGGACTAACTTGAGAATGAACCGGCACCTCAACACCGCGAAAGTACTGAAAGAAAACTGATCGCCCGAGCCACAGCACTGCCACTAGAACAACATCGAGCGTCTGAGACACAGCATGGCCACTGAAACAAACACTGACAGCCTGAGCTACAGCATGGCCACTGACAGTCTTAGCTACAGCATAGTCGCCGCAAAACACTGATTTCTGATGCAAAGCTGAACACTTATAGTCATGCATTCTCTGAGCTAGTCAGATTCGTTTTACACCACTGAAGCTAATTTCTGCAGCAAAAATTTCATCTTCACCTTCCTAAGCCCCACGACAGACTATCATTTATTGCACGATAAATGTCGTTTAATTTTCATAAACATAAGACGCGAAGAGAAGAGTAAACAGCCTAAAATCCTCGTTATAAAGTAAAAATAAGAAAGATAAGCGGTTTCGGAAAGAAACACGACAGAGACACAAAAAATTAAAGAAAAGAAAGGGAGGGTGAGATAAGATACGAAAGAAACAATTTTCTGCGTCACGATTGACGGATCATACAGCACATGCGCACAGCCATCTGTACTAAACACATACCTGTGATTAATTCTTAGCATTAAGACAGTTGGTTCATTTGTACTGCACACCTATTCTTCTATTTGTGTTCACACTGCAACAAGACACGCACTGTACGTATTACGTAACACTGCGGCGCATTCGTGCAATGTGTATACCTCCTCGATTATCCCAACAGCGTGATGCCATTTCACTCGAAGAAAACGTTTTTATGGTCATTTAATGTCGCCAAAAAAAATAAAACCTACTTACATTTCCACATAAAGCACCCGATGTTTTTGCCCGATTTTAACCAAATTCGGATTTTCGTGACAGAAGTCCCCAATATCAAACTTCACGGATATCCGCCCAATTGAAGCCGTGGTCGTGGGTGTACACGTGGAGAGAAGGACGGACATGACGGAGCTTACGGGTGTTTTATGCGACTATGCGAACGCGCCTAAAAACGAACGGTTTCGTAATGATTCGTGCATACTGTAGGCCTACTGTCTTCACGGGCAATGTATTTTGTAACTACGTTATATTGTTTCGACATAAAATGTTCTTAAATGAAATAATGAATTTCTGTTTCATGAAACCTGCAAATTTATGGCGTGTTGTCGACGTTTCGGAGAATCTGTTCCAGTCTAAAAGGCGCAGTCTTAGCGGTGCCCTCATCCACAAGCGGGATCTATATCAAACTGAATAGCTGTGATACAAGAAATATTCTAAAACTGACAGTTACTGGCTAACATATGAATTGTCACAGGGCATACAAATACCACACTTCACTTGTCATGTGAACAAAGCCATTGAAATAACTGATATTAATTTTTATTTTTGTGTACAAACCGTGCATTTGTATTATTTACTATTAATTTGTACCAACACATGAGCATATATGTGCATTTGTTGGTATAAATTAATAATAAACTGACATTAACTTTAAACTTAATCCTCTATCTCTTTTCAATAAATATATAAAACGATTGAAGAAGTCCGAGAAATTTCAGCAACAGACATGTAAATCCTAACCGCTGTATTTCATAGCATGTAAAGTAACGGCAAACCGTCAGGAAATCAACCGTGTCTTGTCGTATTCTGCGTTAGTGGACGCAGTGGTCAACATTCGAAGTAAAAAAAGTTGTCCACCATCTCTGAAATAAATACTATAACATATTTACCTTCCTCCCATCTTACTTCCTTATACGAGAAGAAAAAAGGAACACGACAGTGACTTGCGTGGTTTCAGCCATTACATGCGTATGTTCCGTTGTCTCATTTGCTTTCCTCCCATGGCGCAATTACCAGAGGCCACAAGAGCCACCGGAGAAATAGCAATTTCAGATTACCAACTGTATTGTAGCAACCTCATGACGTCGTCCGCTATGTTTTGCACAGAACCGGCGGTCTCATACTGACCTCACGCTGCGACCAAGAGCGCATCAACCTCAAGCAAGCAATACTGTTCTGTTGGGAAGGCGAAGTCTTCCAACATACCTGATTTTATAGCGCTGATTGAGGATCAAGAGACAGCATCTGGAATGAAGTAGCCGTGGCCTAACTTTGATAATCCTACTTAAAAGGCAAGCTTTTCGTTGTTTACGTCATGAATGCGTAAAGGGAACACTCCACTCATTCTCAACCTTCGCATTAGATGGAGGCGCGTGGTTAACTTCAGGCCACGGCCGCTCTACCACCGGGGAAAGAAACAAAGGTACCCATTGAATAGGAGGCAGGGAGGGGCGCACAGCCAGTCTGGATACTTTGAAGAACAGTAAACCTCTTTCCTATTGAGATTCGAACCCCGGATTGTCCATCCCCTAGGCCAGTCTCTATACTGAGTACATTATCCAGGCTCGGTAACCTTAATGACCGGCATTTATGTGGACGGACTGACGAAAACCAGGAAAGGCCAGGACTTCGGACCTTCTGTACGAAAATAGAAACAGGTACTTCCCGAATCGCAGTCAAGAGTCACCGCTACACTAACCAGCTAGGCCAATAGTTCCCAAACTATGCTCAGCGGCTCCCAGCGGATTCACAACCAGTTCGCAAGGGATCCGAGGGTACATCTGACGTCTCCTTTTTTTAATTAAAATAATGACTTTTGTAAACATAATTGCGGAATCTCTTTAATTGGCGATGTGTTTATTTCGTATGATCGTTAATCGGTTTAATTAAGGTGAAATAATGAAATGCATTGTTACGTATGCTGCTGGTATGTAATTGTAGCTATCGAAAATCAATTCTGAGATAAAAATCCTTAATGTACGATACCTCTCAACCGGACACCCAATATTTCCGTGAGAAAGGATGTGAGGATCCGTGGTTATTTTTCACAGCTGAAAGGGATGGACGAGCAAAAAAGTATGGAAAACCCTGTGCTAGGCTGCTTATGTCACGACGCTGTTAATAGACGAGGTTACTTACCATCAAACAGTAAGACGATCAAAGCATAATGTACTGGACAGGATGTGTAAACATGTAGTCATGGTCTAATTTGAAGTGGTATGTCAGTACCTTGCCTGAAAAGGCTAACGAAGACTGGAAAAGTTAAAAATATCCCGCAGCGGCGGATTTAAATCATCCGTGTTTTTCAGTTTGTTTCCAGGTTTACCAGCTGCAGCAACTGGCTTCACGGTACGTATCGGCAGGTTTTGTGCACACACAGAAAAATCGCCGGAACCTGCAATAAACCTGCTGGACAAGGGTTGTAACGGCACCACAAACCAGAGTGCAGCTAGATGAATGGAAATGCAATGGGATGCTTTGATACACACAACGTTTGGCGTTATTACGCACTGTTGTGGTAGTAAGGGAGCAGGCTTTGGTAAGTGATAAAAAGGTCGCGGTTCCCCTAACACCAATCGTCAATGCTTTCTGGGAATGTGGCCCCCAAGGTTTGTGGAGACTGCTGAACAAAAACTAACCAACAGCTGAGAGAAGTCGTGACCTACTTCGAAGTCGTTACAGCTTGTTGATTCGGAAGGAAATCAATGGAAATCTGAACCAAATTAGCCAGTCACAACATATGTAACACGGACCTCGTTATTATGATGAGCCACAAGTACTGTTACAAATGTCAGTCAAGCATATAATCAAGACACAGAAAATCCCTCACAGGCAAGCCCGAAGAGCAGATACAAGGTAACCGGAAATAACGTTGGCATTCACTTCGTATTACATTACCTTCTGAAAGTTCATCTTCTGAGATGTTACACAGTGTAAATTGGTAAACTGTCGCCGACGTTTCGAAGGATCGAGGTACCTACATTCGCAGGGTCCAATCCAACAATTCCGACAAATCTTGGACTGCTTGACTGTAAAAATTAGAGCAATACGATCCTCCGCAACGTAGGTAATTGTTTACCAGTCGACATGGCGTCACATTCCACAAGAGTTCAATCTTCGGCAACACCGCTGTGAGAACCTGAAATCTCAAAGATCATAGTCTCCGAATTCTAGGTAAACAATGTGGCAAGCCAAACTAGTTTTATGCTCCGTTTTGTATAGTGGCGAAGCTTTCCTTAAGAATAAAATATAAATGTTACACGATGAGAAAAATTAAACTAAGTCCACTTCTTGAGGAAAACACTTCTGTGCGTTAAAAGAGGAATGAGAGAGGTTATATAATGAGAAATGCTCTATGCATATCAGTAGCCTGACATTATTACGGTAAATTAAATGTGACACAGACGGTAGCAATCGGTAAAACAACAACACGCATGAAGGCAACAAGGCATGCGTACAGCACGCGCTAAGCTTCGTGGAAAAGAGCAACAAGTAAGATCAAAATATACATAAGGCACGTTAATAATATTAACACAAATGTTAGAGGAACGGAGTGTGATAATGTGCACAATAGGTTAGGACACATGCACACAGTAATGTTACTGGCGACTTACTTTTAATATTGTTTTAAATATTTCAAAACCGCAAGACTAAGGCGGCATAAAAATCCGTTTCGTTCCCTCGTACACTGTTTCTTTGCTCCAGGTATTTTTGGGTCTGATAAATAATTCGCGAGTTACGCTAAAGACGCGCGCAGAAAAACCTCGGAGCGTGATTGTCGATTGCGTAGTTGTGTTGGCACTTTCATGCAGTTAGTCATGTAGAGTACCGATATTATATTATATTATATTATATTATATTATATTATATTATATTATATTATATTATATTATATTATATTATATTATATTATATTATATTCCGATTTCAAAGAAGGTTGGAAGGGGTCGACAGTTTAAATTAACGAGTACTGGTGGTTGGAATCATTTTGAATTGGAAACTCAGGCAGAAGATCACTAGCGAGACAGTGTCTCAGACGTCTAATATTACAAACATTTACAAAAAAATTAAACACAGTGGCGCAAAAAATCCCTTGACACTCGATGTTTAACCAAAGAGAGGCTGGATTATGTAACTTTTGCGCCACCTTGTACTTGTACAAGAAATCTGAGGGCTTCAGCACTCCTTATTTTCCAGATGCATTAACACAAAACCCTACAACTAGCAACGTTCCACAACAATCGCGTGTGCTGTCCGAGAATACTGACACAGTGGTAATGCCTTTAACTCGTAATTAGAAAATGCCCGGTACGAATCCCGGCCGGAACACCGGCAATCCTGAAGTTTGATACTCGTGGGTTTACCTCACTTGCTCCACACAACTGGTGAGATAGTATCTGGAGTAGGCTACGACCACTTTCTTCCATATGTACTTATTCACCATTCGTCAGTCTCTCAGATGAGGACAACGATTTGAAATAAAGCACACGCAACCCGCTGTGCCCTGACGACAGACCGATATATGATTAGTTTTCCAGACAGCACCGCCTGGACTTGACACGATAAGTGCCCGAGCGTCTAGTATATAGAATGTAGTATTACAATTATACAGCACCGTCATTGCTACGTTCTGTATGGGTGTCAAACTTGGTCTCTGGCGCTGAGAGAGGAACATAGGCTTAGGGTGTTAAAAAATAGAACCTAAGAAAGACGAGGTAAAGGGGGAGTGGAGAAGGCTATATAATGGCGAGCTTTATGATCTATACTTCACCAAATATTATTCGGGTGATCATATTAGGAAGAATGAGATGGGGATGGCATGTGGGGGGGGAGACATGAGGGGTACATAGGGGTTTGGTGGAAAACTCTGAGGGAAATGTTAACACTTGAGAGACCTAGAGGATAATATTAGAAATGGATCTTCAAGAATTGGGAAGGGGGGCATGGACCGGATTTATCTGGCTCATAATAGGGATAGAAGGAGGAAACTTGTGAACGTAGTGATGAACCTCCGATTTAAAAAAAAATGCGGGTAATTTCTTCACTAGCCGAGAACCTGGAAGCTTCTCAGGAAGGATCGTTATCACTATAGCAAGTAACGCGATGTTTATTAGTTTAAACGCCCACAAACAAACCGCCACTCCTCAGCGCCATAACTGCAGTGTTAAATGAAGAAAAAGTGAGTTTCTTAAACGGCAGTGATCTTCACTGCTTGTTTAAACACAGCGATCTGAAGGCGTTTCCTCTTTCTAAAACATTCGCAATAAGAAGACGCAAGAGACCGGCACAAGAAGTGCCTTCTGTGTGCGAACTGTTGACATGGTCATCGCCCCAGGAGTATGACGGAAACGAATCGGTAGGCAGAATTACACGAACAAATGTGGCTTGTACTTAAATCACGTTTGGCTTCAGTGGAAAGGAAATCAACGAAACTTTCATGCACGGGTCACAACATGCTGAGAATATTTTCCAGGGGAAGAAAAAAAAACCCGCAAGACGGACTGCAAAAGTTAAGCCCAGTAAAGTTTTTGCCAACGAGATAGCAATAAATATGTAATCAGAGAGCACTAAAATTTTATCCGCTTATTATTCTTAGAGACCAACGTCTCTAGAATCTGAAGTCCTAAAGTACCCTGTATGAGGTAATCAGACTTACCTTGTTTTGATATTGTATTTATTTATATTTACTGTTCCTTAATGTTGCACATTTTATTGCAAAAGACAACAGTGAACTTAAAAATCAGTTAAAAATAACCTCTTTGAAGACTGACGTTCTGCTGCAGGGAAGGAGGGGCACAAAATTCATGGTTCTGAGGATTTTCCTCACGTGCTTCTGTATGACGTATGGTGAAGGCAAGGTGAGGTTGTGAAAATGAAATGTAGAAAGTAAATAAACAAATAAATATAAAATAAAAATCATGTTTAACATTTTGTAATTTCTTATCTCTGCAGTCTTCGCTCTCTTCTTTCAACCGACTGTTCCCCACACGAAGAATCAGACAGGACAATCTGTGTCCAACAAACCTGCGCATTTTCAAAAACAAGGCAATTGCACGTGCAGGGACTGTTGCTAGGTCTTGCGTACCGGTACGCTGGACTGCTTGCTAGAAGTCAGTGTGGAACCGCGAGGATCTGCGACAGGCCAACTCGATCAACGTGTTCCGTGGTTTCCTGTAGACCGACGTTAATTTAAATTATAATTAAACAAAACTTCATAGCGTACCTCACAGAGAACACAGTCTACCTTCATTAGAAACACCAACCACTTTATGGTGTTTAGAAAATTACCTGGTATTTGATCTACGCATCAATGAAAACACACACATGCGCGCACACACACACACACACAAATACGCGCGCGCGCATACACGCAATGCGTCGCAAAATGCCGAGTTTCATGATGTAGCACAGGTGATACATATAATTGCCACTTGGTTCTGGGACGTTATACAAATGGTCAGAAGAACAGTTACATGGTGTTTCATAATACCAGAAGTACCGACATTATACCTTATTTATTCTGCCTTTGCGTCATTTTGTCAAACACTATTTTCTGCAGTCCTCATAGGCAATTCTGTTCGTCGTGTTCAGACAAGTCGGGAACAGAAACAGAACTAAATAATGCACCTGAAGCACCTACACTCACACTCACTACCCATCCTCTAAAATGAAGTAGGACAGGGGCGGGACCTACCGCAGCCGACAGAGGTTCGTCGCACACACGACACTTTGTGCGGAGCTCCAATATCAAATTTAATGAGAAACAGTCCAGACATTATATGTTACACAAACAACTAACTTTCAATGGAAATTCTTATGCTGCAACAAAGAAATACGATGATAACAATCAATGACTTCTTTAGGGAAGTTTCTAAGGTTTCGATTGCATGATGACTTAGAAGATTTACGGTCTCGATTTTACGACTAATGAGAGGACTGCAGATATTTATCGGCAAGCCCACCAATATAAAGTTCAACATTACCCAATAATCGGTTAGGTAATGGAATGCAGCAGTCAGTCCTGCTATTAACGCGTGTTTCGTTAACGCGAACTTTCGTATATGCGTGTTGGCTGATTCACGATTTCAGTGAACAGGGTGACCTATTTCTTCCACAAGCCCTGCTGTTTTTACTACGCTATTTTCTATAATGTCAGGTCTCACACGAGCGCATCTTCTTCGTTATAGCATAAAAACTGTACACGGACGGACAAACGAAGGTACAGACAGACATGTCTTGTGATTTTATGCACCCTGTGCAAAGAACGCATTATGAGGAAGGAAAGAATGGACTAGACAGAAAAAAGAACAGAAAGGAAAGAACAAAAAACTGCCACGGTCCAATAATCAGCACTCCTGCTTAAAATTCGGCCCGGAAGCCGATTCTAAACTGGGGTTTCTAGGGGTCCTCAGTCCCTGCACTCAAAAGCCGTGATACAACCGTACAGTAGACCACGGCCACTGTCTCTACACCATTTCAAATTAATGAATCACAAACATCAGATCATTCGACACTGCACAGAGTGGTGCAAAGGTCACTTAACACGAGGGGAAACACGTTACACATGCAGTGAAAAGTAACCTGTGCGCCACCCTGTGAAGTCACAGCTCGTATCGACAGTAACCGTGAAGATTACGATTTTTCGGGCACAGATATAAAGAAGACACGCACAGCCCGAGAAAGAGCAGGCGACTGTTCCTTGCAAAAAGCCAGATGCTGCATACAAAGACCACAGACGTGCGTCCAGGTGCGTGTTTACGAGGTGTAACAACATCGACATATCACGCCAACTGCAACCGACACTACGTATAAAAACGGCTCAACGCAAACTGCATGACATTTGGAGTTAACACTATGAAGATTAGTGCCTTCTGGGATGTGGCCCTGTACAGTTTGGTAGTTATCAACGTTTCAGAAGAACCTGCTGCCTCCATTTTCATGGTAAATGTCAATCAGTAGGTTCCGTCCAGACGTTGCTGTAGTTAACAGGACACACGGGGTCACGACGCAGAAGACAGCAATCTTCAACACGACGTTTGAAGTCAAGTTGAAACATATAAGGCAGGTGTTCATGACTGAAGAGATCCGTACCGGGGCCTCTTGTTTACGACGCCCAACAGACGACACGATTCTATAGCCCAGAAGACAAAAGTACAATTTAAAAAAGTATAAATATGTTTCCAGCAAGCGCACAAGTACGTGTGTTTCGTCTGCCTCTTCACTAAACTGATACATCAAGCAATTTAGGGGCAGGCCGTTAGCGCGTTACCGAAGGAAGGATTGAAGGGACGACGAGGAAGAAGACCTAGACAGCAACCGGATGACTTAAGTAAACGAGAAGATACTGGAATTTGAAGGAGGAAGCAGTGCTTTATCGTACCCTCTGGAGAACTCGCTTTGGAAACGGCTATAAATCTGTTGCAAGACAATGACTGATGTCAGAACTACGTCAGTAATGTTAATTGTTTCAAATATTATCAATTCTCCCTGAGCACGAAATATTCTACAGCGACAAAATTTAGAGCACATTTGTTGGCAGTTCTCTGTGACCTGCTGCTATTCCTTAAAGTGATGAACTTTTAAGCATATTCTAATCAAATCTTTCTAAAACAACATTTATTGTGCATGTATTAGAAGGCAGATTTCTTCGAAGAACAATATATGGAACGGAAATGCAAAAGTTCTTCCGTAACCTACAGAAGACGTCTCTCATAACTAGAACAGAGAATTTGAAAATGTTAACAGCAGGGATTCACAGAATTACCATAAATCTAGAAACCACCCCAAAATTATAGACATCAGAAGGGTGACACAGAACAAGTTACATACTCACGACCCACATATATTAGGCGCCACCGAACAGAATTTAGTCGCCCTGGCGACCTGGATTTGTGCAACCCTGATTAATGGACTCTCGACTTCAATTGCTTCAGATTTTCAAAATATCTAAAATTCTCTCGTCTGTAATGAACTGAAAGTTCACAAAACACCAAGCGGTCTACACAGAAGCAAAGGCAACATCTCTGAGCTACCTTTACATACTCACGCTCATTAACTGGACAATAAACCGAGAGGCAGCACTGCGATGATGAAACATCCAGGCAATGGGCGACAATCTTGGAAAAGACCTCGCTGTTACGTCCCTTGGGCGCGTGTTATCCAATGACAGACTTACACCAATATTCGTTTAACAATGTACAACAACTATTCTAAGCTCTTGCTATTTTATTACTTGCGTAAGGATGAATCCAATTCCTTGAAGGGAAATCCATAAGTTTGAAAGTTTGAAACTGGCGCTGTATAGAAAGTTAGGCCACCCGTAAAAGTCAAAAAACGGAAAAGGTAAATCTGTCCCTGTCTTTAATTAAGCACAATTAAATTAAAGCACATGACGAATTAACGTACGACCCCAAGCATTCACAACGTCGACACCGGAAGAAACAGAGTGGTTAACTTCAAGCCCCAATCACTTTACTCCCCCCTCCGGCTGAATAGCCCTCAGTGTCAACTGGATATAGGAGGATGGTTGGGTTCCAGTAAGGAGGTTTTGGAGAGAATAAAAACCTTATGCCTCTGCTGGGTCGTCAGGCCGTAGGCTAGGCACTATAACAACTGAGCTACTACGACTGTTGTTGAAATATCTGAACGTAAAATACACTATGGGGTGCGAAAATTTACTTTTTAGTAAACAATCACTTGGTAGAGCTTAGCTCTGAATACGATAAGAATAACTGAAATACTTATTTTGTATTCCGAAAACCAATATTAACAGCAAAACGGTATGCTTTTGCACACGCGGGAACAGAAATGAAGGTTTTCTTAGTAAACTGCCGTAAATACAGCTACTTTACACACTTGGAGCAAAATACCTGAAAACTCGCTGCTACTCAAATCGCGACACCACTGCTTCTTCTCGGTCATGAATGGCATCTACTTGGGGGGGGGGGATCTTTAAAACAGGTCACAGATCTGCAATTTTAATTTAGAATTTGGATATCTATTCAACGAACGAACAGACCTTTCCAACGTTATAATGATTGGTCCGTTAGTCGTTAGAACAGTTATTGGATTGGCTACTGATTGCAAAGTGGTGGGCGGGAGACCAACAACAGTTGAGATGTTAAAGTAGGGCGACGTTGACGATGCGAGTCGGCACAGAACTGCTGAGCACTGCTGTGGCAGTTCGGCATACGACAAAGACTGCGGACAGAAGGACCTCCGGGGACTTGCAGCATCTTCAGCTACTCAACGGAAGTTCGTGCCGTCTTCGCAATCCAGTGACCGCCCCGTCTTCGTCAGAGCAGAACTGAAAGTGCTTTAGTCACAGTACAATACCAGGGAGCTTAGAAGAAACAAGAGAGTAGTACTGAGCAGCAGAAGATGGACTTACGTACCTTCAGGAAGTTACGACGCATACCCAGTTGCACGTGTACGCCAGTGTTCAATACACAATAAACTTTGAAGAGGGCTTACTTAATTTGTGTCAAGGAGCTCCCACAGCGATTTATCGCAACCAGTGCGCCGTCCTAATTGAAGCTTCATGCAAAGTGTATAAAAAACTGTGGCGAGAAACATTTCGGTAACGGAGTTCTTATAATTCAAATTCCAAAGTGTTCTAAAAGGCGTACCAATAATACTTTTACCACAAATGTGTTTGAGAAAATGCGTGAAAGGATTTGAATTTAGAACAAAATAACAGTATTACAAGCAGAAAACTGTTCAAGCGTAAAAAGTGGGCTGCCATAAATAACGACTGGTAAATTCTTTATTGATATCCAAGCAAATTACAGGTCTAATCCTTTTGACGGTGCTGTTTTCAGTGGCTTTACGACTCACGAAGTCTTAAAGTGGGATAACGAAGGATAGGGAGAAGATCGTGCCACATTCTGTAAGGTTGCCGGAAGAAACTCATTCCTTTTATTGCCCACAAAGAACATCATCAGCTGTATCTCTCGACGAATAAAAGTTTAAAAGTGAATAATGTCTTTGTAAAATAAGTAAATTAGTCTTAATCTCAAATCTGACATTTTATAACACGTCAGTTACTGCAACAAAGAGAGGAGGACGTACATGTGTCGACAGTTATTGCAGTGCGCTCGGCTGGGAAGTACATTTGAGTTCAAGAAATATACCTTGAAGGCACGTAATACTTAACAAGTAAAGTTATAAGTAAAGTCATACTAATGACAAAGTGATCACACACACACACACACACACACACAGCGATAACACGACAACGCTTCAAATATAAATAATTTAACTTCTTAGTAAAGTAATCTTGGCTGTGTTGTAGATTCAGATATAATGGCGTTAGGAAGAGCGGTTCTTGTAGCTTCAGTGATAGTCTTATATCGTGTGGAGTGCACTAGATCAGAAAGCTGGGTTCCTATATCGTCAACTGAGGTGAACAAATATAGCAGCTTGCAAATGATGTCGACCACCTCATCATCACGAATCAGCGGGTCCAATAGTCACCGGGACGTAACGGGCAATAGCTCCTACCCTAGCCGACGTGACATGAACTCCCGGGCAATGCATATCACTGTGACCCCGGCCGTAGCTGGTATCACTGCCAATCACCGTCTCCAAGACCCGACAGCACATAATTTCTACCCCAGCCGTCACGATTGGAGCAAACAGGCAGCAGAAGTCGACAGCAATTCAAATATTCCCGACACTACGCAGGAATACCCGAGTGAGCGGGATCACTATCCCAGTCGACGGGAACGGCCACAACAGAAAATCGAGAAGATTCAGGTAAGGCTGTATAAAAGTACTTCAAATTCAATAATTCCAATGTACTGCTGCACTGGTGCACCTCTGCAAAATTACATATTGTGTCAAAGTTCGATTAAACTAATGTAGGCTCGCATCTATAAAAACGTGGGTCCCGCAGAAATAAACAAATACATTAAGCTTTATTACAAGAAATAAATAATAATTCCCATAACGCCCAACTCTTCTGGCAATATGGCACAGTTCCCCCAACCAGATGTACGGTAAAATCACAAAAAAGCAAGACATAAATCTTTTGAAAACGTGAGAGTAAAAAACCAATACTGTATTAGTGAAGACACTACAAGCACAACAGCAATTGCTGAAATTGCTCATTTAAGTTCCACTCAGAAACTTTAGCCTGTTGACAGTCTCAAATAATAAGAAGTACATTACCTGGTCTCTCTCTCTCTCTCTCACGTAAAGTGAAGGACACAGATTAACGGAGCTTAAGAACAGAACATCAGTACCTAAGGGGGAGGAACTTGCGGGATGCTGGGCAGAAATGCATATTGAGGAGCTTACGAGCTTTCATTCTTCATTAAATGTTACCACAATGTGATTGGCAGGGCATGTAGCATACATGGGTACGATAAGAAATGAACAGATGTCCGTATTACAATCAAAAATACAGTTCTTACTATACAGAAAACAATACACTTCCATATTAAAACCCGAATATTAATTCTTTCGAGTTTCAGATTAAAATGGATTACATTACTACAAATATTTAGTCCGACGGCGCAGTAAAACTCTCCACCTCGGTTTTACAAACCAATCAGTTACTGCTGAATACGGACATACTGGCTGTTTGTTCTGAGATCCACACGAAACACATAAACACACGCCGTGAGGACTGTGTAAAATGAATGTTGTGCCTGGTGGTACATTATGTAACCAAGAGATAATGGCTTCTCAAACTGTGGATGACCTGCCACTACTGGTCGGCCAACCATTCTTTGCTGGAACGCGGCCTTAATGAAAAATGAAAATACGCACGAGAAAAAATATTAAAAATTAAAATAAAACATAACAGCCACATATTTGCTAAAACGCGGAACTGCTGGTAACATTGTACAGTCACTGACGCTGTCGGCCAGCCTTTCCACTTTCAGTTTTTTATACAAATAAAATATATCGATGGTATTTTAAAATTATTAAATTCATTTAGTGGTAAGCAAGAGAAAATGTTTGAGAATCCCTGTACTAGGCTTTTAATGTTACGAGAAGTGTTCACTGTTTGTCTTGAGAATCATATTAAACACACACATATATACATACATACACACACATACATACACACACACATACACATACATACATACATACATATATACATACATACACACATACACATACATATATACATACATACATGCATACATACATACATGCATACATACACACACATACATACATACACACACACATACATACACACATACATACATACACACGTACATATATACATACATACATACATACACACACACACACACACATACATACATACATACATACATACATACATACTGGGGAAAAAAAAATTTTGTATTTGAAAGCCCGCAGTATATATGTTAATGTCTGAAATTCAAGAGATGAAAATCGTTACAACGTATTTCAAGCAGTTCCGTATTTCACGACCTGGCCCAAAACATCGTGAAGCGTAGCTGTGCAGCAAAACCGACCCACCACAAAAAAAGGATAAAACCGAACAAGCGCCGACTGTAATAACTTAACTAACGGTCTTCTTGTAATCTTGAAATAAAACAGACCTCTACATGCAGCTAGCTGTACTTTTACTCAGCTTTCGCTTCGAACTTCCTAGCGCCTTAAAACCACAGAATTCGTCTCTTTAGGTCCACCCAACGGTAAACTTACAGCAGGACAAAAGGTCACATGTCAGAACAAATTATGTCGATGATTTGAGAAACTGAGCCCATTTAAAGGAGCCTATTTATGCTGCTAAGGATCAAGACTTCCATGTCGTTACGAAAGCAGTTTTAGTATTTTACGGGAAGTGACTCCATTCGATGGATACAAGTTACACAGCAATGCGTGCGTGCAGACAGATAACAAAACTTCAAACACACAATTACAGGCGTAAGTCAAACAGCCCAGTCTTGTATTTCAGACTTTCACTTGTACAAATGTTGTTTTGTTGACGTACATTTATGACAGATACGTGCCATCTCAATCACAGACGGTCAAACGATAGAAAATATTCGACTGGAAATCGGAATGACTGCAACTATAAATATGGATGTTACTGTTGTTATCATCATCATCATCATTTTGCTTGTTGTTTTATATGCGAGTGAAACTTGATTTCTCACAATAAGGGAGAAACGCATGCTAAGGGTGTTTGAGAATGGGGTGTTGAGGAAGATATTTTGGCCCAAGACGGAAGAGGTGATATGAGACAGCAAGACTGCATAATGACGAGCTCCATGATCTGAACGGCTCAACACATAGTATTTCGGCGAACAAATAAGGAAGAATCAATGGACGGAGAATGTGACAAGAATGGGGGAGAGGACAGGTGCACACGGGTTTGGTAGGGAAACCTTGGGGAAATATACAACTTGGACAACCGAGGGTACCTGTAGGTGGTAGGATAACATTAATAAAATGGACCTTCAAGAAATGAGCTGAGGTGGGGGGGGGGGTTTGGGAATTGGTTTGTTTTGGCTAGGGCCGGAGAAAGTGGCCAGCCCCTTTTAAAAAGGGTTTTTATTTTTGGGAATCCAAA
>Ga0123355_10007937_pt1 | contig 15990 bp, 11 predicted proteins | sample TergutEmb28metaG_3_FD_89872 | JGI IMG/M metagenome (GOLD analysis project Ga0123355, IMG submission 89872) | Embiratermes neotenicus P1 segment gut microbial communities from Petit-Saut dam, French Guiana - Emb289 P1 | ecosystem: Host-associated > Arthropoda: Insects > Digestive system > Gut ...
CTTGACCCCGCCGCTGGCATAGTCTTCACGGTAGAGCCACGCAATCGAGAAAAAGTGCGGGAATTGCCATACGAACAGGATAGCGAAGAGCACCAGCGTGCCCCACTCCAATTGCCCGCGAGCCGCCGCCCAGCCAAGCACGCCGGGCATGGCGCCGGGGAAGGCGCCGACGAAAGTGCAGATCGGCGAGACCCGTTTCAGGGGCGTGTACGCCGCAAGATACACGACAGAGGTCAGAAACGTCAGCAGGCCAGTCAGCGGGTTGGTAAAGATGGCCAGATAAATGGAACCACCGATCGCGGCGAGCGCGCCGACAGCAGTCGCATGGAACATCGACATTCTGCCCGCCGGGAGAGGGCGGCGGGCGGTGCGGCGCATGTGACCGTCCACATCATGCTCCAGGACTTCATTCAAGGCGGCGGTGCCGCTCGATACCAACCCGATCCCGAACAGTGCATGCAACAGCCCCGAACTCAACCACGGAATCCCTGCTTTGTGAGCGCCGAAGAAGTAGCCGCACCATGCCGTCATCACGATCAGGCTGGTGACGCGCAGCTTGCTGAGTTCGGCGTAGTCGCGGAAAAGGGAAGTTGCCCGGGTGCGGAGGCCAGAGAGTGGAAATGTCATCGAGCTCATGAAGTCAGGCGGTGTCCAACCTTCCGGAAAACTAGCTGGTTTCGGAAACGAGCGCGTGCGGACCCCACTCCGCCACGGGCTCAAGGATTCGATACCTACTCTGATAGCTTTCGAAAGTCAAGTGAAAAGCAAGAGCAAAATTGCCCGGATTCAGGCTAACACATCGGCGTTGCACACGTTGCTCTCCCCTAGTTGCTTCCTGTGGCCCCGGGCGAATCAAACGTTTCCGGCGGATCGAAGAAGCATTGGTGCCACAGGCCCCCATCGTTCAGTTTGCCCGCCTTCCACTGTTCGAGCGTCGCCAGCGTGGCGGCAATCATGCCGCCGTCGGCGGAATCGAAAATCACCACCACGCCCTGTAATTGCTGGGGATTTGCGCGGAGCTCTTCATAGCTTTTTTCCAGCAACAACTTGGTGTACTCGAGGCGTTCCTTGGGCCCGCCATCTTTGCTCGTCTGGTCGATTCTCTGCACGGAGATGATCTCCACGTTCTTGTTGCGCAACGGTTCCCAGTCTCCCGGGAAAAGCGCCTTTTCCTGGCGGCTCACATGAAACAAATCGGCGGCCGCCGGTGAGGTCACCGAGCGCTGTTGCGTGTCAGGAATTCCCTCCGGCATCTCGACGCTGTTGCGCCAGATCCATCCCCGTGAAAGACCCGAGATTCGCACATGGACCCAGTCGGGGTTAAAGTCGAGCAGTTCGAACTCGTCGTGCATGCTCGCCAAAAACTGGGGCTTTGCCGTGAGACTGGGAGTCGCCACGACGGGCGTTCCTGATTTTTTCACCGCAACCAGGTTATCGGGATGCGCCATGGCTTTGAGGATTGTCTCCAGGTTCTCGACTTCGGCCCGCAGCGCGTTCTGCGCTTTCTCGGCGGCAGCCTGCTCCGGTGCTTGCGGTTTCGCAGTTTCCGGAGCGGCCAGCCCATGACTCAGGGATGATGAAAAGGTTTGGTTCGTGTCCGGGAACTGCCGCGAGGGGGCAGAGATCGCCGGTTCCGTTGTCGGCTTCAACGGCGCAGCGGCAGATTCGACTGGAGGAGTGGAACCCGGGCGCTTTTCCGCCGGGGGTGGGATGGCAGCAAGCTGGTCGGCCAGCTGATCGAGCACATCGGCCTCGAGCCGGCCATTCGATGCCAGCAACTGGTAGCCGGAGTGGGATCCTGACGGATCGGCGTACCAGGCCGTGACTCTTATCGTCACCCGCACCACAGATCCGCCGGACGGCGCGGGATCGATTTCGAAGGTCGCCTGATAATACCCGTGCTGGTAACGGTCGAGAGGATGTTCTCCAGGTTTTGCAAACCCCTCGAGCACGGGTAGACGACCCGCCAAATCACTCTGCATGGCTTGGAGCGTCTTTTCGATGGTGGCTTTTGATTGCGGGAAGGAGCGTTCGTTGGGCGAGGCGGTCTGCGCGGACGAAACACTGCCGCTGATCGCGACAACAATGCTCAGCCACAGGACGTTCGCGCGCTTCCTCATGGCAACAGCTCCAGTTCGTCGCGCAAAATCCATCCGTGTTGCCCTGCGTGAGTTTCGACGCCCACCCAGTACGGTGTGGAGATCACGATCAGAACCTCGGTGCCGGTGGGAAGTGACTGCAATGTGCTCGCGGTGTGAAACGGAGCGGACTTGAGCGGCGCTCCCGGGGCCTTGACAATTCGCTGGACCTGCTGCCGCAGCTCCTTGACGCGATCTTCGAGGCTCTCGGCCGATGGCCCACTGCTTGACGGAGTCGGAGTTTTTCCGGCTGGAGAGGGAACCTTCGGGGCTGAAGCAGCCTCGTCTTTCAAGGCCGGCGCCGGTAACGGAGCGATTTCCGGTGGGTGGCTCTGGGCATCGGCGGTCTGGACTTTCATCACCTCGATCTGGTCGAGGTGATCACGAATGTCCTTGTACTCGGCGCCCTCGACGGATCCGTTCGAGGGGTGAGAGATGTGGCGAAAATCTTCCACGAAGCGGGCATCGATGCGCAGGACCGTGTTGCTGTGATCCTGCGCCCGCACCACATAGCGGACGGCGAGCGTCCCCATATCGCTGCTGTTCTTGAAATTCCACGGGTCGAGCGCCTTGAGGCGTATCTTATAGAAAACCTTGCCGGCTTCGGTCTTCTCCGGAAAGACGTGGCTCGAACTGGCGGCGACCGCGCCAGTGATGTACTGGTCCTTACTGTATTCCTTGGTGCCTCGAATGATGCCGTTCTGAACGATTTCCTGAACCACTCGGGAGACGTCAGCCTCGGGAAACGGGACATTGACGATCAGCCCGGCGCCGTATTGCACAGCATCCTTTTCCCGCGGCGCAAGAGCCGAGGCCGCCAGCGAGAGAGTCAGGACCGCGGCAGTCAGAAGGGCGGCGGAAAAATCAAGACGCCGAAGTCCACCCCCCGATCCCCCGCTGCGGTACAGAAATCTCAATAACCCCACAAATACTCCTTACGGCCACCAGAGTGTCAGTGCTGGCACGGCCCTGTCAACTCACGGTCGTCCCCGCGATGTTCATGTCCGGCCGGCATCGCGGTTCCCGCCTGAGAAAAAGCGCAATCCCAGGAAGGGACAAGAGAATCCCGGAAGGCGACCAAGGGCTGGCACGGTTCGCCACCGCTGGTTCAACTCTTGACTCGGCCATCGAATGATCCCTCCGCTTTTCACGCCGCGCGTGGCATAATCGTCGGAAAATCCAAACTTTATCTGGTGCAACGAATGCGTCCATGCCTGCTTGCTGCTGTCTGCCTGAGTCTCTTCGCTGGAACTAGCCTGTGCGACTCGCCCGCTGCCCCTAAGCCGCTGGAGATTTATTTCATCGATGTCGAAGGCGGCCAGGCCACCCTGGTTGTTGCTCCAGGCGGGCAATCACTCCTGATCGACGCCGGATGGCCCGACTACGAGGGCCGGGACGCCGACCGTATTATCTCCGCCGCCCGCCAGGCCGGCCTGACCGAAATCGACTACGTCCTGATTACTCACTACCATCGCGACCACGTCGGCGGCGTACCCCAGCTCGCCGGGAGCTTCAAGCTGGGCACCTTCGTCGACCATGGCCCGAACCTGGAGGATTCTGCCGTCACGCGCACCGACTACGCGGCGTACGAGAAGGCCATCGGCGGCCATGCCCACGTCGTGGTCAAGCCGGGCTGGGGACTGCCGATCAAGGGAATCGAAGTCAAAGTCCTGTCGGCGGCCGGGGACCTGGTCAGCAAGCCGCTCCCCGGTGCCGAGGCGAACCCCTACTGCAAGGGTGAGCCAGCAGCGCCCGATGACGCCACCGAGAACGCCCGCTCCATCGGCGTGATGATCACCTACAGGAACTTCCGCTTCCTCGATCTCGGCGATCTGACGAAGAAGAAGGAACTGGAGCTGGCCTGCCCCAATAACCTCCTCGGCACAGTCGATCTTTTCCTGGTCACGCACCACGGAGCCGATCTCTCAAACTCGAAGGCACTGGACTGGGCTCTGCACCCGCGCGTCGCTGTAATCGACAACGGGCCCCGCAAGGGAGCAAGTCCGGCTGCGTGGCAGATCGTCCACGATGCTCCCGGCTTGGAGGATTTGTGGCAACTCCACTATGCCGCCGAATCCGATAAGGAGCACAACGTCGACCCGGATCACATCGCCAACCTGAAAGAGAACTGCGAAGGGAAGTACCTCAAGGTTGTCGCGCAGAGCGATGGATCGTTTACCCTGACCAACAGCCGGACCGCGGAGCAAAAAACCTACGCGAAAAAGTAGCGCACGGCATCGATGATCGTGATCGTTATGGGAGTGGTCGGGGCCGGCAAGACGACCATCGGGAATCTGCTCGCGGCGCAACTGGGATGGGAATTTGCCGATGCCGACGACTTCCATCCGCAGTCGAACGTCGAGAAAATCCGCAACGGCATCCCGCTCAACGATGATGATCGCGAACCCTGGCTCGACCGGCTGCGGGCAGCGATCCTGGACTGGATCGCGAGTCACCGCAGCGTAGTGCTTGCCTGCTCCGCCCTGAAGCGCGCTTACCGGGCAAAGCTCCGCGCCGGCCGGGAAGTCCGCTTCGTGTATCTGAAGGGAAGCGCAACCTTGATCGCGGACCGCCTGCGCGCCCGTCACGGGCACTTCGCGGGGGAGGCGATCCTCGCCAGCCAGTTGGCCGACTTGGAAGAGCCGGAAGACGCCCTTACGGTTCCAATCTCCGAATCACCCGAACAAATCGTTGCCGACATCCGAAAAGGGCTCAACTTGGAGTAGAATCCTCGCACCGCAGCGCCGGCCTCCCGCCGGCTGTCGCGCGGGCATCGGGCCCGCGCAGCCTGAGCACCGGCCGAGGACAGCCATCGAGCCCCGGGCAAGTCTGTGGGTTCAACGCCTTGCAAACCGTTTCCGACCGCCTCGAACCCGCTGTCGTTTCCCGACTGATGTGGCGGCTGATGCCGTTCCTGTTCCTGCTCTACATCGTCGCCTATCTGGACCGCATCAACATGAGCTTTGCCGTGCTGCAAATGCGCGGGCAACTCGGCCTCAGCGAGCGCGTCATTGGCCGCGCCGGCGGGATGTTTTTTATCGGCTACTTCTTCTTTCAACTGCCGAGCAATCTGGTGCTCGAAAAAGTCGGCGTCCGCCGCTGGATCTCGGCTCTGATGATTGCCTGGGGCGTCATCTCCTGTTTCATGGTGTTCGTCCGCGGCCCCTTCAGTTTCTATGCCATGCGTTTTCTGCTCGGAGCAGCCGAGGCCGGATTCTTCCCCGGCATAATCCTTTATATGAAGCGCTGGTTTCCGGCCAGCGTCCGAGCGGGCGCCGTGGCTTGGTTCATGACCGCGAATCCCATAGCCGGAATCGTCGGCAGCCCGATCTCTGGCGCTCTGCTCGGTCTGGAGGGCGCAGGATTCACTGGTTGGCAGTGGATGTTTCTCATCGAGGGTGTGCCTGCGATTTTGCTCGGGATCAGCGTATTTGCCACGCTCCCCGACAGTCCGCGCGAAGCGAAGTGGCTCAAAAGCGACGAGCGAACCTGGTTATTGCAGAAGCTTGAAAGCGAGAGACAGTCCGAACCTGGAGTGGTGCAGCAGGACTTCTGGAAGGTTCTGGTGAGTGGCAGGATCTGGCTGTTGTCCCTGATCTACTTCGGCGTTTCTACGACCATGTACGGCGTGACGCTGTGGCTGCCAAGCCTGATCCGCGCCTTCTCGGGCCTGAGCTATTTCTGGACAGGAATCGTGGCCATGCTGCCGTTCCTGGTGACCGCTGCCGCGATGGTCCTGATCGGAATGCGCTCGGACCGCACAGGGGACCGCCGCTGGCACACGGCAATCCCGGCGTTTACCGCGGCCGCGGGATTGGTCGTGGCAGGTTATGGGACTTCGACCACCGTGGTGGTGGCGGGAGTTGCAATCGGAGTCGCTTTTGCCGAGGGCATGGCCGGCCCCTTCTGGGCGATGGCGACTTCCCGCATGGAGGGTCTGTCGGCAGCGGCCGGGATCGCCGTCGTGAACTCGCTCGCCAATCTCGGAGGCTATTTCGGCCCCGACATTATCGGGTTCTTCCGCTCGACAAACGGAGGGTTTCGCGGAGGCATGCTGGCGATTGCCGCCGTCCTGCTCATCAGCGGCACCGTCGCGCTCATCGTCGGCGCGGATCCCTCGGCGCGTCCGGCGCATTCCTAGCCTCTGGCAGAGGAGTTTCGTGAGGCCGGCGAGGACCAGCGGCAAGGCCGGCCGACAGGTGCCGGACCACCACGGCCGGACACATGAACCGGAACGTCCCCATGGAACGGCGATCCTCTGACTTCCAACGGTAATCATCCGGCTTCGAGCTGCAGCGGCTTCAGGCCCGCAAGCTTCTGCAGATTGTTTACAATAGGAGATTCGTCTGGCTCGTCATCTTGCGGCTCGTAGAGGTAGAAACAGGCATTTTGGAATCGACAAACCAAAACTCCAGTGCGGGCCCCACCGTCTACTGGCGGGTCGAGGGCAGTCTTGTTGATCTTACGGTGGTCCGGCCGGTGGCGTTCTTCACCTGGAATGCCCAGACCTTCGCCGAGCGATTCCGGCGCCGTGGACTTATCTTTCTGATGGCGGTACTGCGCCCCTTTCTGTATTCCCTGAACCGCAAGTTTGCCACCCGGGTGGTGCATAACGTCCTGCGCGGCGTGACCCGCGACCGCCTCGATCTGCTGGGCGAGGAGTATTTCCACTACAAATTGCGGCCCAATCTGAAGAAAAGCGGCGTACAAGCGGTGCAGGAGCTCGTGGTGTCCGGAGCCGATGTCGTTCTGGTCAGCCAGGCGCTCGATCACCTGATGCGGCCTCTGGCCCAATATCTCGGTGTGAAGCGCATCGTTGCCAACCGGTTGGAGTTTCGTGACGGGGTGGCGACCGGCCGCCTGCTCGATCCGGTCATCCGCCCCCGCGGCGCTTTTGCTCCGCTCCGGGAGAACATGCCCGACGGCCGGCGCGCGCCCAAAACGCTCGCGCGTCACCTTGACATTTCTTTGGAACAACTTCGCGCTGCTGTGGTTCTTTCCGAGCGCCTGCCTACGCTGCCGGTCCGGCCGATCGTTCATTTCGACGGCCACCGCCAGAGGAAAGGATTCTCGGTCCGTCGCGCCTTTGCCGGTAAGCAAATCATGCTGATCGGCGTCACCGGATTTATCGGCAAAGTCTGGCTGGCGAACACGCTGATGGAATTGCCCGAGGTAGAGCGAATCTGCTTGCTCATCCGCCGCCAGAAGTCGAATCCGGGCGAGCGCCGTTTTCAGAAGATGGTGGACGATTCGCCGGTCTTCGATCCTCTGTACGATCGCTATGGTGACCGGCTCGCCGAGTTCCTGCACGACAAGATCGAAGTCATCGAAGGCGACGTCACTCAGCCCGGGCTTGGCCTGAGTGGGGAGACGGTCCGCAGTTTGCAGAAGAACCTCGATCTCATCATCAACAGCTCGGGACTGACGGATTTCAATCCTGACCTGCGCGATGCGCTCGCCAGCAACACCGATGCCGTGGTCAACATCCTCGAGTTCGTCCGCGGGACGGACCATGCCGGTCTGCTGCATCTTTCCACCTGTTACGTCGCCGGGGAACAGGATGGACGCGTCTCGGAGAAGATCATTCCCAACTACAATCCCCGCGCCCTTGCCGACTTCGACGCCGAGCAGGAATGGCGCTCCCTGCACGACCGGATCCGGCAGGCGGAACAGCGCGCCGAGAGTGAAGAGATAACATCGGGTCTGCGCTTGCAGGCGCGGGCCAAAGAACATGCAGCCAAGGATCTGCAGGGCGCGGCGCTCGAAAATCAGATACGCAAGAATCGCGTCCGCTGGCTGAAGACCTACCTGACGGAAGCGGGCACCCGCCGCGCCAAGGAACTGGGCTGGCCCAACACCTATACGCTCACCAAGAGCCTGGCTGAATCGCTCATTGTGAAGCATGGCGCCGGACTGCCGGTGGCGGTCGTGCGGCCGGCCATCGTCGAAACCTCCGTGGCCAAGCCATTTCTCGGATGGAATGAGGGCATCAATACTTCGGCGTCGCTGTCTTATCTGCTGGGCACATATTTCCGTCAACTGCCGTCCAATGAGAAGAAGCGCCTCGACATCATTCCGGTCGACGCGGTGTGCGATGGCATGACCTTGATTGCCGCCGCCGTGATGGAGCGGCGCCATGAGCCGCTCTACCAGTTGGCGACTTCGGTCACCAACCCCTGCGATATGGGCCGCTCCATTGAACTGACCTCCCTCGCGCACCGCAAGCACTACCGCGCGCAGGAGGGCCTCGAGTCATGGCTGCGGCTGCGGTTTGACGCCATCCCGGTCTCGAAGGAACGCTACAACCGCATGTCCGCCCCGGCGCAGAAGGCCATTGTGAAATCGATCCAGCGCATCATGGCGCCGCTTCCACTGAAACGCGCACCGCTCGTCAAGGCCGAGCGTAATCTGGAGCGCGTCGAAAAACTGATTGAGCTGTTCGAGCCATTCATTCTTTTGAATGAGCACGCCTTCGCTGCGGAGAACATCGAGCGCCTCTCCTGCGCCCTCGTTCCCGGAGAGCGGGACCAATTTGGTTACGACACAGGGTCACTGGATTGGTGGGAATATTGGATCAACATTCATATCCCGGCCCTGCGGCGCTGGACCTATCCCTTGATTGAAGGGCGGCCGCTCGAAGCGCGGCCTCCGCGTACGTTTCAACTCGTGCCCGTCAACCGAGAGGCCATGAAGACCGGGACCAACGGAGCAACGTGGCGATATTCCTGACCGGATCGACCGGATACATCGGCGCACATGTAGCCGCCAATCTTCTGGATGGCCCTGGCGCCTCGCTCAACCTGCTGGTCCGCGCCCGCGATCCCGAGGAAGCGCAACTCCGCTTGTGGCGCGCCTTGCAATTGCACATGGAGTTTTCGCGTTTCTACGAGCACCTGCAGACCAGGGTCCGTGTGTTTTGCGGAGATCTCACAATGCCCGGCTTCGGATTGAATCGCGACGACTACGACCGCCTGGTGCATACTACGGATTCAGTCATTCATTGCGCGGCGTCGCTCAACCGCAAATCCGAAAAAAGCTGCCTGAATGTGAATCTGCGCGGCACACTCGAGGTGCTCACGCTGGCACGCCACGCCGAGCACTATCACGGGCTGCGGCGCTTCAGCGAGGTCAGCACCGTCGCCGTGGCAGGGAAGCGCAGCAACGAAGTGGTTACCGAGGACCACTCCATTGACTGGGACCGCTCCGACTACGATCCTTACGCGCGCACCAAGAAATTCTGCGAGCACATGACGCGGGTGCTGCTGCCCGATACCCCCAAGACCGTGTTCCGCCCGAGCATTGTGCTCGGCGACAGCCGCCGCGCCCAGACCACCCAGTTCGATATGGTGAAGGCATTTGTATTCCTGGCGGGTCTGCCGGTGTTGCCGTTTCGTCCCTCCGACAAGATCGACATCGTCAACGTCGATTTCGTCGCCGACGCGATCGCCACTCTGCATCAGAAAGATCTGCCCAAACACGAAACCTATCACCTGTCGTCGGGCGCGTCGTCGGAAACCTTCCGCGAATTGACGGCAGCGCTCGCCGCCGCGCAGCAAAAGCGCAGACCTGTCTTTCTCCCGTTTACCGAAAAACCATTCACCGGTTCGGTGAATTTCCTTTCCAGCCGCAAAAGCCCGCTCGGCAAAGGCGCGTCCCTGATGAAGGTCTTCATGCCCTATCTGGTGTGGAACACCGTGTTCGACAACACGCGCGTGACAACCGAGCTTGGCCGCAAGCCGGTTCCGTTTTCGCGGTACAGTTTTCCGTTGCTCAGGTTCAGCCGGGAGAACAATTTCGAATACAACTATCAGCCCTGGCCCGCCGCCCGCGGAGGTACCGCCGCATGATGGATTTCATTCTGGAAGCCTGGGTCAGCGGCAACATCGAGCGCGCCAAGGCCCGCTGGATGCTCGGCGGCAAACAGCCCTGGCAGCCCGGGGAAAAACTGAAGCTGCTCTTCGCCGGATACAACGGCACGCGCAACATGGGCTCGGATGTGCGCGTTGAGGAAATGCTGCGCCAGATCCGGCACATCCTGGGCGCGGAGCGGGTCGATTTCAGCGTGATGAGCCAGAACTTCGGATTCTCGAAGGGATACTTCGAGGACACCCGGCAGGTCCATCTTCCGGATATTTTCCCGCCGTTCCTGTTCGCCGAGGTTCCCAAACACCACGGGGTTGTGGCGTGCGAAGGCTCGATGTTCAAAAGCAAATTCGCCAACGCTCTGACCACCATGATGATCGGTTCTTTGGGAATCGCCGCGGTTGAAAACAAGCTCTCCGTCGGCTATGGCGCCGAAGCCGGGCACATGGACCCGCTCATTGCCAAAATGTGCGCACGCTATTGCAGGAACTCGCTCGTCATTACCCGGAATGAAGAGTCGCGCCTCATTCTCAGCCAGATGGGCATTCCGACCGAACTGGGCACGGACACAGCCTGGACGTTTGAGCCGCGGCCCGCTGCATACGGGCACAGCATCCTGCGGCAGGTTGGCTGGGACGGACGTACGCCGGTGCTCGTGGTTTGCCCGATCAATCCCTTCGAGTGGCCGGTGAAAGCCTCCGTCGCAAAATATGCCCTGCGCAGCTTGACGGGAGCCTACAAAGACAGCCACTACCGCACGGTCTATTTTCACAATTCCGGTCCGGCCGCCGAGCGGGCTTACCAGCACTATCTGACTTCGATCGCGAATGCGGTTGCCGCGTTCCGCAAAAAGCGAAGTGTGTTCGTGATCCTGGCCGCCACGGAGCGACTGGATGCCCGCCCGGCGCAGCGCATTTCCGACAAGCTCGGCGGCGTTCCCGTCCTGACCTCGGACCAATACAACATGTACGAACTGGTCAGCATTCTGCGCTCCTGTCACATGATGGCCTCGTCGCGCTATCACGGAATCGTGACCTCGATGCCGGCACTGGTGCCGTCGGCCGGGATCACGATGGATGAGCGCATTCGCAACCTTATGCGCGAGCGCGGACATCAGGAACTGCTGATGACGGTGGAGGATCCCGAGCTTGAGTCGAAGCTGCTGACCTCGCTTGAGACCCTCGCCACCGAACGAGAGCGCATCGCGGACGGGATCGCACGCACGGTGGTAAAGAATCTGAAAGTCATGGCGCAGATGGGGGTTTTCTTCGAGGAAGAAGTCCAGAGGCGGTATCCCGAATTCCCCACACGCATCGGCGAATGGGGATGGGAAGATTACCTGCCGCCGATGAACGCGTCGTTGCGCCAGTTGGCGGCGGCTTACAGCTAGGTCAATTCCCAGAACCCGAAACATGCCCTTTGTCGGAGAAATCTTCGCGCAGCTCAAGACTGCTTCCAGCACTACCGTGCTCGAGGAAATCCGCCAAGGCCCGATCAGTCGGGTGACGGGGGCCGAACTGCTCGAACTGGTCGGCAAGGCGCGCACATTCCTCGCCGCAAAGGGCCTGAAGAAAGGCGACCGCTGCGGCCTGCTCGCCCCCAACAGCATCCGCTGGATCGCAATGGACCTGGCCGCCATGGCCGAGGGCCTGGTCGTGGTTCCACTGTACTTCCGGCAGGCTCCAACGGAACTCGTGGCTATGCTGAAAGACAGTACGCCGGCGCTCGTCTGTGCCAGCGATGCGGCGCTCGGCGGCGCCCTCCAGCAGGCATGGCCCGAAGCGCCGCCGCAATTCCGGTTCGACGAAATCTTTGCCGGAGCCGAAGGCGTTTCCCGGGAGCGCCCCCAGGTGCGAGAACAAGACCCGGTTACCATCATCTATACCTCCGGTACATCGGGCGAGTCCAAGGGCGTGGTGTTAACCGCGGCCAATGTAGGCTTCATGCTCGGCTGCACATCCGCGCGCCTCGATCAGTTGATGGGCGGACGAACCGGCCGGGACCGCATCTTCCATTACCTGCCCTTCAGCTTTTGCGCATCGTGGATCGCCGTCCTGACCTTCCTGCGGCGCGGAAGCCTGGTGACGCTGAACACCGACCTCACCAGGATTGCAAGCGACATGCCGGCGGTTGCGCCCCACTATTTCCTCAACGTCCCGCAATTGCTCGAGCGCATGCGCCGGGCGGTTGACGAGCAAATGGCGAAAAGGGGGGGCATCGTCGCCGTGATGTATGCCCGCGCCAAATCGGCCTGGGCCGGACAGGGACCGGGATCTCACTCCTCAGGCGGCGTCTGGTTTTGGCTGGCAAACGCCCTGCTGTTTCCCGCCATACGAAAGAAGATGGTGGGCCAGAACCTGAAGGCCCTGATCTGCGGCTCGGCTCCGCTAACCCCCGAAACGCAAGACTATTTCCGAATGCTGGGTATTCCCGTGCTCCAGGTCTACGGACTGACCGAGACCACCGGCATCTGTACCATGGACGATCCCCGCAATCCGGTCACGGCCCGCGTCGGCCCCTCGATCGACGGCATCGAAATGAAGCTCGGCGCCAACGACGAAATTGTCGTCCGCGGCCCGAACGTTTTCCCCGGCTACTGGAACCGCCCGCAGCAAACCGCCGAGGTTCTGCGCGATGGATGGTTTCACACCGGCGATCAAGGCGAGCTGGACTCCACGGGCACCTGGCGCATCGTCGGCCGAATCAAGAATTTGATCGTCCTCGGCTCGGGGCACAAGCTTTCTCCCGAGACCATCGAAGAGGAAATCGCGCGGCACCTTCCCGGCGCCCAGCAGGTGGTCATCGTCGGCAACGGCCGCGGGTATCTGTCCGCTATTGTTACCGGCGCCGTTGCGGGCGACGACGTCGAGCGGGCGCTCGCAGCCGTCAATGCGCATCTGCCGCACTACAAGCAAGTGCGCGCCTTTTGCCTGCGTGCGGAGCCGTTTTCCCTCGACAACGGCATGCTCACCGCCAACGGCAAGCTGAAACGCGACCTGATTTCCGAACGGATGAAAAACGAAATCGACGACATGTACCGGACGGTGAAGCCGGCATGAGCACCTTCGACCTCGGCGCCTCTTCCGGTGAAACCATGGACTGCCGGTACCAGCACGGTCTCATCGAGCTGTGTCTGCATCGCAATCCCTGCAACGAGATTGGATCGATCTCGCTGAACGAACTCGAGTCGTTCGCGTCGGCTTTGGAAGCCCTCGACCAGCCTGCCCGTGCGGTCATCATTTATAGCGATCGGAAGCCCGGTTTCTCGGCCGGAGCTGATTTGCGGGAACTCTATGAGCGCTCGCAGCGGATCGAGAACGAGGAAGCCGTGAAAGGGGTGCGCGAGTTTCTCGAACGCATCCACCGCGCGCTTAACATTATTGATTCCACTCCCCTGACGACCATCGCGGCCGTCCACGGCGTCACCTTCGGCGGGGGGTTGGAACTGGCCCTGGCCTGCGACTTGATCATCGCCGACAAAACCGCCCGTTTCGCGTTCCCCGAACTGCGGTTAGGATTGATTCCCGGCTTCGGCGGAATCCCACGCCTGAAACGCGATGTCGGCAATGCGGTCGTTCGCGACCTGCTGCTGACTGGCCGCAGTTTCAACGCCGCCAAGGCGCAACAGATCGGGCTGGTCAGCCAGGTTGTGGCCGAAGGGGAGGCTCTTCGCGCGGCCCGGGCCACGGCCGCACAAGTTCGAAAATTCGACCACCAGACCTCGGCAGCGGCCAAGCGGTTCATCAAGCCTGTTCCGCACGACGAACTGCGGCGCGAGATCGACATCTTCTGCGAGCTCTTTGCCCGACCGGCGGTGCAAGCGGGACTGAAGAAGTTTGTAGAAAGCAAAGACGCCCAGCCCTACCTGCCGTAATCGAATGAATTAGAATGACTGACTATGCCAACCGCTGAAAAGACCCTGGACGAAATACTCGCGCTTGCCGCCACGCACTTCAAAGTGCCGCGCGAAAAGCTCTCCGCTGACGACGACTTCTTTAAGGTGCTCGGGATCGACAGCCTGCAGACGCTCGACCTCCTGACCAAGCTCGAGAATCACTTCCACGTCGAGCTGCCGGACTACGAACTGCAGGGCGTCAGCGACTTCCGCACCCTGGCGGGCAAGATCCAAGCGCGGTTGTGAATGCAACTGCTTCGCCCGTGGGGCCCCGGATTCGTTTCGCAGGAACTGTTGAACTTCAACCCGAGGCTTTGGCGGGTAATGAATTGATAGCCAGGCAGTACGCCGCATCTTCGTGCCGCTGTGGGGAAATAGCTCCGGGATGCTCGATCTGAGGCAATACACTTGTCTGGGCGCGGCCCTGCGCGATGCGCTGGATCGCTTTTCGACCGAGGTATGCCTGATTGAGGCGGACCGCGACCGCGAAAAGCAGCGGCTCACCTACTCCGATTTCAACGAGATCGCTCTGCCCCTGGCCCGCGCCCTCGAAGACGCCAACTTCGATCCCGGCGAGCGCGCAGCCATCATCATGACGAACCAGTCGAAGTGGCTGATCTCGGCGTATGCGATTTTTTATTGCGGAGGCGTTCTGGTCCCGTTGGACTATAAGCTCACCGCGGCCGAGCACCTCCAGCTTCTCGCTCACTCGAAAGCGAAAGTGTTGATCGTCGAGTATTACCTGTGGCGCGCGATCATCGAGTCGCCTGAGTTCCAGCACCTCGGAACAAAGACGGTGCTGGTCACCGAAGCGCCGCCGGGCGCCGATTTGGCGGGCGCATTCCGCTGGGAAGATTTCAGGCGTAAAGGGGCTCCCGACTTCGTCATGCGCCAGAAGGACGACGTGGCCTCGATCGTCTATTCTTCGGGCACGGGCGGCCGTCCCAAAGGGTGCGTCCTCACGCACGAAAACTATCTGGAGCAATGCCGCTCGCTCACCGCCTGGTACCCCTTCTGGCCCGGCGTGCGTTACTTGAGTATTCTGCCCACCAATCACGCCATCGATTTCATGGTCGGCTTCATCGGACCGTTCGTATGCGGAGCCTGCGTCGTTCACCTGCGCACTTTACGGCCCGAGTTCGTGCGCGATGCCTTCGTCCGTTATCGGATTACCTACGTCTCTTTGGTCCCGATGATCGTGAAGAATCTGGAGCGCGGCCTGCGCGCCAAGTTCAACGAGCTGCCCTCGTGGAAGCGCGCCCTGCTCAACACGATGATCGCAACCAACCGGCTGCTGACACGCAGACGCCCGAGAGTAGAGCTCAGCCGAATGCTGCTCGGCAGCGTGCACCGCGCATTCGGCGGCGAATTGCTCGCGCTGATCACCGGCGGCGCCTTCATGGAACCCTCGACCATGCAGTTCTTCTACGATCTGGGCATCCCGGTGGTGAACGGCTACGGCCTCACCGAAGCCGGAACTGCCCTGACGCTGAACGATTTGAAACCGTTCCGCGCCGACACGGTCGGCAAGCCGCTGCCCGGAGTTGAGCTGCGCATTCTGAACCCGGACGCCGACGGCATCGGTGAAGTTGCCGCCCGCAGCAAAACCGTCATGTCGCACTATCTCGACGATCCCGACCTCACCCTCGACACCATCGTCGAGGGCTGGCTCCTGACGGGTGATCTGGGCCGTTTCGAGCACCAGGGCCACCTCCAGCTTTTCGGGCGCAAGAAAAACCTGATCGTCACCGAGGGCGGCAAGAATATCTACCCCGAAGACATTGAAAATGTTTTCGACGGCCTCGGCGTCAAGGAATACGCCGTCTTCGCCGCGAACTACATCTGGCCGAAGAAGGAATTGACCGGAGAAAAGCTGGTCCTGGTGCTGCGCCTCGATCAGAATCAAACCTTCGACGGCAACTTGCTGGAGCATATCTCGGCGCGCAACCGCCGACTGCCCGACTTCAAGCGGGTCAGCGGATACCTGATCTGGGACAAAGACTTTCCTCGCACTGCGTCGATGAAGATCAAGCGTCAAGCTCTAGCGGATGACATGGGGAAGGCAGTAGCAGACTCGGCAGTGGTGGATTTGTA
>Ga0123355_10007938_pt1 | contig 15990 bp, 14 predicted proteins | sample TergutEmb28metaG_3_FD_89872 | JGI IMG/M metagenome (GOLD analysis project Ga0123355, IMG submission 89872) | Embiratermes neotenicus P1 segment gut microbial communities from Petit-Saut dam, French Guiana - Emb289 P1 | ecosystem: Host-associated > Arthropoda: Insects > Digestive system > Gut ...
GGGCGTCGTAGGTGTTTGTTATTGTGTGGGTGCCGTTGGTTATTGTGTGTACTGCGCCTGTGGCTGTAAAGGTGTATGCACGGAAGTTTGTAACAACACCGTTTTGCACCGTTTCTTGGCGGGTTAGGCGGCCCATATTGTCATAGATGTTTCTGAAGATTGTTCCATTGGGGTCGGTACGGGTTAGTAGTAGGCCATTGGCATCGTAGGTTAGGTTTTCTTGTTGGCCCATGGGGGAGGTTGTTGTGGTTAGATGACCGCGATTATTGTAGGTGAAGACTGTGGTTACACCATCTGGGTTTGACCCGCCTAACCGCTTGGTCCGTACATTCCCTGCAAGGTCATATGTGTACCCTGTCATTTGGCCATTGCCTGTCTGGGTGCTGGTTAGGCGGTTATGGAGGAATACATTATTTGTTATCGACCCTGTTGTCTCATTGCCGGGTAGGGTTGTTAATGTATACTGTCGGGTTAGATTGCCGTTTGGGTCATAGTCAAAGTACATGATACTGTAGTAGGTGAATGTTCCTGTCTGCTGAAATGGGGTTTCCTGACGGACTAACCGACCAAGGGCGCTGTAGTTAAATCGGGAGGTATTGTCCATAAAATCTGTGGATGTTGTCATCCGGCCCATGCTGTCATAAGTCATATGGGATGTGTTGCCGTTGATGTTTCGTACAGATGTTATTCCAAAGATGTTGTGGGTAAAAGTATTGTCTACCCCCAAAGACTGCTCCCTTATCACACGCCCTGCCAGGTCGTGGGTATAGGTGAATATCTGCCCACCTACCGTTCCTTCTTGGGTTCTACGTCCAAACCTGTCATATTGCACAAAGGTTGCAATGCTGGGTGCTGCAGCACACCCATGGATGGTTGTGGTTATACGCATGTTGCCTGCGGCATCAAATACATCTTGATAAGCGGTTGTTTGCCGGTGCATTGTGCCACCTGCGGCATTAAGCTGGCGAGTTTCGATTACCCGGTCGAATACATCGTATGTGAAGGTTGTCCGCTGGCTGGAGGCTATGCCTTGAGCGTTGCGGGTTTCGGTTAGGCGCATACGGTTGTCGTAGGTGTTTGATAGAATTACTGTGTTGCCTGGGGCTGTTATGGTCAGCAGGTTGCCTAATCCGTCGTATCTGTAGGTGTAAATCGCGCCTAAGATTGTACGGTGGGTTAGAGTGTTTTGCTGGTCGTTGTAGGTGTAGGTTACAAACCCGCCATTAGGGTGTGTAATCTGTGTAACGCGACCCAGACGGTCATATTGCCAGCGGGTTATATAGCCGTTAGGGTCTGTTTCGGATGTTAATCGCCACATGAAGTTATAGAAAAAGCGGTGTTCTCCCATAAGAATGCCATTTATGCATAGAGTTCGGATGATGGCTGGCATTGTTCCATTGTTGTAAGTTATTTCCGTTGTTATAAACGAGACCGCATTGGCAATAGGGAATTCCCGGATTGTAGTTACATTGCCGTGGGTATCATGGGCAAAAGTTGTGCGGGATTGCAAAACATTGTTTGCGTATATCCGCGTTTCGACTATGCTTCTGCCATCATTTGAGAGGATGTTAACTTCCCGTACCGTTGTTTGCGCGTCCGGCATAAAGGTTGTGGTCAAGGGCAAGCCAAAGCGATTATCATAGGTTGTGGTGGTACGATATCTGGCATTGGTGCTCATGGTTCCGTTGGTTTGCAAAGCAAGAGGGCTTACCGCCGTTGTTACCTGACCAAAATTGTTATAAACAAAATCGCTGCGGGTTGTCCGCACCCGCCCTGCATAATGTTGGTTGAGTACAATGGAAGTAGGAAGCAAAGCTGCATTATAGGTAATCTGCTGATCTGTTATTAGTGTATTTACATGGTAAGTGCGCTGGATTGTGTTTACATGCCGGTTGTTAAATGTATACACAGTGCGCAGCCCGTTATTTTGCGTTACTGTTGTTGTATATGTGTGGGTGGCAGGGGGCCTTGCCACACGTTGAGGGAAAGCGGTCGAATCCCGCTCGTAAGCAAAAAATGTGCGCTGGTACGCCTGGCTGGTGGGGGATGTGCGTAGCTCCCGGGCCGTTACTCTCCATACCGTGCGGCTGCCGTTAACGCCCATGTTTGCCCCAAAATTGGAGTAGGTAAAGCGCAGCTGTGCCGATGATGGGAAGTCTACTTGGGTCAGAAGTAGTGTATGGTTTAAATTCCCTGCAGGTGTGTTGGTATCTCCTGCATTTTTGCTAAAAAAGTCAAACCGGGTTTGTTCTAAACTGTATTGGAAACTGGTTATTGCACCCACTTGGTTTCTAATTGAGGTTACATGGAACAGGTTGACACGCTCTGGAATGCGTTGCAGGTTAATCACAAAGGTGCTGCCGTCTGGGGCCATGATTGTTACCATGCCCCCTAGGCCAGACAATGTATACGCAATGTTTATACCATGACCATTACTGTCTACAATACGGGTAAGCATGGCTTGCCCACCAGAAAAATCGACATTTGAATATTCAAACCGTATTGTGTTTCCAAATCTATCCCGCTTTCCTATGATAAATTCGTTACGGAAGAAGTATTGTGTGCCGTCACTAAATTGTAGCCTTCGGGTCGAATTCATAATATTGCTGGTAAAAAGGCTTGTAAAGGTAGTATCGTTGTGTAATTGCATATCTTGTAACGTTCGGTCTACAAAATTATTACCCCTCAATTCAAAGGTGCCCCTACCCGGTAGATAAAGCACATCGTCAATGATATATGGCAAATCAAACATCCACCCTGGCCCCAAGCCGTGTAAGTTGCGCGAATTAGCCGAAGAGTTGACTGGGTGACGGTATATTACTGTTTGTTCACCAGTAAACCTTCGCAGTTCAGTCACGGGCTCCCGACGAACAAATCTATAATGATGGATTACGCCTAGGATTAGAATTGAGCCGTCAGGCAATGTAGTATAGATAATAGTCCTTCGATAAAGCTCATATATATCTACCCATCCAATTACTACCCGTTCATACCATGTGTGTGTGTATATTACTGTTTCCAACCGATATCCCACAACAGGGCGAAGCAGCTCTGCTTTGGCTGAGTTGTACACCAGGTTAAGCTCAAGCCCAAAGCCCCCACGCCCAGGCAAAGACAGTATCGGTTGTGTAAACATAGCTGCCCCTGTATTTAGGGCTACTGTATCATTGGCGTTAAATTGCAGGCCAAAGGGGTTTACAACCAGGTCGTTATGAGAATCAGCTGACATGGGCGCTATGCCTTGATACATGGTATGCATGTCATATTCCATTTCGTCGTAATGTTGCATTAATGCTTGATCCTCGCTGTTTATGGTTTCTGTATAAACCCTACTTACGGTGCTTTCGTAAGGGGGGAGAGGTATATCCACAAGGTCGATGGAGGGGACACCCAACCGGCTGGATACGTAGTCAGAAAGTATGTCCAATACGGTAGAGCATACGGCTCCATCCTCTAGTAAACTCACATGCATTTCTTGAGTGGGTATGGTAAGTATCCTTATTTCCTCGTACCCGTACATTTGCGCATCTCTATAAGTGGCAACAGTTATGTGGGAGTCAGAGTATACAGAGGCCAATAATGATATAGCCATATCATAGGGATCATAGGAGGGCGGAAACTCAAATACAGATGCCGAGGGTAGTGTAATATCCAATGCACCAGGGGTTGTACTTAATGCCACCAAAATCGGGGCCATTCCCATTAATGGTGTAATGGGTGTTATTTCGGGTAAAGCATCTGACGGCACAACCTCCGACGTTACTACATCAGGTGCAATGATTCTATTAACTTCATCCAAGCTATACCCACTTCGCAGCAGATGTCGTGCTATCTCCATGGTGCAGGCGGCTGATTGATGAATATTTGTATCAATTTCGCTTTCCTCAAGGGTGAGCGCATACATATTAGGCATATTTTCATACCGTTGTAGAAGTTCCTCTGTATACACATCTCGGGTAGCGTTTTCCTCTTGCTGCTCAAGCCAACGCTCCAACTCATCATGCGAAAGGGTGAGCGCACAGCCAAGGGGATAGGGCAACTGGTCATTTTCCAACCATGCCATATCATGGGCTTGGATGAGCTGGTCACCTTCCGTCCACACCATATCATCTGCCCCGTGAGAATAATCAATATAGAATGGCTCAATTTCGGGCATGGTTACGGCAAAATCATCAGGCCAGGTCTCGGGCTGCCTTGCAGCAAATGCCAAAGACTGTGTGGTCATTGCCACAATAAGGATAAGGATTACAATGTTCTTGAACTTGCGAGTTATTCCTTTTGCCATTTTGGTTTCTCCTCTACATGCCGCCTGTAGCGGTGCAACTCAAAAGCTATGAACATAGCCTCTGAGTTTGAGCATAGTATTTTTTAGCATTCGTGGTATTTTATGTCGAATTTTGTAACATATGCTAAATCAATCTGTCAAGAATTTTACTTTTTGCAATTTTTGACATCGTCGCGATAATTGATTTACCTGCCCGCGCCGCACGGAAATCAATTTTCAGTATCCGTCATTCCGGCCTTGAGCCGGAATCCCATAATCTTAGTAGACAAAGTACGCAACCATGTGAAATATAGTTATCCGCTTGTGTTTATTTTCGTCAAAACTGGTGGGATTCCGGCTCAAGGCCGGAATGACGAAGGCGCTCATTTAACAAAATCATGAAAATTGATTTCCGTGCCCGCGCTGTTATTTCGTTGCAGTAAGACCTTCACAAAACATACTCTTTTTTTGTATGTTTGCACATGCAGTTTTAATTTTTGAGCCTTTTCTCTTGATTTTAAGAAATTTTATGGATTTACAAAAACGTATGATGGCATACGTTTTTGCTCATAGCTGTTCGCTAATGCGACTTATGGCAATTTTGACGCTTTTCAGGTACGATGACTAAGAAGCTATGTTCATAGGATTCAACGCCGCCTTAGCACGGCAGTTTTCCGCCACTCTTCGTTGGCCCCTCCTAGCTTGCCTTTTGGCAAGCGTCGTCGGAGCCGCCTCGATTGGCAAAAAACTGCCGTACTAATTCGGCATTGCCCCCTATGAACACAGCTTCTAAAGATGAGATTCTTGACGCCCATAGCGTTCTGGGATAGCATATCCCTATGTAAAAATTGGGGTTCTGCGTTACATCAATCCCCGGGAGGTAATCATTAAAAATGAAAAAACCTGAACTCCTGGCCCCGGCTGGCGACTTTGAAAAACTTCAAATGGCAATAGCCTATGGCGCAGATGCGGTATATGTAGGCGGCAAGGATTACAGCCTGCGGGCCAACGCCAAAAATTTCGACCTTCCCGGGCTTAAAAAGGCCATCGACTACGCTCACAGCAAAAACGCAAAGGTGTATGTAAGCGTAAACATCTTTGCTCATAACATGGACTTTGTTGGCCTTAAGGAGTATCTGCTTGCCTTAAAGCTAATGGGCGTAGATGCTGTAATTGTTGCGGATTTGGGTGTCCTAAGGGTTGCACGGCAAGTTGAAGGGCTAGAGATTCATATTAGCACCCAAGCCAATGTAACCAACTATCAAAGCGCCCTTTTATATAAGGAGCTTGGCGCCAGTCGGGTTATTTTGGCTCGGGAGCTTTCGCTTGGTGATATACGGGAGATTAATAATCAGATTGCTGCACATGAGTCAGCCCCCTTCGAAACAGAAGTTTTTGTCCACGGGGCCATGTGTGTATCATATTCTGGGCGCTGCCTTATGAGCAACTACATGGCACAGGGCAGAGATTCCAATAGAGGCGATTGCGCCCAGCCTTGCCGTTGGAAATATCATCTGATGGAGGAAATGCGCCCTGGTGAGTACCTTCCTGTATACGAAGATGAGCGGGGGACTCACATCTTCAATTCTAAAGATTTATGTATGGTTGAGTATATCCCAGAATTGGTGGCGTCGGGAGTTTCGAGCCTTAAAATCGAAGGCCGCATGAAAACTGCCTACTATGTAGCCATGGTTACAAAAGCATACAGGGAGGCCATAGACGATTATTTTACCAGCAAAGCTCTGTATGATTCCAAAAAGGATTATTATATGCAGCAAATATCAAAAACAGGCCATAGAGATTTATTTACAGGGTTTTACCTTAACAAGGCCATAGATGGTCAAAACTTAACCAATACGGTTTACAATAACACTCAGGAGTTTTTGGGTGTGGTAATTGGCTATGACCCTGGCTCTGGATTAGCTTTGGTGGAGCAGCGCAATAAATTTTCAGTCGGAGACAAGGTAGAGTTTGTAAAAGCCAACGGTGGGTTTACCCAAGTAGTAACAGAAATGTACGACGCAGAAGGCACCCCATTAAGTACCGCGCCTCATCCCCAGCAAAAAATAAAAATAAAAACAACAGCGCCTGTTGAAGAGTTTGATATTGTGCGTATAATGCAGTAAATTTCTGATTTGGAAGGAGATGCAGTATGACAGAAATCACCAAGGTATATCGGCAAACCATGGGCATATCAAAGTTTATTGGCAAGCGCTACACAAACAAAGATCGTGTAGACGGTTCGTTTGGAGCAAAATGGGGTGAATGGTTTCAAAACGAATGGTTTGCATTGTTGGAGAAGCAAGCCGTAGACTGCATGAAATCCACCTGCGAAGACGGCGCTGCTACCATTGGCCTGATGCGGGAGATAAGTGGTGGTTTTGAGTACTGGATAGGGTATTTTATGCCCATAAGTACCCCCGTCCCAGAAGGTTTTGATTCCGTAGATTTCCCCAAAAGTGATATTGGTGTGTGCTGGGTCTACGGCAAAGAAGAGGAAATATTTATGCAAGAAGGCCGCTGTGGGGAAAGGCTGGAGGCCGAAGGCTTCAAAATGAAAGGTGAATGGTGCTTCGAGCGTTATACCTGCCCGCGCTTTACCACCCCAGACGAGAAGGGTAATATTACACTTGATATTGGGTTTTTTGTGGAGTAGTAGAAGTTATGGTCGAAATTAACGAAAGCAGTTAGCCGAAAAAGATAAGCAAATCGAAAGACTGACGGACACGGTTAAGGCACAAGCCCAAAGCATTAACGCAGACCGCCATAATGAGTTGGCGGGCACATTACAGATGCAGTTGACGGACGGTGAAGCTGACAAGCCTATGAGCCGTTGGAAACGAGCATGGACGGCATGGAAAGGGGAATAATGTAAAATGAGATTTGAGTGGGACCCAATAAAGAACGCAAAAAATCAAAGGAAGCATAGGATTGATTTTAGGGAAGCCAAAACTGTATTCCAAGACGATAAAGCGATTAAGATTGAGGATGACGAACATTCCCAAGAAGAAGATAGACATATAATTATTGGAATGAGCTTAAAAGACCGTGAATTATATGTTTGTCATTGTTATCGAGATGATGGAGATGTTATTAGGATATTTTCCGCACGAAAGGCAACTGAAAGTGAAAAAGAACTTTATGAAAGGGGCGGTTTATGATGATGAGAGAATTGACCGAGAAGGACTTTGCAAGAGGTGTGAAAAATCCATATTACGATAAGCTAATGACGAAAGTTGAGATTGCTATATCCAAAGAGGACTTAGCGACATTTGGAGAACTAAGCAAGCTAAATGGATTTACCGTTGATATGATTATTCGTAATTGTTTAGCGGATTTTGCAGAAGAAATACGAGAAGATGAATAACTGAACAAAATTTATATTAGTGGGTGATAATAGCAATGAAGTGGCAGTATGGGTACAAGGCAATTTGAGAGAATCATCAATGAAACTACTGCGTCATATCGGATGGGTGGACTTGTGATTTCATTGGTAGGGGGATTCGGACTACTTATAAGTGGATACGCCCTATTTTACCTTAACATAAATTTAATACAATCTTCATCAAAGAATGATTGACAAATAAGATGGTCATAACTAATAATGCACATTGTGGTGTGATTACATTTTGAAGGGGGTAGGGCATGACTTTGAAACGGATACGCAAAATAGTTTTATATATCGCGGCCCTTATTATCCTCTCTTCAAGTGTGCTTATTTATATGCCTGTGGCCGACCATTCTTGCTGTACGGTAGAGTATTACTGTTACCCTTGTATGATTGCTGGCAAACTGCGGGATACCTTGAGGCTGGGCGCAGTGCTAGACTCTGCCACATGGCTGTTTATATTGGTCTTGTTTTTTGAGTTGATTATTGCCACCGAAAAAAGTAATCATGCTTCTAATCTGGTTGAGTTAAAAGTGAGAATGAACAACTGAGTTATAGTCCTTTAAGGCAAATAAAACAGCGCCCTGTGCAGGGTTTGTTTTGTTTGTCTTTTTTCAGGTGTGATGACTATAAAACTCGCTTAGGGCAAATGCCCAAATTTAATCAGAAGGAGATATATAATGAAACGTATAATTACATTATTAGCTTTGCTTATGCTATCCCTGGTTTTAGTGCTGACCGGCTGCAACAGGGAGGAAGAATATCCGATAAACGAATATGAAGATGAAATAGATACAGAAGATACAGAGCCGGCAGGTCTATCAGAGCCGCTGCAAGTAATTGCTACTATTTTCCCCCAATATGACTTTGTGCGGCAAATTGCCGGGGACAGGGTAGAGCTTAGTATGCTTATATCCCCAGGGGCAGAGAGCCATGGTTTTGAGCCTACTGCAAGAGATATGGTTTCTATAAATAATGCGGATTTGCTTATCTACATTGGAGGCCACGGGGATGAATGGGTTGAGCCTATTTTGACCTCTTTGGGCCGGGATGATTTGCGCACAGCAGCGCTTTTGGATATGGTTGAGGCAGTAGTAACAGAGCATCATCATCACGGACATGACCACGGGCATGACCACGACCACGACCATGATCACGGACATGACCACGGACATGACCACGGGCATGACCACGACCATGATCACGACCACGACCACGACCATGATCACGGACATGACCACGACCATGACCACGATCACGACCACGATCATGACCACGACCATGACCACCACCACGAACCACACTATGACGAGCATGTTTGGACTTGCCCAAGAAACGCTATCCGCATAGTTACAGCCATAACAGAGATATTGGCAGAAATGGACCCATATAATGCTGAATATTTTCGCCAAAACTCGACAGCATTTATAGCAGAATTGCAAGAGCTGGATAGAGCCTTTGCCGAAGTTGTGGCAAATGGCGTAAGAACCACAGTTATTTTTGGCGACAGATTCCCCTTCCGTTATCTTATGGATACGTATGGGCTAACAGCCTATGCTGCCTTTGACGGATGCTCTGCCGCAACACAAGCCAGCCCTGCGACTATTGCGTATCTTATCAATAAGGTTAGGGACGAGCAGATTCCCGTAGTATTTTATATCGAATTTTCCCATCGGTTTATAGCTGATACTATTGCAGAAGAAACTGGCGCCCGTTTATTAGAGCTGCACTCGGTACACAATGTTAGCAGCGCTGACTTTGCAGCTGGGGTAGGATACTTGGATTTAATGCGGCGCAATGTGGAAGCGCTGCGTGAGGCGCTTAGTTAGGATAGGTATAAAGAAAAAACTGTTGCCATTTAGCAAAATATGTTATAAAATCATCTCAGGAAGGCCAGGGGCAAGAAATATTCCACCCGGCTTTATGAAATAGGAAAACTGCGGAACCATGAAGGACTTGACCCCCTCCATGGCGCTCGAAGGGATGTAAGAGCATCGCCTCCGAACACAGGTATACACCTGCCACCGCAGCCCAGGCAGTATATAATATTAGCCAATGCTCTTCAAGTAGGGGGCACCGTCGGGTGTTTCTGTGGTGAGGCGTAGTTGATTTATGTATTGCTTTGCGCGAGGCTTGTTGTAATATCGGTGTGCTTTAAATTTGATACGATGAATTTACAGCGCGGATGCGATGATGATGTGTTATAAACACACCATCTCCCTCCGCGCTTTTTCTTGTCACTGGCCTTTACTATCATAAAAAAGGATATGAGAGCCATGAAAAGAGAAGGACACAAAATTGACGATTTAGGCAGGGTGCTATTGCCCAAAAGGTTGAGAGATGAACTGGGCTGGGAGATAGGTGATACCCTATCACTTAATCCAGAAAATGGTACTATGGTTTTAAGCTTGGAAGAAAAGAAGAATTCCGATTGTGGTGACGAAGAAAAGTAATCGCCTATTTTGCAATGTGAACGAATGGAGCAAAATCAGTTATATGCGACGCAATTTATAAACAACCCCCGACCCTTCGGGCCACCCCCTTCTAAAGAAGGGGGCTAGGTAAGCCCCCTTCCTTGGAAGGGGGTGCCCGAAGGGCGGGGGTTGTGTTCGCAAGCGCAGTTACCCATCCTTTCTATCTACTAAGAAACCACCGCACAAGAGCATAAATCGGACGCAGCGGCAGCGGTTCGAAACGTTTTGCAACCTTTTTTAAAGCCGCCCTAATTGGGATATTTTGCGGACAAAGCTTTTCGCAATACCCGCACTGATTACATACACGTGCTGTACTTGGCTTTTTTGTAACCACGGCGGTGCTGGTTGCATATAAAGTTATCCCTGTAACAAACCCCTGGGCGTAGCTCGTATTGTATGCGGTTAAGCAGGCAGGTATATTTATCCCCTTGGGGCAGGGGAGGCAATAGTTGCAGCCAGTACATTTAAATTTATATGACTTGCGGAATATCTCAACTACATCTGGATATACATCCAGCTCTTCCTGAGCCAAGGGACGAAAATTGTCTGTCGAATTAAGATTGGCCTCTAACACTTCCATGCTTTTCATACCGCTAAGGGCCACGGTTACTTCCGGCTGGTTCCACAGCCACCACAAGGCCCAGTCGGCAGGGGTACGCTCTGGATTAGCCTTTTTAAAGATTTCTACCGCTTGCTTTGGCAGGCCCGTGGCTAGTCTGCCTCCTAAAAGCGGCTCCATTATAATTATCGCTAATCCCTTTTTAGCGGCGGCTATTAGGCCCTCTTTTCCTGCCTGATATTTATCATCGTAGTAGTTGTACTGTATCATGCAAAAACTCCAGGGGTAGGAGTCTAAGACCTGCATAAAATCCCCTTGACTGCCGTGATACGAAAACCCAATTTGCCGAATTTGGCCCGAGGCCAGCTTGCTGGCTAACCAATCCTCAATGCCCATTTCCATAAAGGATTCCCATTGGGCATAGCTGGATATGTTGTGGATAAAATAGTAATCGATATAGTCTGTTTGCAGCCGGCGGAGCTGCTCGTCAAAAAGCCTGTCGAAATCCTGGGCGCTTTTACATTTGTATTGGGGCAGCTTTGTAGCAATGTATACGTCTTTACGCTTGTTGTTTTTGGCTAAAATCTCGCCAAGTGTTACCTCGCTGCCTGGGTAGATGTAGGCGGTATCGAAGAAGTTAACGCCCCCTTCGATTGCGGCTAAGACTATGCGCTCGGCTTCGGCTTTATCCCTTGGGAAGCGCATACAGCCCATTCCTAGGATTGAGAGCTTGTTGCCAGAGGTTTTATCTTCACGGTATTTCATAGGGTCTCCTTTCCCTTGTATTTAGCAAATAATATTTTTTGTACAAAAAAGCATTAAAATGATGTAAAATGTGTCTGGCTACATAAATTACAATGATAAGGGTGCTAAGATGACCATTGTTTACTGTGACATGAGTGGCAATGATGCTCACGAAATTTATGCGTGGGGTTGTTTGGTTATCCATAATGGAGTTGAGCATGTATTTTCTGGCCATTGCCTAATGGATAGAGCATTGCGAAATGGCGAAATTTACGCCTTAATAAGTTCGTTGGAGGCATTGTCATCCTTTGATGTAAAAAAGGTAAAAGTATATACCGAAGACGCTTCGGTTGTATTAAATTTCAAGGCAATGAAGAATGGTCAAGAGCCCAAACTCAAAGGATACTATTCTCGCTATTTCAAATATTTATGTGGATTTGCTCATAAATATAATTTAGATTTACGAAAAATACCTCGTAATCAGAATCGCGCTCACGACATTGCAAACGCGGAAATGCGATATGCTGTAAACAACCTGCAAAATGTAAAGCCTGCTGTAATCCCCGGCTATTTACAACCACCACAGTCCTCTTCTACAAAAGCTCCATCTGAGCCAAAATCTCCATTATCTATCATCCGGTCATGTATTCCTCAATCATTGAGGAAAGATGGCGATTTTAATACCCATATTCTTCGTATTTTGAAGCAATGCGCCAAGCAGGAGCACTTTCATGAGCTTTTGCTTAGTCAAGGCGTAAGCTTGTCAAGTTTTTATCAGCTGCTAAAAAATCGGTTTCCGAAAAAAATATCATATAAACAAAATGGTGAAAAGAAACTGCATATGTCCTTTTCAAGAGCTCTGCTTAATAGCAAGTTTTGCGTTTGCGAAATTAACGGGTTGTATTTCATTTTTTATTATGATAACCGCCCCGATTCGGCATTTATTGTTGATTGTAGCGTTACCAAAATCCATTTTGATGAAGCTGGTCATGAGGATATGACTTGAGTTTTTTTACACGACAACACATACGCCGGCGGGATATTACGCAATTCTCTTCTTATAGTTATTTCACCAAAATGCTGTGCAATAAAATCTTTTTTAAGCAAGGTGTATTGGAAAGTTATAAACCTGCCGCCCTGTTTTAGATGTTTCTTTGTCTGTGCTAATATCCGTGTAGACACATCCTGTGGCAGGCTAGCAAAGGGCAAACCCGAAACAATATAATCAGCATAGGGGATTTTATGTTGAGCCATATAATCGCCAACATTTTCGGCTGAGCCGTTGATGATATACATATTAGGCTCCCTTGAGTATTTTTCAACCAAAAGATTATAAAATTCCTGGTTGTTTTCTATTAGCAAAACGGCAGTGGATTGGCGTCGGGCTTTTAAGATTTTATCAGTAAAAACCCCTGTGCCTGGGCCGTATTCTACGATATATTCCCCAGTGTCAAAGTCTATATCTTGAACCATTTTTTTCGCCAGATATTTTGAACTGGGCCAGATGGCCCCAACGGTTCTGGGCTTTGTTATGTATTGTTTAATAAATGATAATCCGCTCATAGAAGCTCCTAACTATTGCCTAGCTTCTTGGAAGCCAGCATCAGCAATGCCTTAATTTGCCTGGCGCAAGCACGGTATTCTTCTAGGCTGCCGCCAAAAGGATCGGATATATCTGTGTTTTGCCCTGCATATTCTCCAAGGGTGAAAATTTTATCTTTGGCACTTGGATAATCCGACAGCAAAACAGACCTATGAGAGGATGTCATGGTTAGTATCAAGCTTGCCCCGTCCAATAACTCCCTTGAGACCAACCCGGCACGGTGGGCAGCCAAACATAGCCCGCCTTCCTTCATAACCGAAATGGCATGGCGGCTGGCTGGCTGGCTGGCCCAAGCGCTTACCCCTGCGGATGTTACTTCTGCGGTAAGGCCAGATTGGGCAAATATTTGGGCAGCCATTGCCGCAGCCATGGGACTGCGGCAGGTATTGCCTGTACATATAAAAATTATTTTATTGTGGGACATGGACAACACGTCCTTCTGCGGCTTTTTTCATGCGATCCATAATTGCAATGCCCAAGCCCTCTTGGGTTGGGCCTTGGGCATATATTATATCTACGCCGATAATGTCAAATTGTCGCAAGCAGGCGTAAAGGTTATGGGCAACGGTTTGGGGGCTGTGGCCCAGGGTTAGAATTGCGGTAGAATCTTTTTTAAAAGTGCTGGTGTCTAGTTTTGCTCTTACTTGATCTGTTATTAAAATGCCGATTTTTTGACCTTGCTCTTTGGCGCATTGGGCTTTGATATATGCGGCTATGTGGTCTTCGGTTCCCATAAGCAAGGTCATGGGGGCCTTGGGGGCATAGTGGCGGTATTTCATACCGGGTGCCCTGGGGGCTGATGTAACACATGGCAACGAATTTAGTTTGCCGTCATTCCGAACTTGATTCGGAATCCCCTTCGATACATCAAATCCCGCTGCTTCTGCAATCATCTCTGGCGTAACAGCCCCAGGCCGCAATATAACAGGCAAATCACCAGTAATATCCACAACAGTAGACTCAAGCCCGCCGGGCACCGCACCGCCATCTACTATAAAGTCAATTGAACCATCACTAAAATCTGCCGCTACATGATCGGCTCGGGTAGGGCTTGGGGTGCCGGCCTTGTTGGCGCTTGGGGCGGCAACAAAACACCCGGAGGCTTTTATGATAGCCAAGGCTATGGTATGGGAGGGCATTCTTATACCCACCGTATCCGGCGCTCCCTTTGGGTGCCCACCTAGCCATGATAATAAGCCTGGCTTTTTTTTCACAACCAAAGTAAGAGGCCCGGGCCAAAATGCGTCAATCAGGGCATGTGCGTAGTGGGGAGGATTATCTGCCAACTGCATAAAATCCTCTTTGGCAGCTATATGCAAAATAAGCGGGTTATCGCCGGGGCGGCCTTTGGCTTCGTATATCCGGGCCACTGCTGCTGGATTTGTAGCGTCAGCACCCAATCCATACACGGTTTCTGTAGGGAAGGCACCTATGCCGCCAGATGCGATTATCGCCGCTGCTTGGTTTATGTCTTGCATATAATGCTTATGCTGCGCCGCAGCACTTTTTATATTTTTTGCCGCTGTTACAGGGGCAAGCCTCGTTGCGGCCTGTTTTGGCTTCGTTGCGCACAACAGTGTGGGAATTTTTTTGCTCTTTGTAGAGTTCCTTTTGCTGCTCGGGGGTAAATACTCCATCCCATTCTGGCAGGGTATACAGATTTTCTGCCTTATAAGCCACCATTTGCTTATAAAGCCGCCCAAAATCTATATCGAAGGCAATAGGGGTTTCTTCTTCGATTGTTTCAAGCTCTGGCACTCCGTCCACGGCTTCGTGTATGCCGTCTAGGAAGGCAAACATGTGGGTGGAGGTTAGTCGCAGTTCTGCTGCCAGTTCTGCAACGGTGCCCTCCAGCCGAGTTGTTTTGTTTCGTAGGATGTTTACATATACAGTTTTTTCCTTGGCTAGGTAATCGTCCCATACATGTTTTACCGGTTCACCTTTTGTGTCCAGGGATATGCGTTTCCATGCATCTTGTAGTCCCATAAATATGCTCCTTTCGTGTTGGGGATGGGTGGAGTTCATTTCTAAGGGAGAAGAACCACCCCAGCGCTTCGCGCTGCCCCTCCAAGGGAGGGGAATTGTTTGCTGGCATTTTACTCTAATAGCACATATGTTGTATAGCCCACTTCCTGCAAAATTAAACCTTGGGGGGGCATGGTTTTTCCTGCGCAGGCGCGGTTCCGTGAGTTTATTATATTAGGGATGGCGTCTGTGGGGATTTTTCCAAGGCCTGTATATAGTAAGGTGCCTGCGATTATTCGTACCATATTATATAGAAAACCGCTACCGGTTATAGTTAGAGTGATTAAATCCGAAGGCTGACTTGTTATTGTGCAATCGTATATCTCCCTCACGGTGGTTTTTGCGCTGGAACCAGTGGCTTGGAAAGCTGCAAAATCATGCCGCCCGATAAACATAGCAGCGGCTTTTTTCATGGCCTCTATATCCATAGGCCGCGGTTCATATATGCTGTAACGGCTAAGCAGAGGATTTGGCGTTGGGGCATTGTAAATTTGGTATTTATATGTTTTGTACATTGCATCAAAGCGAGGGTTGAAGCAGTCAGACACAGAGTCGGCCTTTATTACAGAAATATCCGATGGTAAATAGCCGTTTATTACTTGAGGAAGCTTGTCCAATGGAATAGGCATATTATCCGCAAAGAAAGCCGCCCGCTGCCCCAGGGCGTGTACTCCGGCGTCTGTGCGACTAGATGCCTTTGTTGTAATGGGCTGGTGAAATAAGGCTGTGAGGGCTTCTTCCAGCTTTTGCTGAACGGCTATTGCATTTTGCTGGCGCTGCCAGCCTGCGTAGTTGGTGCCGTCGTAGGATAGGGTTAGGAGGGTTTGCATGGGAACTCCTTACGTAATTATGTTGCATTTCTTATGTGTTTTGATACTATGTCAAAATCATTGACACGTTACGTGATATTATGTACCTGCAACGCATAAACAA
>Ga0123355_10007939_pt1 | contig 15989 bp, 14 predicted proteins | sample TergutEmb28metaG_3_FD_89872 | JGI IMG/M metagenome (GOLD analysis project Ga0123355, IMG submission 89872) | Embiratermes neotenicus P1 segment gut microbial communities from Petit-Saut dam, French Guiana - Emb289 P1 | ecosystem: Host-associated > Arthropoda: Insects > Digestive system > Gut ...
ATTCGACTAACTCTGCCATATATTCCACGTCACTAAGGTTGGGTACATTGCAAATTTTGCATGGTTGACCGGTTAGCAAACTGCCAGCAAGTACAGGTAATACTGCATTTTTTGCTCCACTAATGTCAATTCTACCCCTAAGTGGTCCTTTGGGATGAATAATAAATTTTTCTGCCATTTCGTCTCCCTCACTTTCGATCTTTATTATTCCCAAAAACTTGAGAGAACAACCCAAAGATGCTAATATTTCTGTAAGAAGAGGGAGATAAAATAAAATGGCTATCATACGTGCATATGTTTTGCCGCATCCAAGGCTGGCAATACCGGCTGTAGGTCGGGGTGAAGAAAGAAAAATCACTAAAACCTTAAGTTCGCTTGATGCAGTGGCTCAAGAAATTGCTTTCCTGCGTCCAGAAACGATAATTTTTATAACACCTCACAACGTTGTATATGACGATTTTTTTCATATTTCGCCAGGAGTTGGAGCAAAAGGTAATTGCAATGCTCTTGGCACAAGGCATGTCAAACTATCACTTAGATATGACCCCAATTTTGCCGCAGTCGCATCATCTATAGCAAGCAAATATGGGATTGCTGCCAAGACTTTGGGAGAAAAAAAAGCTCCACTAGATCACGGAGTAATGGTGCCGCTCTGGTTTATTAACAGACGCTACTCAAAGTTTAAAACCATGCGTATTTCCCCATCCAGGTTAGACGAAAAAGACCATTATCGGCTTGGGCAGGTTTTATCAGAGGCGGCATCTAGCATAGGCCGCCGTACTGTAATTATCGCGTCAGGAAACCTGTCCAGGGATCTGAATAAAAAAGCTCAAGAAGGCTATGTAAACGAGGCCGTAGAGTATGACAAAGAAATGGTAGAGATATTCAAGTCAGGGGATTTTGGAAAACTTTTTACAGTCCCACATAGCCTTCGTGACAGTGCCGACCCGTGTGACCACTCTATTTTTTCTGTACTGGCAGGTGCTTTGGACAAACGTCTGATACGAGCAGACATGCTTTCTTATGAAAATAATTTGGGTGAAGGGTATGCTGTAGTAGCATTTGCACCAGGGCCGTATGACGAAAGTCGTAATTTTTTAGAAAAATCGGAAGATGTCCAACGTAGACTAGTCATGAAATCCCGCTCTGCGGAAGATGCACATTGCATACTAGCAAGACGAGCAGTGGAGTATGCTGTGCTACACGGTTTGAAATTGCCTATACCAATGGGACTCCCCAAAGAAATGCTAGCCAACAAGGCTGGAGTATTTGTGTCACTATATGTAAATGGCAATTTGCGAGGTGCTGCTGGAGCACTTGATCCTACAACAGACACAATAGCTGCAGAAATTGCAAAGTATGCAGTAGCGGCAGCTCAGTCTGATAAGCGTTTTTCCCCAGTAAGTGTAAACGAACTCCCAGAACTCGTATATAAAGTTGATATTATCGGCACTCCCGAAGTCATTAGTGGCCCAGAGCAACTGGATGTATACCGTTATGGCTTGATTGTCACTGCTCCTAGTGCATGGGGTGTACTGCTTCCAAATCATCCGGGCATAGAAACGGGTGAGCAGCAAATCGCTGCGATAATGCAAAGAGCAGGTATTGCAATGGGTACAGCAGTAAAATTGGAGCGGTTTGTGGTTGTACGGCACGAATAGATGTGATTGTATTATATAAATTTGCATATACAGCATAAATCTGAAAAAAATGTATTTTGCCTTGCATACCTTTATAACCTATGCTATACTCCTCACCGTTCCAGAAATCTGGATGTGTACGAGTAGCTCAGTTGGATAGAGCGTCTGGCTACGGACCAGAAGGTCGAGGGTTCGAATCCTTTCTCGTACAACAGACCCCCAACAATCGCGTGATTGTTGGGGGTTTTTTATAGCCATCGCACTTCAAACCATCCCGCCTCGGCGGTGTTGTTGGCTCAATCCGGCGTCAGCACCTCCTAACGGGCCTTCTTGGCCCGTGTCGTCGGCACTTCCTTGGCTTGAACCAACAACCCGCGCCGATTCGGTACAGTTTTGAAGTGCGATGACTATATAGCTTAAAGTTTTGGCAAAACTATTTCAACTTCTCGTCCCAACTGAGAAGAGCGGTAAATGCCATCGCAGATAGCTTGATTGTAAACCGATTCTATTGTAGGGATGGGTGCAGTGCCGCCTGTCACAATTGCATCACAAAATGCCTTAACCTTGCTATAAAATCTATCATCAGATGGGGTGCGTAAAGGGATAGAAGTTTCGCTCAACTGACCTGCTACGTCATTGTACATATATATGGGCCCGATAGTGCCGTCCCATGCGCCACCCCAGCCAGAGCCAACGCCGGCAGGTTTGATTTTAAGGCCTGCGTCTGTACCAAAAAACATGGTATCCCCCATAGAATCCATGTGCATTGCCCAAGACATACGAAAATCTAAGGCAATATCCCCTTCAAGCCGTATTAATGCAACAGAAAAATCATCCACATCAAAGTTTTTCGAGTCATAGAAATACTTCGGATTTTTGCCAAAACGACTTGAAGCATACGCGCTTACTGTAAGTGGTTTTGGATATCCGATCGCAGAGAGTACCATATCCAAGGAATAGCAGCCTATATCTGCAAGAGCGCCTACACCAGCAAGCTCTTTTTTTATAAACGAGCCCCCAGGGATACCCCTTCTGCGGCCACCACCTGTTTGGATATAATATATTTCTCCTAGTGCGCCAGAACCTACGATTTCTCTTACCAAGTCCATATTGGGATCGTATCTGGGTTGGAAACCGATAGTTAGGATTTTGTTATTATCCTTTGCACATTGGTACATAGCAATTGCATCTTCCAAGGTTACAGACATAGGTTTTTCACACAAAACGTGTGTACCAGCTTTTATCGCAGAAATCGTACATTCTGCATGAGTAGAGTTGTATGTGCAAATACTTACTCCGTCTAGACCAAGTGCCAATAGTTCATCGTTGTTTTCAAAGGCCTTGACATTTGTAAGCCCAGCCTTGTCAAAAAACGCTCTGGCTCTACCGGGTACTATGTCCGAACCACCTACTATTTCGACTTCGTCATCCATACGCAAATACGATTTTAGGTGAGCATTAGCAATGCCCCCTGTACCAATAATCCCTACACGCAATTTTTTTGTTTTCATGTTTTTCTCCTTTGCTTTTTTATGCTACATAGAATAGAATATCACTGGTTTTGTCAATACCCAAACTAGATTATTAACAACATGTGGCTACACAAAAGATGTGAGGAGTTTTGCGCATTTGCGCTTGTAATTAATAACAACAAATACATTAAAAAAAGGAGCACTCAATGAAAAACATGCCAACAGTAAAACTAGGGATAGTGGCTGTAAGCCGCGACTGTTTCCCAAGTACATTATCAGAACAACGCCGTAAAGCAGTTGTAGCGGCTATGAAAGACAAAAAAATCCCAGTAACGGAAATTAGCACAGTTGTTGAAAACGAAAACCATGCAATGGAAGCACTCGCTGCACTAAAGGACGCGGGTTGTAATGCATTAGTAATATATTTGGGCAACTTTGGACCAGAAGGGCCTGAATCTATGCTTGCACAAAAGTTCTGCGGTCCTGTTATGTTTGTGGCTGCAGCAGAAGAAACAGGAAAAAATCTAATAAACGGACGCGGTGATGCATACTGCGGTATGCTAAACGCGTCTTATAACCTAGGGCTAAGAGGTGTAAATGCCTACATACCGGAGTATCCGGTAGGCACTGCTCCAGAAATAGCAAAAATGATTGAAGAGTTTATGCCAGTAGCCAAGGCAGTAATTGCATTAAAAAAACTTAAAATTTTCACATTTGGGCCAAGACCCTTTGACTTCTTGGCGTGTAACGCTCCAATAAAACCACTGTTTGACTTGGGTGTAGAAATTCAAGAGAACTCTGAGCTGGATTTATATGCAAAGTTTAAAGCCAACGAAAATAACCCGCGCATCAAAGATGTCGCTGCAGAAATGGCACAAGAACTGGGGCAAGGTAATAAGCAACCAGGAGTCCTTAATCGTCTTGCTCAACTAGAAATTACATTGCTTGACTGGGCCAATGACAACAAAGGTGCTAGCGAATACTTTGTGTTTGCAAATAAGTGCTGGCCTGCATTCCAAACTCAGTTTGGTATGGTGCCATGTTATGTAAACTCTCGCCTGGCTGCACGCGGCATTCCGGTAGCTTGCGAAACAGACGTATATGGTGCTTTAACAGAATATATCCTCCAAATTGTTACGGATCTCCCAGCAACTCTTCTTGACATTAATAATACAGTCCCAAGTGACATGTATGACGAAAACAAAAAGGATGTAGGCAGCTACAAACCCACAGATTTATTTATGGGCTTCCATTGTGGCAATACCCCGATTTGCCATCTAAAGAATGGAGAAATGAAGTATCAGCTAATAATGAATCGCCTATTAGAAGACCCTAAAAATGAACCTGATATCACCAGAGGCACACTAGAAGGGCAAATAAGTGCAGGCCAAGTTACATTGTTTAGGATTCAGTCAACGGCAGATTGCGAGTTAAAATCATATATTGCTCAAGGCGAAACATTGGATATCGACCCATGTTCCTTTGGTGGGATTGGTATTATTGCTGTCCCAGAAATGGCGCGTTTCTACAGACATGTATTGATTGGCAAGCGTTATCCTCATCATGCTGGTGTAGGTTTTGGTCATGTAGGCAAATCATTGTTTAGTATAATGAAAATGCTTGGCGTTTGTGACGTTGCTTACAACAAACCCGCAGGACAACTATATTGTGGAGAAAATCCATTTTAATGACTTTTCATAATGACACCCGATTTTCACGAATATACGGAGGTGTATATTGTTAAAATCATTACGGAAAGAGGTACACAAGGCTAACCTTGAATTGCCTACACTTGGCCTTGTAATATTTACATGGGGTAATGTAAGTGGTATTGACCGTGAAAAGGGTCTAGTTGTGATAAAACCAAGTGGCGTGTTGTATGACAAGCTGACTCTAGAGGACATGGTCGTAGTGGATATGGAAGGTAATGTGGTCGAAGGCAATCTAAAGCCATCGTCTGACCTAAAGACACATTTGAGGTTGTATAAGGCTTTCCCAGACATTGCAGGGGTTGTGCATACCCATTCCACACATGCTACTGCATTTGCACAAGCAGGGCAGGGATTGCCTGCGTATGGCACTACCCATGCAGATTATTTTTATGGCGAAGTACCATGTACAAAAGAACTATGTGCCAAAGATATCCAAGGGGATTATGAACTTGAAACGGGCAATATGATCGTAGAAACCTTTGCAAACTTAGATCCCAATGCCATCCCCGGCGTACTCGCCAACAATCACGGCCCTTTCACATGGGGCAAGTCTCCAGCGGATGCAGTACACAATGCAGCTGTATTGGAAGAATGTGCAAAAATGGCATGGATATCACAAAGTCTCAACCCAGAAATAAAGCAAATAAAACAAGTGTTACTGGACAAACACTATAATCGGAAACATGGACCAGGAGCGACGTATGGGAATAATTAAATAGATACAAAAAGGATTTTATTGCACTATAAGTCAAGTAAAGGCTTTTGATATTTGAACGATAAAGTTCAAACGTCAAAAGCCTTTTTTGTGATATAATTCTCACAACTTTATCCTCTGGAGGCTTGTATGATTGCATATGTCAAAGGCCCCATCGCGTATGTTCTGGATCAATCGGTTGTAGTTGATGCTAAAGGTGTCGGGTATCATATCAATGTATCTACATCCACATTGAGCCGTCTGCCGCCACGCGGTGCCGAAGTTCAACTTTTTACTTATCTCCAATCTAGCGAAAATGGTCAATCTCTATATGGTTTTCTTACCCAGGAGGAGATACGGCTTTTTACTTTACTTATTTCTGTATCTGGGATTGGCCCCAAAGTAGCTAGCGGGATACTCTCTGCTCTTTCTCCTTCACAAGTAGTCATCGCCATTGTTGCAGATGATGCCGCAGCACTAAGCAAAGCACCAGGCGTTGGTAAAAAAACCGCTCAGCGTGTACTTTTAGAGCTGCGTGATAAAATAAAATCTATTGATACTAGAGAAGACAATGAAGAAACTCAATCTATGATGACATTTGGCAGCACCAGAAACGAAAAGCAGGATGCAATGGATGCATTGTTGGCACTCGGATATGGTCGCACTGAGGCCATGCAAACTGTGTTAGAGGTTGCCGAAGAAGGTATGGCAGTTGATCAGATAATCCGATTATCACTAAAAAAATTAACAAAACAGAGGTAAAGTGTGAAACATCCACGTAGCGGATTTTCATACCAACCGATTTGTGACGCCGACGAAGGAGGCATGGGATAATTTATGACCGAAGGACGTCTTAACACCACAGGTTACAACCGAGATGAAGATGAAGAGATAGAACAAAAACTCCGCCCAGCCAGTTTCGAAGATTACATTGGTCAGAAAAAAATCAAAGAAAATATGCAAGTCTTCATCCAGGCGGCAAAGGGTAGGGGAGAAACTCTGGATCATGTACTGCTTTATGGGCAACCGGGTCTTGGCAAAACAACTTTATCTGGGATAATTGCTAGTGAAATGGGAGCAAAACTAAAAATAACAGCTGGCCCTGCAATAGAGCGTCCAGGTGATATGGCTGCAATACTCAACGACTTAAACGAGGGTGACTTCCTATTTATAGACGAAATCCACCGCTTAGCCCGGAATATCGAAGAGATTTTGTACTCTGCGATGGAGGATTTTGTACTAGACATAATTATTGGCAAAGGCCCAGGTGCAAGGAGTATCCGACTGGATTTGCCAAAATTTACATTGATAGGAGCAACAACAAGAATAGGGCTTTTGACTGCCCCTTTAAGGGATCGGTTTGGTGTAATCCATCATCTAGAACCATACAAGATCGAGGAACTCATGACAATAGTTATACGCTCTGCATCGGTTCTTGATGTTGGCATAACACCAGAAGGAGCTACAGAAATTGCACGTCGTGCGCGCTGTACACCAAGGATCGCAAATAGGTTATTAAAACGGGTGCGGGATTTTGCCCAAGTACGATATGATGGCACTATCACTCTAGAAGTAGCCAATGACTCCTTGGATCGTTTGGATATAGATCTTGTGGGTTTGGACGCTGTAGATAAAAAAATATTATGGGCTATTATAGAAAAGTTTGGCGGAGGGCCTGTTGGTTTGGATACCTTAGCCGCTAGCATAGATGAAGAAGCCGGTACAATCGAAGATGTGGCAGAACCGTATCTATTACAGTTGGGTTTTATTCAGCGGACACCAAGAGGCCGTACTGTTACTCGCCATGCTTACATTCACTTGGGACTAACGCCTCCAGTGCAGCATATCCCCGAAGAGCAGTTGCTGTTAGAATAAACCCATACAAAAAGATGAATCTTACAAAAGGAGCCAATCATGAACCCTTTTAAACGTATCCAGTACAATGCACCAGTAACACTTACTTTTGCACTCATTTCTGCAGCGGCATTAGGGCTTAGTCATCTTACCGACGGCAATTCTAACCGTTTGTTGTTTATGGTATATCGCGGTTCTTGGACCGATCCACTTATGTATGTGCGTGTCTTTACTCATGCAATTGGGCATGCAGATATAACACATTTTCTCAACAATTTTATTATTATTTTACTGGTTGGCCCAATGCTAGAAGAAAAATACGGCCCCAAACTAATAATAATTATTATGGTGATTACTGCATTAGCTACTGGTTTGTTGTGGATCATCATGTCTCCATACTCGAAGCTAGGTGCAAGCGGCATAGTGTTTATGCTTATATTGCTAAGTTCTTTTGCGAACATACAAAAAGGTCGTATCCCTTTGACATTAATCTTGGCAGTAGTGATTTATCTAGGTCAAGAGATAATGTCTTTTGCTACAATGGATGGCAGTAGCAACATTGCGTATATGAGCCATATAGCTGGGGGAGTATGTGGTGCATTGTTTGGATTTGTAGCCAATGACAGGAGTGTTAGGTATTATTAGTGTAACGCGATAATGTAAAACTGATTGTATACAAATCGCACAAAAAGGGGCTGTCTTGCTAAGCAGAAATCATGAATATTTATGCAGGAACCTGTCATTGCGAGCGAAGCGAAGCAATCCATGAATGCCGGAATACGCAAGTTTCCTGGATTGCTTCGTCACATCGTTCCTCGCAATGACGTGGGGAGCGCATAATTATTCATAAAATTGCTTAACGAGACAGCCCCTTTTTGTACACTATTATATAGAACTTTCATCAAACCACGCGAATCGGTTTTACCCCTTCGTAATCAACAAGTGTTGAAGGAAAGCTGCGTTTTTATATTCGTCAATATCGGCTACATGAGCCTCTAACTCTAGCATATTCTTATACCATTCATCGTCATATTTGACTGAGTTATCCTGCCCAAGTGCATAAAAAGCTCTCATGCCCAAAATGCTGTTGATTTTGCCATTGTGCTTTGTAAGCATATTTTTTGCATCTATATTTGAGTAGATGTACTGTGTCCCCAAGTAGTTATTTTTGTCGATGGCGGAATCGTCGACTTGCGTTAATGCTTTTTTGGGATCATTCCAAAATACAGCTCGATGGAAGACTCTGCCGATGCGATTATGTTTTACTAGAGAAAATAAGCCGCCACATTTTAAGACACGCATAATTTCTGAAATTATAGGTTCTTTTTCATCGGTATATTCGAGTACATTGTGACACAGTACCAAGTCAAAGAATCCGTCATCAAAAGCCGAAAGCGATTCGACACCGCCCTCAATTTGGTTGTATGGATTCTCGGTTAGCCTATTGTCTATCATATCTTTGTTAGGTTCTATAGCTGTCACATCATGCCAAGCAGCATAATAATTTGCTGTGACACCCAAGCCCGACCCAAAGTCAAGAATTTTTAGTCTCGGAGAAACAGGCAAATCAAGCTGGATAAACAGCAAATCATAAAACATCTTACCCCAAGGTTCTTTCACAAGATCTACATAATTTTGTACATTGTCCATATAATCTTCCTTAAATTGTATTTTTATCCCAAGTTTTTACGGCGACATTCCATGTGTTATTGCTAACAGGATAATCTGTACATCCTAATACATGTCCAGTTTCAATCAAATGCATAACAAAAGACGCGAAATAATCTTTACCTGTTAGTAATTCTAGCCTCATAACCTTGCTCCACATTGGTGAATATAACGTAAAGTCGGAATCATCCAATTCTTTGGCAGCGGCTTTAATATCGTACTCTACTCTTCGCTCGGTAACATTCCAATTATCTTGAGTAACTTCTAAAAGTGTATATGCAGCGTTTGTATCCCAATCCAGTGGTTCACCGCATGAGCCAGGATTGATAAACAGCTTTTTGCCGTGTTTCATATGAAATTGCATATGGTTATGTCCAAACAAATAGATACCATTTGGTAGTGCTTCGATTTCTTCCTTGGCATCAGAACAACCAAGCAAAGAAGCCTTTGCATATGTGAGATATTCCTCATGCGTAAATGGTTTTTCTGTCATCATCATACGAAAGTTTCGAGAATGAAAAAGTTCGATTTGCAAAGAGCGATAAAATATACTCATCGAATGGTTAAGATATATATTTGTATCGATATCTGTAACGACTTCTGATGTAGGCAGTTGTATCAAATAATCAAGATTTTCTTTAGAAAGCGAACGATATGCCCAATAAACGGGTTTGAATTGTTCGCAGCTAAAGTCGGTTTCACCACTGTTTTTCAAATCTAAAAGATAGCCCTCCCCATTCCCTTGAATTACAATGGCATTTTTTAAGTGCCTGATAGTTTCTATAACTTCGTTCCCCCAAGGAAACCCATTTGTATAATCACCAAGTAACAAATATCTGTCTGCACCTTGGGATTTGGAATCTTGTATTGCGGCGCGTAGTGCATAAATATTGCCGTGTATGTCTGAAATAATTGCGTATTTCATTTTTACCTCCATGGGTCAAGCGGGAACGCTTGCGTTCCCATTTGACCCTCAAATATAAGTGTGAAGTGGTTTTCTTCACACTTGTCTCCCTTTGATTGCTATGTATTTTCATGATCACAGCACATTTTCTTCAAGCCATCTTGCAACGCCGTCATTATCGTTTGTGTCACAAATATGGACAGCGACAGTTTTTACATCATTCAGTGCGTTTTCCATTGCTACGCTGATGCCCGCATGTTTTAATAAGTCTATATCATTTAGGTCGTCCCCAAAGGCGACAATTTCGGATTGAGCTATCCCCCAAGATTTTGCAATCGCAGCAACGGCTTTAGATTTTGTTGCGTCTTTGTTCATGATCATCGCTAGTCCATCAACTGCCGTAACCATGTATAAATCATTCGGGAGAGTTTTGTTAATAAAAATAATATCTTCTGGGGTAAGGTCATAGGTATAAATCTTTTCTGCATCTTTGTCGTGCTTGTCAAAATCGGTGATTTCCCAATTCTTAACTACATCAGTCCATCCATCTGGTATTGTGAAGTTCGTATAATGTATCCCTGCAATTTCGGATGTCATCTTTAATCCGCGTTTGTCACATGCCAAAAGAAATGGCCTAGCGGTAAGGTATGGGATTAGGCTACTACATATTATTTCATTGCCAATTTTGGTTATGGCACCATTCATTGTGATTTTTCCGTCGAAGAGTGCCGATGGCACAATAGCATCGGCACTGCTTCCGCGTCCCGTTGCATATACGGTTTTAATGCCCCTGTTTTGGCATAACTTAATGGCGTTGTTGGTTCGTGTAGAGATTGTTTTGTCGGTACGTAGTAATGTATCATCCAAATCAAAAACTACCATTTTTATGTTCATATCAATAACCTCATTATCGCATGTCTTAAAAGAGAATCGCAATATTTATCTTGCAAATGTTTTTACAGATATATTCATAATGTGACATACAGTTGTCACTAGTTCCTGGCATACTTGAAGTATAAAATATTTGTTACTACAGTGTTTCATATTAAAAATCGACCGCTACCTCCCCCCGCCTCCGGCGGGGGGAGGTAGCCTTATCAGCCTTTTTTGAAGGGTAACGACTATAATATGAAAGAAAAAATATTTTGGAGGTTGGTGTAATGGCAAAAGCAAAATATCAGCTTGAAGATTTTTTGGCTATTGTAAACGAAGATTGCAAAGGGTTTGTATCAGATATTCATGAAATGATGCTGAGGCAAATGTATAAACCCAAAATACAAATCATGAAATCTACAGGGATGCAGTTATCTCATGCAGAGCAAAAGTAAAAGGGGTTATTGGCATTATTTTGATTTTTTTTATGTGTGACGACAGGCTCAAAATCCGAATTTATGCCAAGAATCACAAGTCATATTCCCATATAATAAACGACCTGCCAGAAATAATAGTGACCCAAATAGAAAATGCACCCGATTGTGTGAAATTTCTTGACCCAAACAAATGCTGGAAGGGCTGTATTGGTTATGAGTTCCACATTCGAGGGAAACAGTATCAAAAGTGTTATGTTGCATGCTTTCAATTTGTCGTAGATGCCGAAAGCCATCCGAGCTTTATTGCAATAATAGAGCATGATGTTAATGCAAGGCGTATACATGATATTTATGCGCTCCCCTCGTCATTGCGAGGAACGAAGTGACGAAGCAATCCAGGAAACTTGCGTATTTCGGCCTTCATGGATTGCTTCGCTTCGTTCGTAATAGAGTTGTAACGAAATTACATTTGCGACCATAAAAATCTCGGGCTTTAACGAGCTTTTATGGTTGCTCATCCGGAATTTCGTTACAACTCTAATGACAGGTTCCTGCATAAATATTCATGATTTCTGCTTAGCAAAACACCCCGGTTTTTGCGTTGATTTTGATACAATGCGCTTGCGCATCAAAATCAATAGCAAAACACCTCCTTTTTTATGGCTAAGGGTACCACTTTTTGAGCACATCAGCGGCTTTTTTGCCGTAGATGTCAAAATGCCTATTTTCTTTGGCTTTATCTAGGCTATAAATCCTTGTACTCCATTCCCACCAAAAGAAACCGGCAAACCATGATTCTTTTGCAAATGCGTTAAAGCAAGAGCTATAAAATCGGGCTTGTTCGTCTTCATCAAATGGTAAATCGCTATTCATGTAGTCCCAGGGCATTGCTGCGCATCCTGCTGCACTGCGCACTCCTACCTCGGCAAAGAGTATTTTTTTACCCCATTTATCATACTGTGCTTTGAGCAAATCTTTGCGTTTTAACCATGCTTTGTACATATTGTCTTCTGTTTCGCCAGGGCCTGTTGCCACTGGATAGTAAGCACTAACTCCGAGATAATCAACTGCATCAAACCAATTGACTTGTTCTTCGTTGCCGTGATTGGTGTTGTAAATTATGGGGCCTTTGTATATATCCTTGGTCAAACGAATGGTTTCACGCCAATGGGATTCCTTTCGTTCTGTTCCGGCCATTTCACAGCCAACACAAAACATTTCGCAATTAGTGTCTTGAGCAATTTCGGCATAATGGCATAAAAACGCTTGGTAATAAGAAAACCACTCATTCCAATAGATGTCTTTGCCAGCATCAGATTCGTCAGGAAAATCGATTCTAGCTCTCCATACGCGGTCTCTGCAATTAATCACTGGTTTTAGGCAGACCTTAAGCCCCATAGAATGAAACTTGTCGATAGCAAAGGTCAAATCCTTGTCTGTTATCCCATTGCGGTAGTCAAACATGATTTCTGTACTGTTATAACGTTTTTGATGTACAGTAAAAGCGATACATACCCATTCGCTACCGGTTGCCGCTAGTTTTTCCATAGAATCAATTGCTTCGGGGGAACGATAATCCCCTTTGCGAGCCCCAAAACCATAGGTGAATCCCTTGATTTCCATATTTTATTTCTCCTCTCAATAAGATATAGCAATTCCCCCTTTAAACGGTCTCGTCCGAACCGAAAATCGCGAACGCTTCAACGCGTTTTCGGCGACAGACGAGGCCGATTTTAAGGTGAATTGCTATACCTCCTTTCGAAATTTACGAAAGGAGGTATAAGAAGCTTGGTTATAATGCGTTAAGCTCAGCTTCAACTTTTTTTAGCATAACTGTAAACATCTCGAGTTTATCGCGTTCTTCTTTGATAAGGTTTTCTGGGGCTTTGGACATAAAGCCTTGATTGCTTAGCTTGCCTTCAACTCGGGTCAATTCTTGTTGGAGTTTTGATCTTTCCTTTGTGAGACGTAACTTTTCTTTTTGGGTATCTATTTCATATGGTACATAGATATTGGCACTGCCAATAGCTACAAAAACTGTATTGATAGTTTCTGGCGCATCTTGTTGCACTTCGACTGTTGATGCTCCTGCAAGTGATTTGACAATATGTTTGCTTTTTTCGAAATTGTTGTCAGAAGTGGTTGGCTGGAATATCACAGTTATTTTTTGTGAAGGCGGTGTTTGTTTTTCGGTTCTTATATTGCGGATAGCGCGTACAGCTTCTTTGATTGCATCAATTGATTTTTCTGCTACAGGGTTGTCTAAGTTGGTATCAAATATAGGCCAAGTTGAGAGCATAATTGTTTCTTCTTTGTCTTGAAGTGCGAGAAATAAATCTTCTGTTATAAAAGGCGCTATAGGGTGCAAAAGTTTTAGTGCCTGGATCAGTACCGAATGCAAAGTATACTGAGCAGCTTGGCGGGTTATGGCCTCTTTGTCTCCATACAAACGCGGCTTGACCATTTCTACATACCAATCACAAAATTCGTCCCAAATAAAATCTATGATTTTTTGGGCAGCCATTCCGAGTTCGTATGCATCGATTTTTTCGGTAACATCTTTGATCAAGCTATTTAGTTTGGAGAATATCCATTTATCTTCCGTTTCCAAAGGCATGGTTTTGCCATGGTTATAATCCTCCAAGTTCATCAGAACAAAGCGAGTGGCATTCCATAATTTGTTCATAAAATTACGAGAAAACTCTACCCGATCCCAATGGAAGCGAGAATCATTTTCTGGTGAATTGCTTGCAAAGGTTAATCGAAGAACGTCGGCACCATATTTTTCTACTACTTCTAGCGGGTCGATGCCATTACCTAGAGACTTAGACATTTTTACGCCTTTTTCGTCTCGGACAGTACCGTTTATATATACATCCGTAAATGGCAAGTCCCCCATAAATTTATAGCCCATAATCATCATGCGGACTACCCAAAAGAAGATTATCTCTTGGGCTGTTGCAAGCACGTTGGTGGGATAAAAATAATCTAAATCCTGTGTTTTTTCCGGCCATCCTAAAGTCGAAAAAGGCCACAAAGCAGAAGAAAACCAAGTATCAAGTGTGTCTTCGTCTTGAAAAAGCTCTGTTGAACCGCAAGTGGCACAAGCTGTTGGGGTAGATTTTTCGACAGTTATATGCCCATTTTTGCAGTAATATGCTGGGATGCGATGCCCCCACCATATCTGCCTAGAAATGCGCCAATCACGGATGATTTCTAGCCAGTGTTGGTAGACCTTGCCATGTCGTTCTTTATTAAACTTGAGTTTGCCGGATGTATATGCTTCCAACGCTGGTTTTGCTAGTTCGTCCATTTTTAAAAACCACTGCAACTTTATTAATGGTTCTACAATTACGTGACAGCGGTCATGCGTACCTTTTGCATGTGTTATGGTCTCGGTCTTGATATATAAACCAAGATCGGTCATATCTTTAATGATCTTTTTACGGGCATCTTCGCGCGTGAGGCCGCTGTAATTGCCGCCTTCATTGTTAATTGTGCCGTCATCATGCATGATATTTATGATGGGTAGATTGTGACGCTGTCCGATTTCGAAGTCGTTGGGGTCATGGGCTGGTGTCACTTTGACAGCACCAGTGCCATATGCCGGATCTACATATGAGTCCGCAATTATTGGGATCATTCGGTTTATTATTGGTATATTGGCCATTTTGCCTATTAGTGATTTAAAGCGTTCGTCGTCTGGGTGAACAGCAATTGCAGTATCTCCTAGCATTGTTTCTGGCCTTGTGGTTGCAAAAGATATATATGAACCGTCTTCTACTTGATATTTGAAATGATAAAGATTGCCTTCTCCGTCTTCGTGTTCTACCTCTGCATCAGAAATTGTGGTTTGGCATTTTATGCACCAATTTACAAGCCGTTCGCCCCGATAAATCTTGCCCTCTTCATATAAACGAACAAAAGCCTCTAAAACAGCATCAGAAAGGCCGTCATCCATGGTAAATCGCTCTCTGCTCCAATCGCATGAGGAACCAAGTTTTTTTAGCTGTTTGACTATTGTGCCACCGTACTCTTTTTGCCATTGCCATACTCTCTCAAGAAAAGCATCTCTTCCTAGAGAGTCCTTGGTTATACCTTCTTTGGCTAACGCTTTTACTACCTGCACTTCTGTAGAAATTGCGGCATGGTCTGTACCAGGGAGCCACAAGACTTCGTATCCTTGCATACGCTTGGTGCGGATTAATATGTCTTGTACTGTATTGTTTAAGGCATGACCAACATGCAATTTATCAGTTATATTTGGTGGTGGGATCATTATTGTGTAAGGTTTTTTGTTAGAGTTGGGCTTTGCTTTGAAATAGCCCTTCTTCATCCAGCGAGAGTAGATTTCATCTTCTCGCGAATGGGAATAGGTGCGATCTAGTTCTTTCATGTAAGTTCTCCTTAATATACAAGTACGGAGCGTACATCGTAGTCTTTGAGTGCTTCTCGGCCATTTAGCTCTGCAAGTTCTATAAAAAACAACATGGACACCACTTCTCCACCCATCGAAGAAATAAGATCTGCGGTTGCTTTTGCGGTGCCGCCTGTAGCCAACAAATCATCGGCAACAATGTACTTTTGCCCTGTTATAATTGCGTCCTTATGGATTTCTATCACCGCCGAGCCGTATTCTAGTGCATATTCACGGCGGGCAACCTCGCTCGGTAGTTTGCCCGCCTTTCTAACAGGTACAAAACCACGTTTAAGTTTGTATGCCATAGGCATACCA
>Ga0123355_10007940_pt1 | contig 15989 bp, 10 predicted proteins | sample TergutEmb28metaG_3_FD_89872 | JGI IMG/M metagenome (GOLD analysis project Ga0123355, IMG submission 89872) | Embiratermes neotenicus P1 segment gut microbial communities from Petit-Saut dam, French Guiana - Emb289 P1 | ecosystem: Host-associated > Arthropoda: Insects > Digestive system > Gut ...
ACCATGATGGCGTCTATTTCATCACGATCCAAAGCATCAAAAGCAAAGAGCAGGGTGTCATATTCAACGACTCCGGAATGAGTCGGGAACCATTTCCAGAAATACTCGGTGTGTGCATACCCCTCGATCACACCTATCTTCATGTGCAATATATCATTTAGAGTCACATCTCTGTGATCTGCTTTTGAAATGAGCGACGAGCGTGTAGTCAGCAGAGAAGTGTCCGTCCACAGAAAGTTTCCTATTCGCTGCTCAGTACGCATCAGATCGGTGATCAAAGACGCTTCGCCCGCGGTAAGCATCCGGAGCATATCCGAAAAGTGGACGTTTTCGTCGTTGACCTGCTTAAAAGTAAGCCCTGTGAGCGATTCCACTTCACGCAGCACATCGATTGCGATACCCTGCCAGTTTCCTTCGTGCTCGGCATAGAAGCTCAGAGGATAGTTGTCGTTTTGTGCTATAAACGGTATCTCGGAGTTATCACGGATAAAACGGCGTTCCTCCTCGTTAAGCTGAGCAAACAGCTTATATGTCATATACTCCTGATAGCCCACATTGTATAGCTCAGTAATAAAGCTTCGTGTTTCATTGATTCGTTACGCTTTCTCTACAACAGAGATTATAGGTTTCAGCTCAGGTGTTTGAGTTGTCAATGAAACAGGCATGAAAATCAAAGGAAAGAACTCGGAAATGATAATATCATCATGTTCGATGAAGTTTACTTCCATCACGCCGCTATAATAGAAAGCATCTATTTTGCCGCTTTGCAGCGCATCATAAACCTCATCTACGCTATCGAGCTCAATCACTTCAAATGTACCCGACTCCAATGCCGATGAAACAGCGAGTATTGTAGCCGTACCCTGGATGAAACCGCAGCGCAGCGGGCGGTAGGCGGTTATTTCGTCAATATACATACTACCGGCAAGACGATAATACTTCAGTGGCCGCATGGCAATAGGTCTGGTCATGTCATATGTTTCTAAGCGTGTCACTGTTGGCGTCATCTCTCCGGTGAATGAAACATCCCCGGTTTCAAGACCATCCAGAATATCGACCCACTCGATCAGTTCAGGGCGAAACTCGATTTCAAAAAGTTTGGAAAGCCAATCGGTGAAAAAAGCGGTAAACCCTTGAATATCACCATTATCATTGATAAATGCTTCCGTCGAGAGCGGCATAGCATAGACGAAATAATCGTATTTAGCTTGTAATGCTTCGATCGCAGCTACTTCTTCTTCTGTAATATCAGGTATATCTCTGAAGGAATCAAACAGCATGATCTCCTGTGATTGGGCATCATCACTTGGGCTGCAGCCCGTTAGAAAAGATAATAAAAGCACAACGGAAAGTAAAAAAGTTATTATGCCTATGAATTTACTGTACAAACTTTTGATCATCTACCTATTTTGTCCTTTTCTATTTGCTATACCAACTCTAAGACTCTCAGGATATATCTTCCAGTCCTTCAAGCAATTTTGTCAGTGATTCCAGTGCCGGATCAAAATCGAAGTTTACGATTTGACGGATCAGCTCTTCGCTACCTTGTATCGATCGCAGCTCATCAACATAAGTAAGGGCGTCTAAATTATTATCTCTAAGAACAGGCTCAAGCTTTAAAAGCAGCTCCAAAACGTCCGCCGCATCTTGAGTATCCTTTTCTTCCACCTGACCCGAAATATCTGTGACCATCGGCGTGAGCTCTGCAAGAGTCACACGCAGCTCCATTTCAAGCGCCTTCATTTGCTGTGGCGATGTGAGGTTCTCGCCGTTGCTAAGCTGGTTTTCCACAGCCTCTGCCGCTTGTTGCAAAAGTACTTTATTGAGTTGACCGGCGTTACCTTTTAAAGTGTGGGTCAATCTGTGTGCAAGCTTTATGTCACCCGCTTCAATAGCGTCTTCTATCTCATTAAACTTGGTTTTGTTGTTGTTTACAAAGTTGTTTATAAGATGCTGACGTAAAACCATGTCTGCTTGCTCGCGCTCTGAAGCATCTTCAGTTTGAAGCTCAACAGGTTTGAGATACGTCATCAAACATTTCCAAAGCTCTTTGGATGTAAAAGGTTTACCAACACAGTCGTGCATACCTACCGAGTCGTATATCTCCCTGTCATTGGACATTACATTCGCTGTCATCGCCACTATGGGAATATCTTTGGTCAGTTTTAATATCTCGGAAGCAGCTTCTATTCCATCCATTACAGGCATATGAATATCCATAAGGATCAAATCAAAAAGCTTTTTAGAAGAATCATTTGCGATGCTATCCAATCTATCCTTGACCATCTGAACGCCGATCTTGCCATTATTGGCTATCGCAGTCCGAAGTCCGACCCTCGCCAGGTGCTCGCTGATCACATGCTGGTTCATTGCGTTGTCTTCACAGAGCAAAACCTCACCGGTGAACATGGGTTTCTCCGTGTTGTTGAATGAAGCTGCCCCTCTGACTCTGCTTTCCTCATCAACATCTGTTGTATTAAAAATGATATCGAAGTTGAACTTACTACCAACGCCGGGAATACTATCAACAACAAGAGTTCCACCCATGAGCTCAATGATGTTTTTAGTTATGGGCAGACCAAGTCCGCTTCCGCCGTATTTACGTGTTGTACCGGACTCAGCCTGTATAAAGGGATCAAACACTCTCCTTAGTTGCTCTTCAGTTATACCGATGCCGCTGTCTTTTACTTCAAATGAAAGCGTTACATTATCATCAGTTGTCTCTTTTACAGTCGCCTGCACCTTTATCATTCCACTGTTTGTAAACTTTACAGCGTTTGAAAGAAGGTTCACAAGCACCTGACGGAGCTTGACAGGATCCCCGTGCAACATTTTCCCGAATGAAGGCTCGGCATAAAAGTGCAGTGCCAGACCCTTTTCTATTGCTTTAGGCATGATGACCGTCCGGCAAGTGGAAAACACGTCACTTAAATCAAACGGTATGCTCTCCAAAATCATTTTTCCGGACTCGATTTTTGAAATATCCAGGATATCGTTTATTATTTGCAAAAGCCAATCCGAGTTTTCCAGAATTTTATTAAGATAATCCTTTGCTTTCGGAGAAATCTCAGTGTCAAGCGCAAGCTCAGAAAATCCGATGATGCTGTTCATAGGTGTTCGGATCTCATGACTCATATTAGCCAGAAACTCGGATTTGGAACGGCTGGCAGCTTCTGCTTGCATTGCAACATCCCTGAGATGAGAAGTCATGCTATTACGGTTTATGGCACTTGCGATGATCAGGCTTCCGGATCGAAGGATGTCGATCTCGTCTTGCTTGAGCGTGCCCTCGACCCTGCAATTATCGAAGCTGATAAAACCCCAGAACTGCCCATGTAAGTACACAGGTACAGCAAGAACGGATTTTACACCGCTATGCTCCAAAATCGCTTTCTCTTTATCCGGCATACTGCTGACCGGACCGCACACGACCTCATCCCGTGTAAACATCTCCATCCATGTCGGAGCATGCAACGCAAATGAAAAGATCTGACCGACACGCACAGGGTTTCCAAAGTCGACACTGTCACCCAGCCACTCATGAGTAAGGACAAAATTATGGACTTCTTCTGTAGAAACACTCTGCCAAATATAGATACGGTCTAAATCCATACATTCAGCCATCAGCCTCATACCTTCGGGTAAAGAATCCTCAAAGACATCATCGTCCTCTGCGCTGAAGAGTGATGTTGCCATTATGTTTATTGCAGAAAGGACCTTAGCCTGATGCTCGACTTCTTCCTTGGACGATAAAAGGCTGGCGGAGTTTTCACTCAAACGGTCCCAGGTCTCTTTAGTTTCACGCGCCAGATCGCCGATTTCATCGTCACGCGAAAGTCCGAAAATGCTTTTGCTATCCTGTTCGGAGGAAACGCTGTGAGTGAGCCGGCTTAGCGGCTTGAACAGCAAGCGGCGTATCACAAGGGAGTTTAGTACAACGTGGAGAATATATGTCGCAAGGACAATACTTATAAGGACTAACATACGCGTAGAGTCGAACAGGGCATCATTGCTGTAAAATGTCACTTTTATCCAGTTGGTACCCGGGATCGGAGCGATCGATAAAAACTGATAATCACCTCCGGTGAGCCTTACAACATCGGGCTCCTGCCTTTCTTGCTGGATGGAAGGACTCTCAAGGAACTTGCTCACAACAGAGACGAAGGCTGGGTCGGAAGATAACTCAAAAACGCTTTGGTCTTCTTCCGCATCCTCAATATCGGTAGTAACATCAAGCAGTTCGGGCTCCGGATCATAACTGCGTATTTGAATGATCCCATTATAATCGATGACATAGCCTACAACGCCTAACTCGTCATACTCACTGAACAACTCATGGAAAACCTCATCAAACTGCAAGGCGGAGCAAAGAATACCAACAGGTTTTCCATCATGCATCACCTTGTGATTTATCCATAAACGGCGAGTGTCTGTTACTTTATCGATGTCAAGATTTAAGCTGAAATCAAACTCAGAGGCGATCGCTCTGAAAAACCATTGGTCGTAGAGCCTATCCGGATCAAGTTGATTAAAAGGCGAAATATCTTCAAAAGCTGTGCCGCTGCTGATTTCATACTCATTTAACGAATCATAAATGACAAAATAAATGCCATCTATCTGAAGCATATCAGCATAGAGCATCATTTTCTGATGTGCCGCCGCTTTCTTTTCAAGATCATCCTCATCCATGAACCAGTCGATGATTTCTGCCGCCTGAGTTGCATGCTCTACAAGAGCGATTTCTTTGTTTAAATGAGAACCAAGTATGTTCACCGAATCCAGCGTGTAGAAACGTGCATAATCCCTGGAAACACTTTCTGTCAGGCTGGAGATAAAAACGATACTCACTATTGCCACTATCAATAGAATAAAAGTAATGAGGAGCACATTCATGTTCCTGAAGCGAACCGCGAGTTTACTTTTTCTTTTTGTCTGCTTTGCATCAGCGATATTTTCTAAATTGTCGAACTGATTAATAAATGTACCCCCCTTTCATAGTTGATTTCGTCATCGCGAGCTGCCCCGCAATCCCCTAGTCGACCAGTCCTTACGAAATTCCAAGTTCTTCCTTCACCTTGGCGAGCTCTATAAGCGCCTGTTTAAACTCAAAATCATCAATACAGTGCGCCAGTTCATCCGCACCCGGCAAACGGCGGACCTCATCGATCATATCTACACATTCCGTGCTATAACCACTAAGCATTGGCTCAAGCTTTTCGATTATCTCCGATATCTGCTCCGGAGTCAGCGGCTCTGCCGCTTCGGATGCTTCCTTCTCATCCTCTATCAAAAATGGAGCTAACTTATCAAGTACAAGGTTCAGCTCACTTTCGAGCATTTTTGTCATAACATTGCTAAGCCGGTTCTTCCCTTCCGAGAGCATTGATTCTACTTCGGCTGCAACCTCCTGCAAGCGTTTCTCTCCGATTTGACCCGCATTACTCTTGAGAGTATGCGCCAATCTGTGCGCAAGCTTTATGTCTTCTGCATCCAAAGCTTGTTTGATTTTCTCAAATGTATCCTGATTACTTTCGGCAAAGTACTTGCGTAGTTGCTTTAATGAGTTATCTTCCTCAACTGTTTGCTTCTTTATATCAACCCGGACAAAGTCTGTTACAGGAAGGTATTTCATCAGGCATCTCCAGAGCTCCTGTGATGTGAACGGCTTTCCAAGGAAGTCATTCATTCCGTTAGTTTTGTATAACTCCAGATCGTTTGACATGATATTTGCGGTCAAGGCGACGATCGGTGTTTTTACACCAAGTCCGGAGATTTTATAAGCAGCCTCCAAACCGTCCATAACAGGCATGTGAATATCCATAAATATCAAATCAAACGGCTTGATCGCGACCTCGCCCTCGGCGCTTTTTATACGCTCTTCGATGATATCTATACCTTCTTGCCCGTTATTTGCAACGACCGCTTGAATACCAACTCTAGCAAGATGGTCGCATATGACCTGTTGATTCAAGTGGTTATCTTCGCAAATCAATACCTCGGCGTTAAACGATGGTTTTTCAAGATTGCTAATACTGATTTCTTTAGCCGATTTGACATCGGTATCGTCGACTAAATCAAATCTCAGCTCAAAACTGAATGTACTGCCTGCACCCGGGACACTTTCCACTGATAAGCTGCCACCCATCATCTCGACTAGACTCTTCGAAATGGGAAGCCCAAGCCCGGTACCGCCAAACCTTCTGGTAACCGAATCATCGGCTTGCATATAAGGGTCAAAAATTCGAGCGACCTGCTCGGGACTCATACCGATCCCACTATCCTTGATTTCAAAACTAAGTGTTGTTTCATCATCACTTTGCTCTTTGATCGAAGCAAGCAGTTTAACGGAACCCGTGCTCGTGAACTTAACAGCATTGGAAAGCAGATTCATGAGGACTTGACGCAGCCTGACAGGATCGCCCAAAAGTTTTTTGCCAAACAGCGGCTCAGAATAGCAATACAATGCGAAGCCTTTTTCGACGGTTTTCGGCAATATGGCTGACTGACACTGAGAAATGACATCGTGAGCATCAAAGGGGATACGTTCAAGCTCAACTTTACCGGATTCGATTTTTGTGTTATCCAGAATATCGTTGATGATATTGAGCAGCCACTTTGCGTTGTCAGAAATGTTGGATAAATACTGTCTGGTTTTCGGGGAAATCTCATCATCTTGAGCAAGTTCGGAGAACCCTATAATACTATTCATGGGAGTCCTGATTTCATGACTCATGTTCGCAAGAAAAATCGATTTGCTCTTATTTGCCGCTTCCGCAGTATCACGGGCTTGAAGCAGTCGCTCGTTTGTTGCGGAGATGACTCGCTCAGCTTCCTTTGCGTCGCTTATATCAATAAGCGCACCGGCAATGCTTACAGGAACTCCATCATCATCCCGGACAGTTTCACCCATTGCCCGGAAATAGGAATACCCTCCGTTTTTCTTCATTAGTCGATACTCAACATTAAATGGAGTATTCCCCGAGTAATCAAGTAAATGCCTGGCAAAAGCTTTATTAGTTCTCTCTATATCCGCGGGATGCATCACATCAAGAAGACTTTTAAGAACATTTGGAAAGTCATTTTCGTTTTCATATCCAAGCATATGCCTGAAATCGTCCGACCAAATGAAAGGATTGTTGGGATTGACGGGGTCATTCTCGGTCACCTCCATATCCCACAAACCGATCTTTGCCGCTTTGACCATAAGGTTCAACTTTGACAGTTGAACTTCATTGAGCGAATGAGCCATGAAAAGCTCCATCTCACGCTCATGTACTTCCGTCATATCATAGATGTAAACAACGAATGCAAAGCTGCCTTCGTAGGGGATTTTTCTGAACTCTACGTTCAAGTTCATCTTTTTGCCTGCAAGGATCAGCTCCGTTTCAAACTTAACATACCCTTCTTTCATAGCCTTCTCAGCCCAATCAGACAAAGAAAGTGAACGACGACCGTTTGGCTGATATTCCGGAATACCTGCACTCAAGCGATCACTGAAACCTACGAGCATCTCTTCCTTGGTATCAAATCCCATCAGCCTGAGCGCAGCAGGATTACAGTCAATGATATTAAAATCACTGTCAAAGAGGATGTTGGACTGAGGGCTGGATTCAAACATCGCAGACGTGGTGAACTGCGCATCTGCGATCTGCTGCATCATTTTTTCCAGCCTGTTTTCCATCACACCTGAAATAAACATAGCAAGCGCAATACATACAGCAAGCACAATACATGTGATCAGCACACCTGTCAGGGTGAAAACCAATATTTTACTATCGTCTTCAGCGGTGTCATACCCGACAAAAATCATTCCGACTATTTCTTCATTTGCACCAACCAACGGGGAATATTTTGTGAGCATGTTTTTACCGAAGATGTAGACCTCACCAACATGCGGAACTCCTGACAAAACGCTGGCACTTATGTGCTCAGGTGCGGCAGAACCGAGCGCATGTGCTCCGTCTTCATCAATGAGAGTCGTAGATATACGTATATCTTGCAAGAAAACAGAAACTTCACAACCCGATATGTCTCTGAGCTTGTGGGCAAAATCCTGTGTATCAAATCGTGTGCCGAGAGAAACGACACCTATAAGATTTTCGTTTTCATCATAGATCGGTGCACCTGCATAGGCACCCAGGCTCACCACGTTTCCTTGTGTGATATATGAGGATATTCCGCCGGTCATCGCTACTTTTACATGAGGCAAGTGTGAAAGATTATCACCGGTCGCAGTACCATGTGTCCTTGTGATAACATTTCCATCTGCGTCAATAATCGTGCAAAAATCCACCTGTGCTATGTACAAAAGAGCATCTACAGTACTTATAAGCCGATCAAGGTCGTCATAAATGATCGAATCGATCAAGTCTGCATTTTGGGACATTGCGTATGCTGCGATCTCCGCTTTGACCATCAGCTCTTCGATCTCATTTTCTGCGACCAAAGCAGCAACGTCGATTTTTGTGTACTTGGCATCACTTAGTTCTCTGCTGAAAAGGAGCATTGAAGAAACAAGAACGGCTATACATCCGCCAACCGTGAGTGCGATCATTGGAATAAGGATTCTTTTTCTTATACTCATAAAACTCTCCGGCTTAATTAGAAATCTGGAAAACAATAGCTCAAAAAAACCATATTTTTCCGCTATTCTTCAAACAATCACTATAGCAGAAACCTATGTCCTTGTCGAGAAAATCACTGCAATATCAAGATAAATTAACAGTTAGTTCACACATAACAACAATAAGTATAAACTCATGAACATACCGTTAATAATGGCGGTAAAAACAAAAAAACGATGAGTTTTTAAACACATCGTTTTTATCGCGAAAAATAGTCTGTGAACCGGAAGATCTAATATCTTGGTGTAACCTTCGGAGAGGCGCTATTAATTACTATGGAAACAACTATGAGAGCGGCACCGACCGCCGCAAATGCAAAGCCGTATTGCGTCATTAGATAAATCGGACCGTCAAGGAATCGCGATAAAGCATAAAAGGTCTGACCAAATAACTCAGGGCTTGCGCCCATCGCCATTCCACAAGCGAATGATAGTAAACCTGAAATTATAAACGGTAACCCCACACCCAGAAGCGCATCAGCGATATTACCTCTGCGCAATATAAAGATTATAGCCAGAAGACCAAGGCTGATAAGACCAAAAATCCATCGCAGAGTGGAACCAAGAAACAGGTTTGGTATAGTCATATCCAGCTCATAATCCTCGATGATATACCCGACTCTAAAACTGTCGAAATCAATGACATCATTCAAAGATTCCGCCAGATGCTCAAGTTCTGCCTCTGTCAACCGATGGTCAAACAACTCCTCGAGCTCCGGTTCTATGTTCCTTGCAATAACAACGATGTCGTCGACAGTAATGTGATGATCCAGATCACCTTGCACAAACGCTCTTGCATATCCGTCAATAACACCACCGATCTCGTTGGAAACAGCATCGAGTTTGATAAATTCCTCGATATCCTCGAGTGTGAGCTCTTCATCGTGGAAATGAAGCCCGTTGAGCTGGTTGGTGATATAGTAAGAATGCTCGGCAAAACCGGATTCTGCCAGAACACCCAAAACATCAGTCCTCTGGATGATAGTAGCTGCATTTGCTGTGCGGATCACCAGCAAAAAGATAAATATGCATAAAGAAACGACCGTAAGAATGCCAAGCAACGCTGATAATAATATGCTCGGAGGTTCTACCGGAGGTCTGTCAGAATACTGCCGGTGGTCGGGCTGTCTGTACGCTCGCGGATCGTATGGAGTACGTTGCCTTTTAGGTTGCTGGTTATAGGCATCTGGATCATACGTGGTGCGCTGCCTGCCCGATTGCTGATTATAGGAACGTGGATCTTGTGATACACGCTGTCTGCTTGGAGGGCGGTCATTGCGATTAGGGTAACTCATTAGATGATATCCTCCTGAAATGCTTGCTTCACCATATCATAAAACACCTAAAGATTCCACCCTAAAAACAGGAGTTGCAGCAAAACAACTGCAACTCCCAAAAGCTTACAATATTCCCCTCGCCATCGCGAGCAAGCCCCCTCGTCATCGCAAGCAAGCCCCCTCGCCATCGCAAGCAAGCAAGCCCCATCGTCACCGCAAGCGCACGAAGCAATCCAGTCCCTTTTATCAGTTTTCTTCTTCTTTATTCTTTTTCATAACCAACAAGCGGACTCCATAAAGGCCTACTAAACTCGCGATCAAAACGATCGGAAGAAGGAGCCAGATCGACCATGAGCCGTTAGTTTCATTAAGAGCAGAAGCTAACGGAACATCTTCATTTTCGATGATAACGATCCTGTCGACTTCATCGTCTCCTTGTTCAGTTGCCGGCGGTGTAGTAGTCAAAGAAGAAATCGTTTCGGGTACTGCAGCGGCGACGGGTATCACCGGCGATAGAACCCCAAACACTATAATCAGTGCAAGAAGTATGGTCAAAATCTTTCTTGTGAGCTCATTCATTCTTTTTTTCATATTTTCATCCTCAAAACTATGAAGAATATGTGAATAAATTCTACAAAACTCAAAGGCAAATGTCAATATTAATGTAAGGAATTATACTATTTTTGTGAGAACTGACAGTGGTAAAAGATGTTGATTGTGCAGAATAAATAATGAGAATATTTGTACATTTTTAACTACTGATTGACGGTATAGTCACTATACTGTAAAATGAGGAAAATCACATACAATTTGAAGGGATGATCTGTAACGATGAGTTTAAGAGAAAAAGCGCGCGATCTGGTCGCACAAATGACGATCGAAGAAAAAGCATCACTCATGTCCGGTCTCAATTTCTGGTATCTCAAAAGCATAGAACGTCTCGGTCTGCCATCGATCATGGTGACAGACGGACCGCATGGATTGCGTAAACAGGCAGAAGGTGCGGATCATCTCGGCATAAACAAAAGCGTACCTGCCGTATGCTTCCCGACATCGGCGGCAACGGCATGCTCATTTGATCGCGATCTTCTTAAAAGCATTGGAGTTGCTATAGGTGAGGAGTGTCGGCAAGAAGACGTCGCAGTCATACTCGGACCCGGCGTAAACATAAAACGCTCGCCACTTTGCGGACGTAACTTCGAGTACTTCAGTGAAGACCCGTATCTTACCGGAGAGCTTGCAACAGCCCTTGTTAACGGCGTTCAAAGCCAAAACGTAGGTGTGTCTGTCAAACACTATGCCTTCAACAACCAGGAAACACGCCGCCTGACAACAGATTCAGTGCTCGACGAAAGAACAGCACGTGAGATATACCTACCCGCGTTTGAAAAGGTCACCAAAGAAGCAAAACCGTGGACATTTATGTGCTCGTACAACCTCTTTGAGGGTATTTACTGCTCCGAACACAAGAAACTGCTCATAGACATTTTACGTGATGAATGGGGATTTGACGGACTTGTTATGTCAGATTGGGGAGCGGTCAATAAACGTAGCCAAGGTGTTGCAGCAGGGCTTGATCTACAAATGCCTGGGGATAACGGTGTAAACGATGCAAAAGTCGTTGAAAGCGTCAAAAAGGGAACACTCTCCGAAACTGATTTGGACACAGCCGCAACCAATGTCGTCGAACTCATCCTTAAATCCCAAACACGCGAGTCAATGAGATACAACCCGGAAGCACATAGAACACTTGCAGCGCAAGCCGCAGCCGAATCGACTGTATTACTGAGAAACAAAGACAGAGTAATGCCGATGCCTGAAGGATCTAAGTTTGCCGTCATAGGCTCATTTGCAAAAACACCGCGCCATCAAGGAGCAGGCTCTTCAAAGATCGAGCCTATAAAGCTGGACAGTATATGTGATTGCCTGGAAGAGGAAGGAGCTGTTTTCGACTATGCCGACGGATATGAGTTTAACTCTGACAAACCCGACCCGGCACTTATCGCAGCAGCAGTCAAGGCTGCAGAAGGCAAAGACTATGTGTTTGTCGTAGCAGGGCTGCCTGCACCTTATGAATCAGAAGGATTTGACCGCGACAGCATGAAAATGCCCGCATCACATAATAGACTCATCGAAGCACTTGCTGCCGTGAACGAAAACGTCGTCGTGTTCCTGCTCGGCGGCTCACCGATGGAAATAGTATGGCAGGATAAAGTAAAGGGCATCCTGATGTGTTACCTCGGAGGTGAAACCGTTGGGAAAGCAATAGCCGATATTATACTTGGTACAAAAACACCCGCAGGTCGCCTTGCAGAAAGCTGGCCATTTAGCACAAAGGAAAACCCGTCAGCACCATACTTCCCCGGATATCAAAAATCCGTGGAGTACCGTGAAAGCATATATGTCGGTTACCGTTATTACGATACAGCAGAAGCACAAGTCCGCTTCCCGTTTGGATTCGGATTGTCATACACGTTTTTTAAGTATAGTAAGCCCAGAGCAAGCAGGACATCGATAGAAGACACGGATACGATCACGATCACAGTTGATGTAAAAAATACAGGTACTGTGACCGGCAGCGAAGTTGTGCAACTATATGTTTCGCATAAAATTCCTACGATTTTCAAAGCAGCGCAAGAGCTAAAAGGCTTTGAAAAGATAAAACTCGCACCGGGCGAGACTAAACCGGTCAGCTTCACACTTGATAAACGTTCCTTCGCCTACTACAACGTAAATATCCACGACTGGCATGTTGAAAGTGGTGAGTACGAAGTACGCGTAGGTGCATCAAGCCGTGATATCCGGGGCAAAGTAACGATCAACATCAAATCAACAGTTGAAGCAGAGATACCCAACTATAGGAAAACCGCACCTATTTATTATGATATAAAGAACGGATTGGATAAGGTGCCGGGAGATCAATTTGTAGCAGTGCTCGGAAGACTGCTGCCGAAGCGTGAAAGGACAAAAGGACAACTGTTTGACGACAACGCGACCTTTGCGGACATCCAGGAAAAGTGGATAGGTCGCTATGTATCAAAGAAAATCAAGCGTGCAGCAATGGAAAAAATGGGTGGAGCATCGGACGATCTGACATTACTGATGGATCGAATGTTTGACGATATGCCGCTCAGAAGCATAAGGATGATGGCAGGCAAGGACATGCCTCCAAAGCTGGTAGAAGGTCTGCTGACGGCATTAAATGGTCAAACGATAAAAGGATTATTGATGATGAATAAAAAGTAACAAAACGGAAACAAAAACATCATCAAAGCATTGAAATTACTACTGTTACGGCAAGTGACAACTAAAAGAAACTCTACCCGATGGGTAAAGATTGGGATAAAGAGTGGAGCAGCATGGTAAGTGCTGCTCCATTGTCAGGGAAACGAAAATTCTATAAACCGGAGGATATTAAAATGATAAACAGAATAAGAAAGATAGTATACATTATATGCGCAGTAGCACTTATTGCAGTAGCCGTGAACATGTTCCTCGGACCGCACTCTATTGCAGCCGGAGGAATAACAGGTCTTGCAATAATTTTCGAGACATTGTTCGGGTTTGACCGGTTTATAACGATACTTGCTGCTAACGGGATAATATTGAGTGCTGCACTTATATTCCTCGGAAAAGAAGTACTGCTCAACACTGTACTCGGAGCGATTTTGCTCCCTGTGTTTATAAGGTTCATACCACAGATAACTATAGTTGAAGACACAATGCTCTCGATGCTTGCCGGCAGTGTCCTTATGGCGATCGCCGCATCGATACTTTATGCAAACAACGCATCAAGCGGCGGAACAACACTCCCACCTCTGATTCTAAAGAAATACTTCGGTATCAGTCCATCGATCGGACTACTGATGTCAGACGGCATTATCATCATACTCTGCTTGATAGTATATAATGTAGACACATTCCTTTATGCGATACTATCAGTAACCATAACAGCAATAGCAATGGGCTACATCGAATCCGGACTACGTAAAAGAAAAATGGTCTATATCATAAGCGACCAAAGCGAAGCGATAACAAACGATATATTGACAAAGCTTGACCGTGGAGTAACGCTTGTACCGGTAATTGGTGCATACGAACGAACAGAAAAAGAAATGATAATGGTCACGATGGATTCTAAAAACCACCGCGACCTGCTGGAGATAGTAAAAGAACACGATAAAGAAGCATTCATGATCACTGATAATGGCTCAGATGTCCACGGGAAAGGCTTCACCTACGACACCGGCAGCGTGTAAAAAGTACTATATATATTGTCTCTATCAGTCCGGTATGAAGCTCCTGATAAGAACTCGCTTCGAATTTTAAAAACTTTTTCAAAAAACTTTATAAAAACTATTGACAAACTAAAATAGCTCCTTTATAATAACGATTATCAATAAGAAAAAATTATTATAAAGGAGTTTATCATGAAAAAATTTAGTTGTACAGTTTGCGGTTACGCACACGAGGGAGACTCTGCACCGGCAATCTGCCAGCAATGCAAAGCCCCGGCAGACAAGTTCAAAGAACTGTCCGGAGCAGGAGGATTAGTGTTCGCAGATGAGCATGTTATCGGAGTCGCAAAGGGAGCAGACCCTGAGATCCTCGAAGGCCTACGTCAGAACTTTATGGGAGAATGCACCGAAGTTGGAATGTATCTTGCTATGAGCCGTCAGGCAGACAGAGAAGGTTATCCCGAAGTCGCAGAAGCCTATAAAAGAATCGCAATCGAAGAAGCAGAACATGCTGCAAAATTTGCAGAGCTACTCGGTGAAGTCGTTGATATGTCAACAAAGAAAAACCTTGAGATGCGTGTAGCAGCAGAGCATGGAGCAACACAGGGTAAAAAAGATCTAGCAGTAAAAGCAAAACAGCTTAACCTTGATGCCATCCACGACACAGTTCACGAAATGTGTAAGGATGAAGCAAGACATGGTATGGCGTTCCAAGGTTTGTTAGACAGATATTTCTAAGCTCATGGATATTAAAAGAAACACGATCCAACGCCAACTGGTTTATAACGCGGTCAAAGCGCTTGATATACATGCTAATGCCGAGCAGGTTTATGAGTATGTTGTTGCGGTACATCCTTCGATCAGCAAAGCTACCGTGTACAGAAATCTCGGTCAGTTGGCGGAAGCCGGTGAGTTGCTAAATATCGGCAGTTTCTATGGCTCCACTCATTATGATCATAACTTACACGAACACTCCCACTTTATTTGTGAAAGCTGTAGACGAGTCATTGATATAAATACCCACTTCCCCGGTATCGAAAGTGTTAAAGACATGGATGGTCTGGAAGTCAAGAGTTATAATCTTAGCTTCAGCGGTCTGTGCGGAAATTGTAGAGGCTGACCATGAGATATAGAACTAGAGTAGTAGTTATGATGATTGCATTAACCACCTTGATAACATACGGGTGCACCGGCGCTCCAACTCCTGAACCGGAGCCGGAAGAAAGCGTTGCCCCCGCACCCGTTGAACCGGAAGTTGTCTTCGAACCCGTTGAAAATGAAAGTCCGGAAGACGACGAGGACTCCGACGTGGAGGTAGATGCCAGCACAGGAGCCTCTGCTGTTCCGGGTGCGAGATCAGATGCCAACTCGGCAGTTACCATAATCTGTGGTGTCGAAGCAAAGGAAATCTACGAGTTTAATGACGCGGTTGTACTGCTTGATGTCCGCAATCAAGATGAGTTTGATGAGATAAGCATACCGGGCTCAGTACTGATCCCTGTTGATGAACTGGAGTCGCGGCTCTCGGAACTGCCGGATAAAGACGCTATTATTATAGTCTACTGCAGGGCCGGCAGGCGAAGCGAAGTCGCAGCAAATATCCTTGCGGAGAATGGGTTTACCAACGTATTCAATATGGAAACAATAAACAACTGGGCGTAAACCCACCGCAAAAAAAGATGACGGATTCGAATCAAGGTCGAATCCGTCATCTTTCGTTTTTGCAAAATTTCCTAATTACTGCTTGTCTTTGGTAAGAACGGTGCAATACGCGACACAAAATTCGGCATTGTCATTGTCTGCAAAAAGACCTTACCGGGACCTTCTACAGTTGTTAAAAACAATCCCTCA
>Ga0123355_10007941_pt1 | contig 15986 bp, 15 predicted proteins | sample TergutEmb28metaG_3_FD_89872 | JGI IMG/M metagenome (GOLD analysis project Ga0123355, IMG submission 89872) | Embiratermes neotenicus P1 segment gut microbial communities from Petit-Saut dam, French Guiana - Emb289 P1 | ecosystem: Host-associated > Arthropoda: Insects > Digestive system > Gut ...
AGAATACCAAAGTCATCCTTCGACAGATGGCTTGACGATAACAAATAATCAGGAGGCTACAAGAAATGGCTAGACAATCAAACACACGAGCAGCACATGGCGATGGCAGTATTCGCAAGCGCTCCAACGGAAGATGGGAGGCACGCTACACAGCCGGACGTAATCCGGGTACAGGCAAACAAATTAGAAGAAGTGTATATGCAGATACGCAGTCAGAAGTGAGACAAAAACTCCGTGAAGTGACAAAAGAGATTGATGATAATTTATACATTGAGCCAAAGAAAATGACAGTTGGCGAATGGCTCGACATCTGGGTCAAGGATTATTTGGGCGACCTTAAAAGCACAACGCGACGAGCGTACTCCGACCACGTTAAGCACCAAATAAAACCTAATCTAGGTGCTGTGCCGCTTCAAAAGTTATTTACACATGATGTGCAGAGTTTTATAAACAGTCTTGCAACAAGTGGGCGTAAACTCCAAAGAGGTCAAAAAAAGAAAGCCCATCCGGGGCTGTCACCAAAAAGTATAAAGAATATTCATGCAGTATTGAGAGCATCACTTAACCAAGCTATAGTGTTGTCATATATAAAAGTAAATCCTGCTGTGTCCTGTATATTGCCACGCATTCAGAAGAAAGAAATGAGAATACTTCAAGACGATGAAATAACTGCATTTGAAGATGCTGTAGAAAACCATCGATACAAAACTTTATTTCTTTTAATGCTTTATACAGGATTGCGTAGAGGTGAAGCACTTGGTCTGACTTGGAAATGCATAGACTTCGATGGGAATACAATACTAATAAATAAGCAGCTTCAACGCGACCGAGTAAACGGTGGAGAGTTGACATTAGTCTCACCAAAAAACGACAAGCAACGTCGTTTAGCACCACCGCTAACAGTATTTCGCTTACTCCAAGAACATAAAGAGCAACAAGCAGAAAAGCAGGCACAGGCTCTTGAATTGTGGAATAATACCGGACTTGTCTTTACAAATGAAGTCGGTGAAGCACTTGACCCCGATGCTGTGTATAGTGCATACAAAAAGTTATTGACAGAAAATAATCTCCCGGACATTCGCTTGCACGATCTTCGCCACACAGCGGCGACAGAAATGCTTCGCTGTGGAGATAATGTAAATACAGTTTCACAGGCACTCGGTCATTTCTCAGCAGGTTTTACACTTGATACTTACGGTCATGTAACCGAACAAATGAGACGAGATAGTGCCGACCGCATGGAACTTCGTATTAACAGTCGCCGTAAGAGCGGATAGTTATGCAACCTATTATTCATTCTCTAAGGGGTAAAGTTAGGGGTCAAATTGCAAATTTCATCAAAATCCGAAAATATCAAAAAGCCTGTAGTCGTTGAAACCACAGGCTTTTTGATGGCACGCCGGAGAGAATTCGAATCCCTGACCTTCTGGTCCGTAGCCAGACGCTCTATCCAGCTGAGCTACCGGCGCTCATTTTGCGACATTTACAATCATGTTGTATCTGTCACAAGACACGATAAAGATATTAGCACAATCGGTCACGAATTGCAAGTTTTTTACGTTATTTGTTTTTCTAATTTTGCCACGCATTGCAGACATGTTGCAACACAGTCATATACAAGCTATATCAATCGTTGCTATTCGATCACTTCTCAAAACGCTCTTTTAATTTAATGTAGTAATTAGCTACACTTTTACTACCTTCATTGTTTGGAAATAAACAGTACGGCAAACTGTCCGTTTCCTTGTGATTTAACACGCAAGCACAACATTTCTTATAATTAGGACACTCGGATTTTGGGCAAGAACACTCAATTTCACAAGGCATAATTTCTCCTCCATTTTCAAATGTATATGAATCTTTACTCATTAGTATAAACTCTCGAGCTACATACATCAACAAATTTTTGTAATGCCTGCGATCCATCATATATTGGCTCGATATCTATAAGAAGCGCTGATTCATAATTTTCTCAAAATTATGCTTGACCTTCAAGTAGCTTTAAGGTGTAGAATGTATACAACGTTCTAAATTCTGAGCATATACTGAACGTAATTACATACATTTAAACTAATGTTGGCTTATCTAAAAGCCACTGGAGGAAATTATGCAAAATATAATCATTGATGAAGAGTTTGAGCGCATTTTGCCAAAACTCGACGAACAAACTTATACAGGGCTTGAGGAAAACATCCTTAAGTATGGTTGCCGTGAACCCCTCGTGTTGTGGAACGATATACTAATAGATGGACACAACAGATACAATATACTCAAAAAGCACGACTTGCCGATTAATACCGTCAACATGGATTTTGACTCAAGAGATGACGTGCTCATTTGGATTATCTCAACGCAGGTATCAAGACGAAATTTGAATCCATTACAGTTGAGCTATTATCGTGGATTGCATTATCACGCGGATAAGAGAGTTATCACAAACGCAAGCGGAAGAAATCAACACAGTGAGGTTGGTGCTCAAAATGAGCACCAACCTCGAAAAGAGGATTTTCAGGGGAGAACAGCTGGACGTCTTGCTGAGCAATACAATGTTTCACCTGTTACCATAAGACGCGATGCCCAAATCGCTAGTGCCATCAACACCATAGGTGAAGCATCACCCGAAGCAAAAACTGATATTCTCTCAGGAAAAGCACAAATTAGCAGACGGCAACTACAAGAACTTTCATCAGGAAAAAGTGAAACTGCTGCTGATGTTATAAAGCAAATCGAGGATGGAACATTAGAGCGCAGAAGAAGTAGAGCAAGTACAGGCTCATCACATGGCGGTAGCACAAACGGAAATACAGATTCAAGCGAATTGCACTCATGGGAAATGCAGTTCAGCAAAATGACAGATGAGTTTCGCCAACTACTGAGAAACTATGCAAAAGCCGATGACACAGAATCTGTGCGATCAGCTTTAAGACAGTATATCGGAATGTTGGAGGAGTTGTATCAGAGCATATAGATAATAGATTCACAATATCACCCCTCTATAGAGCGTTCAATCAGAAGTTCAATTATTACTGTTGGCGGTTCTTTGTATTTTCTATCAATTTTCTGCGTCGTCGTTTCTTTGTTAAGAAAAACAAAAATGCTGCGAATAAGAACAGAAGTACGATAGCACTGGCACCAACAACAAGCAGAATATTTAGCGTTGCAGGCCTATATTGATAAACTATCAAACCCGTTGTCAAGTCAAAAACAGTAACGCTTCCATCAACTGCTGTTAGTTGGAGCGTGTTATTTTCTCTGTCGTATAGTCTTTCACCTCTGATATTCCATAACATACCAATTGGCTCGCTTGCTGTTTGTGTTTCTATTAGTTCTCTATTTCTCGCATAAACACTCTGCGCGTCAGCCATAAGCTCATTTAAGTAAAAATAATGCACCAGTTCTCCATATGTGAAAAACATTGCAGCTACGAATCTTCTAAAACGAATACCTTCTTGCGAAAGTGCAGCCTGAGACACTGTTGGTACACCCCCTGGCCAAACCATCCCTGCAGGCAAATAGAGAAAAGACATTCCATCGTCAGAGAAAAACAAACCACCGCTAGTAAACCCCTGAACTGTATAAATAAGTTCGCCATTAATATACAGACCTGATGTTGGATAACCTTCTGCTTCATAATGTGGCGGTGTCATGTAAAATACCATTCCATCACCCAAGTCTCTGTACCAGGGCCATGGGGGTGGCGGTGGTTCTGCGCGAGCATATGTAACAGGCAATATGAGAAAAATCACACATAGCGCAAATATCAATTTAAACAACATTTTCAACCAACGTTTCACTTGTATCACCTACTTCTAATAAAATTCGCTTTTCTATATCTGTTCTCATTAATCTTTCATAACTAACACAAATGAAACACATATAAAGTTGCATTTGTGTTAGTGTATTTTGTTCATTTTGCATAGCGCAACTAGAACACAATAGCACAACTAGAACTTGAGCGCAGAGATTATCTGTGTTAGACTGTAATAGTTACTTGCGAGCAACGAAAACTATATATTTGGGAGATAATATATACATGTACATGGAAAGTGGTTCAAGTATTGATGAAAATACTGAAGCAATCGTCTTAAGAGATAAAAAGTATCCTAAAAGAGGAAGCAAAGAGTGGATCATATCTGATGATTCCATTGAATTACATATTGCAGGAAAAGAGAAGAAAAAGCAAACCTTTTTGATTTCTGACATTTCGCAGGTGCGCCTGCTAAGCTACCTAACCGCTCGTGCTCTGGATATTAATCTCACTGTTGATGGACAGGCAGTGGTTGTCCCACTCATTGTTTCAGATGACGTTGATGCAATAACGAAAGCATATAATCATATTGCAGATAAAAACCCCAATGTACCTCCCATGCCTTCCGTTACTTCTGTAGATTCACCTGTGCCCGTTGTTACTACCAATGTTATTCCTGACGAGGTTGAACTACCTAAAAACTTTATAATCCATTCCCGTAGAGCTCTTGTGCTACGTGATTTCATAGTAGGGCTTGCTTTACTTTTCCTTGCCCTCCCAATCTCCATTGCGGATGACGTCGGTTCACCTAACTTCATTGTCGGTGCCGGCATTTCTCTTATAGGTGTAATATTTACATATAACGGTATATATTCAAGCTTCTGGAAGTGCACGGTCTATGGCGACATGATAAAATATCGATCTTTGTTTCGGCAAAAAATAATCGCTTTCAATGACGTTAAATATATAGCACCAAAATATCGAGTAGGCTTGCATAGATTCTGGGGGTCTACTGGTGGTTTTGTTGGCATTGACCTCTTCTCAGAGAATGATAAACTCTTTCACATAGATGTCACAAAAAATGGCTTTCGTGCATTTGTTGCACGCTTGGAAGAGCACGGAATTCATGGTGTTGACAAGCTTCACACAGGAAACTCTTGGCGCTAATATTTTTAAAGAAAAAACGTATACAACATAAACCCCTTGAGATGAAGCCATTGAGCCTCATTTCAAGGGGTTTTCCCGTTTCAACAAATCATCCTGCTACCTACGTCGCCATATCACGCTTTGTGTATGCTATCACACCTATGGCTGTCAGAACTGCTGCAATCCCCGTCATGACTATAAGCGGTGTGTAGTTAATTACGAAATCCTTAAAGGGCTCCGGCTGTGACACAAAGTGTAGTGGAGTGATGTTCATCATCCAGTCAGGTAAAACTAGTCTACCAATAAAAGATGTAAACACTACAACACCGAAGTATCCCCACACAACACCAATGGCTTTTGGTAGCATACCCACAATCAAAACCGCAAAACCTATCATTATCCATAGTGCAGGCAAGAAGGCAAAGAAGGCTTTTAACAACTCCGAATATGTAAATGGGTTGTCAGCTCCTGCAACGGCTGCTGCCACGACATACAGCCCCGACGCCGTTAGAAACTGTATGACCACACTTGCAACATACGCAAGAATAATGAAGCCTGACATATACCTGCAGCGACGTACCGCTCTTGTTAAAACATTCTCTGCTCGTCCATCTACTTCTTCCGTACGTACTTTTATTACGGCGTTCAAAAGTGGCACAATTGCAACAAGTGTCATCATCATGGTAACAAATGTACCAAAACTATCAACTATGAGTTTTGACTTGTCCGCTTCTGATAATGTAGCAAGCATGTCTGTTGGCACACCAATTATTGTCAAATACTCAGGGCTGTCACCAATAAATGAGCTTATCTCTCCAATAACTGATGCATATGAGCCACCAAGCACAAACATAACAGCTGCCCATGTTAATAGCATTGTACGCAATAATCGCCATGTTAAACCAAATGATGAGCGCAATAACGGAGAGGCTGTTGCTCGTCCGGGCCTTGCTGCTATGAACCCTTGTCCTAAATCTCGAATTGAATTTAACTTATATGCCACAGCAGACAAAACTACTGCTATTGCTACTAACAATAGAGATGGCCAGATGTTGTTCTGGACAAATGATTGAGTGCGAAGTACAAGCCCAAGTGGGCTTATGCAAGCAACAATCTCATTGCTTTGCATATCTCCTGCTGCACGTATCATATAAAACATGCCGATGCTCGCAAATGATGCTCCTGTAGCTCCGCTGGCATTCGATGTTATTTGTGAAAACACAGCAGCTATTGCAGCAAACACGAGCCCAACTGTAGCCGATGAAATACCAAATGCCATACTTCCTGCAAATCCCATGTCTTCAATTCCGAGTACTGCAATACTAAGACCAGTCAGCACTCCCAACAGAGCATTTATCATTACTGCTGAAATCATTGTTGCATTCAGGTTGGCAAGCCTGCCTGTTGGTAGTGAGCGAACAACTTCAACACGCCCTGCTTGCTCATCTGCTCTGGTATGTCGCACAACAAAAAATATGTTCATTATTGCAACAGCCATTGCATACCATAGGAGCATTAATCCTCCATACATTGCACCTGCGGTGTAGTTATCTATGCCATAAATCGGACCCATCATAGCAATCATAATCGGGTTGTTAAATGACGTAGCAAACTGAGTGCGAGAGGCAGCGTCCGGGAACATGTTCGCCATAGCAGGAGCGACTCCCATTGCAAAAACAACTAAAGTCAATATCCATACTGTTGTTATAAATCTCTCACGACGAAATACGAACTTTATTAAGTTTCCGGTGTTATTAAAGTCACCGTGAAACAGATCGTTCTTTGTCTTTGCATTATTAGTCACGTCCTACACCTCCCCTTTGTCATAGTGACTCATGAATAGTTCTTCAAGAGTCGGCGGTGCACTTTCGAATTTTTTAATACCATATTTTGAAATATTTTCTACAACAGCTCCGACATTCATGTAATCAACTTGGAACTCCACGCCTCCGTTTTTCTCTTCGACTCCATGTACACCTGCTAGGTCTTTCAGTCCGTCTATAGGTCTTTCAGTTTCTACTTTCATATTTACACGAGTTAAATGACGCAGTTCACCTAGTGTTCCGGTGTCAATTATCTTGCCATTTTTAATAATTCCAACCTTGTCGCAGAGCTGTTCGACTTCGGACATAATATGACTGGAAAGAAATACACCTTTGCCCAAATTCTTCTGCTCAAGTACACATTGCTGGAACTGATGTCCCATTAGCGGATCAAGCCCACTTGTCGGCTCATCAAGAACAAAAAACTCTGCATCAGACGCAAATGCTGCCACCAGCGCTACTTTCTGTCTATTACCTTTAGAATATGTACGGCATTTCTTAGTAGGGTCAAGATCAAACATTTCAAGAAGTTGCTTGCGACGATTTTTGTCGTGCTTGCCACGAAGATTTACGAACAAGTCGATAACTTCGCCGCCAGTCAAGTTTGGCCATAGTGTAACATCACCTGGTACATATGCTACTTTTTTGTGAATCTCAACAGCATCTCGCCATGCATCCAGACCAAATACTTTTGCATTGCCTGCAGTTGCTTTTAAGATTCCTAGCATTACACGAATGGTTGTTGTTTTCCCTGCTCCGTTGGGGCCAATATATCCATAAACTTCGCCTTTTTCTACCGTTACATTTACTCCATCAAGTGCAGTTAGTTTCCCGTATTTTTTTGTTAAGTTAGTGAGTTCTAAGGTGTAATTTGACATTATAATCCTCCTATATTTTTACCGGTACATTGTCTTTCTGAGTATTTCGACGTACTCTTTTAAATCTTTCAGATATCGGTCGTACTCTTTTTTATAATCCTCCATGCTCATTGAGGTGTTAAGCTGAGATGTAGAGTAACCGCTAAGTGTCCAAAGCACAATATTTGCAGCTTTCTTCGGGTCGATACCCTCTTTGAACAATGATTCGTCAATGTTTTCTAACACTTTTTCAATAGCGTCCGATCGCGTTTTGGCAAAGTATTTTGTAGCCTCAGCGTCCGGTGTTTCCTGTAATTCTGCATACGCTGTTGCAAGAAAATCAAATAGCGCAGGATGTTTATACGATAAGTCCATTTTCAAAAGCGTCATTTGCCACAGTTTTTCGATAATGTCCATTTGCTTTACATCAATTAGGGTAACGTACTCATTGTGTATCACTTCACATGCATTTTGCAAAATAAAATTGTACAAACCACGCTTTGTTCCAAAATAGTGAAACAGCAATCCTTTCGATATGCCCGCTTCTCGCACAATTGTATCAGTACATGCGCTTTTGAATCCTTTGGAGAACTCCTTCATCGCAGCGTTTATAACTCTCTCACGCTTTTCCGGTTCCATTGACATTATCTTGTGCGATTTTAAGCATTCTTCCATATACCTCACCTCCATACTAGTCCGTAATTAGTCGCCGTTGACTCATTCGGTCAATTCATGATAACATCATTGACTGGATAAGTCAATAGTTGTTTTAAATATTTTTTCAAAATACACAAATTGCTATTGTATGCCTGCAGATAATTAGGTATACTTAATTATCTGCAAGCTCGTTGCAACTAAAGTCCTATAATAGTTAAGCCGATTCAGCTAATGTAAGTAACGCAAAAAAGCTGATTATGAAAGGAATGGTTATAACTATTATGTCTATAGCAAAAATCCGTTTAATGGTAATTGATGATTCTCTGTTTTTTAGGACTTTCCTTACTCGCAATGTTGAAAAAGACCCCATTATTGAAATTATCGGCAGTTATGGTGATCCCCTTGAGGCTTCAAAGCATATCCATGTGCTACAACCTGATGTTATTGCCCTTGATATGGAAATGCCGAGAATACGTGGAGATGAATTTCTACGTACAATCATGCCAAAGCACCCGACAGTGAAAACCATTGTCATAAGTGCTCTTTCAAGTAATGTCTTTGATGCAATGCATGCCGGAGCAATAGATTTTGTTGGGAAACCCGGTTCCACTCCCGGTTTTGACGAAAAAGCATTTATTGCTGAAGTTATTCAAAAGATAAAAATTGCTTCAACTGCACGTACACGTAGATTTGCAGATCAAGTTGCGACTATAGCACCTAAATCTCCTGCAAAGCCTGATGTTTCTGCCACAACTCGCTATGCTGCGACACGTTCATTTGCGTTAGGGGCAACATCAAAAAGTGTAATTGCAATCGGTGCGTCAACCGGTGGCACAGAAGCAATAATTGAAGTTATAAAGCACTTCCCTGCTAACACCCCTGCTGTTGTTATTGTTCAGCATATGCCTCCTGTTTTCACCAAGATGTACGCTGAGCGTGTGGATAAAATTTGCATGATGAATGTCCGCGAAGCAAAAAGTGGTGATCGTGTAAATACAGGTACGATATTACTCGCACCGGGTGGTAACGAACAGATGTCTTTACGTCAAGACTCTAAAGGCTACTATGTTAGCCTGTCACCTGGAGTCAAGGTCAGTGGTCATTGTCCATCAGTTGATGTGCTTTTCGAATCTGTATCAAAAGTCGCAGGCAAAAATGCTGTCGGCGTACTTTTGACAGGTATGGGAGCTGATGGCGCAAAAGGACTCTTAAGCATGAAGCAACGTGGCGCCTATACCATCGGACAAGATGAAGAATCTTGCGTAGTATATGGTATGCCAATGGAAGCACATAAGTTGGGTGCTGTAAGTACACAGGTACCTTTATCAGATATAGGCGGTGTTATACTTCGCCGTTTTAGGCAATAGTTCAAAAGTACAAAATAAGAAAGCTGTCGGAATTGTAGATGAGTGCAACCAGAGTAGAAAAAATTAAACAGTGGTTTCGTGATCGAATAAGTATTCCTCTTGGCGTAACAATCGGAATTAGTGTTCTTCCTGTTGTGCTAATAGGTCTTTTCTATGCTCTTCAAAATTCCAGACCTGCTATGGACTGGGCTACTAATTATATTTCTGCACCTATTCGTGGTGTTTTTGCATTAATTAGCTCAATCTACCCCTTTGCTGTTATGGAAGTCGTCGCTACTTTTGCAGGTGTGTTCTTTATTTATTACGTCGTAAGATCCATTCGAGTCACATCACGCAGGCGTGGCAGATTCAAGCTCCTTTGCAAACGATTTTTGCCCGTCCTTATAATCATTTGTTATGTCTGGGCTATGTTCTCATGGTTATGGCTCGTTGGTTATCGATCAACCGGATTTGCTGAAAGATATGGGTTTTCAAATGATGGTGTATATAGAGAGGATCTTTTTGCTGTCACGCAAATGTTCGCTGAAAGAGCAAATGAACTCTCTGAGCAAATGGAGCGTGATGAAAACGGACGCTATATTGCTGACCGTCGCCAAATGTTTGCCGATTCTGTATATGTGTTCGATAATATCGCAGAGGAATTCCCCAGCCTTCAGGGCAGGATTTTTCAGCCAAAATCAATGCTTTATTCTTGGCTAATGAGCATTACAGGTTACTCGGGCATGTACTTTGCACTAACTGGCGAAGCCATGATAAACACGCAAATGCCAGGTGCTTTAATGCCCCATACCGTTGCGCATGAGCATGCACATCAACTGGGCATTTTTGCTGAGGAGGAAGCGAATTTTGTTGCTATACTTGCAGGTATAAGCTCTGATAACCCTGCTTTTCAATATGCAGCGTACATGGCAGGACTTACTCGATTGCTCAATGCTCTGTGGGAAAGTGATGACCCGACAGTTAGTGGACCAAGCGAAGAGTGGCAACTCATTATGAATAACTTGTCCGAGTACGTGCACATAGATTGGCAGGAAAGCTCAGAGTTCTGGGCAACACGAACAGTAGCAAACACCGGAATTAACTTCCTTGATCGTTTTCTCACAGGTGTTGCAGAAACCGCAAGTGATGTTGTTGATGCAATATATGATGGCTTTCTTGTTGCACAAGGGCAGGAACTGGGATTGCGTTCATACGGCGCATTTGTAGACATGCTGGTTGAACATTACGCACCACGTGTAAGGTGAAGCTAAATCACTTGACGTTCGCTGCAAAAACGTTCTAATATATTTTGCATTTGTTGCAAAAACGTTCCAAAACGCTTGACATTTATTGCAAAAACGTTCTGTTTTTCTTGACAATTCCTGCAAAAACGTTCCAAAACGTTTGACATTCCATACAAAACGTTGCAATGGTATCGCAAGTATTTAACGAGAATTAAGTCAAAGTGAATTTAGTAAATTCACTTTGACTTAATTTGAGTGTTTATGTTTGAATAGACCCTATTTTCGATTTTCTACAGGCACATTAGCAGTTTGGCGTACCTAGTTTGACCATGGTAGACTATCAATCCGCACATAATACATATGTGTGGTGTCTGCGGTAGGACCGGACGGATAGTTGAATACACGAGTATAGCGCAAAAAGCCACTTTGGGGGTCGTACGAAATTGTAATCTCATCCTCCTCCGGATACCACGTAATTCCCTCTGATTGAGCAACGAGATTTATCGCCGTAAAGCTATTATTCCCTGCGTAAATCAAATCACCTGAAAGTGTGCCGTAAGCGAACCTGCGAAAGCTGTTGTTTTCGAAAATTTCAATTACGTAGAAAAGCCAGTCAGAATAAGGCACTCCAACCTCTACCCCCGCCTCATCTGTAGCATGAGAAAGTCGCCAGTATCCCACTAAATCAGAAAGCTGAACGGAGCCCTCCAGTTCCGATGTGTCTATGGGTGTTGCTTCCTGTTCCATCGGCTCAGACTCATCTGTCGTGAGCTCTGGTTCAGATTCAAGTTCTGGCTCTGGTTCAAGCTCTTCGTCTGCTTCTGCTGTAGTTTCGACATATGGGACATCTTGCTCTATATCAGAACCACCAGCAATCATGTGATCGCAAGCTGTCAGTATTGGCACAAGTACAATCACTAGTGCAAAAATTAAATATTTTTTCATTTCCATTTCCTTTCCTAAATAGCTATCTTCCATTCCACACGGTCAATTACAGAAATAACACTACCCTCTAGTAAAATAGAAGTACAAACGGTCAAGCCCTTCATTGGAAAAAAACATTCCATAATGGCGCAGTAGTCCGGTTGCTGGATTATATTGAAGACTACTATCCATCCGTATTGCCGGATCTAGCTCACCATTTATTATTGTCACCTTATCAGAAAGCAAAAACTGATAGATATCGGTTTCACTTAGTACAGCTTCATGTATTTCATCACTCCAATAATTACTCCAATAATATCGAACGGAATCTCGTGTGATTTCCAACCAGATTTCATCATTGTATCTGAAGTCCCAAGGTGTTCCGTCTGCCAGTTCTGCACGTACGAATACCCACAAACCGGTGATGTCCGTTTCAATAGGCACACTTTCTCTAGACACATGTTCTCTGCGAGGGTTTTCCCGTACATTGAGCCCGTTAAGACGTTGCTCATACCAAAATATACCCAAATGAATAATTTGACCTGTTTCATCAGTAGCGGTAAAATCTAGCATAAAATCTATTGCAATAATCTCTCCCGCTTCATCTCTACCAAGCTCTATCGGTACCACTTGCTCAAATACAACATCTGCTACATTCGTGAAAGCAAAATGTCTTTCGGCATATGTTCTTGCCATTTGGAGGTATAGCTCCATTTCACTTTCCGTAAGATAGAGAGGGAATGGATCCGGCTCATTCCACATCAAGGCGTGATGCCGCATGTCAAAGGCTGCACGAGCTTCTTCTCTTGTTACAATATGGGACGGATCTTCTGCCAGCTCCACTTGGAAAAAATGAGGCCTGCTAATCCTAATTCTTGCACCGGTAATTCCATCAATCGCAAAAGAGAATACTCTTCCATCCCAAAAGCGTTCCATACGTTCATGTATCTCGGGATCTGCGCCCCACCACAACTCATCTCGTTCTTCTGTGGTTTTTTGAAGCCAGCTGAGTGTTTCTTCGTCATATATCATCACCATGCCATCCCAGCGTGCATATGTATAAGTCATTTCAACAATCATTCCATCAATGCTCTCACCGAATACATCCCAAATATACAGTGCGCCAATCTGAGCAGCTTCTTCCATAGACATTAATATATCTCCATCATCAATGTGATCAGTCATATGGTTCCACCCTCTTACCAGTGTCAATTCGGGCATGACGAAATCTTCATGTGCCAAAATTTCCGGCACAACAATCTCTTCACTAAATGTAGAAAGTTCCGTAGGCTCACCTGCAACCATTGCGAAACTTGCATAACTCATACCCAAGAACATCAAACCAAATAACACAATGCCAAGCAGAGAACCTAGCGCCATTTTGAATATATCTTTTTTCTTACGCATAAGTCCCCCTTTCGTCTGTTGTAGTTTTTCAAGTAGCTACTGTAACGATACAGTAACTCAAGAATATTATGGAGTTATTATCGATTCATCATGAAATTGTAAATACTACGCTAACTCTCGTTCCCACACCAACTTTAGATTCAATATACAGCTTTGCATTATGGACATCCGCAATCTGTTTGCAAAGTGTTAAGCCAAGACCAGCTCCACTCTCTGCTCTACTGCGACCCTTATCCACACGATAAAACGGTTCTGTCAACCTCTGTATATTTTCTTTCGAGATTCCACAACCTTTGTCAGTTACCGACAGTACGGTGCGCCCGTCCTTTTGATAAGCTTGTAACAAAATTTCTCCTTCATTGAGCGTACTTGCTGCTAACGCGTTTTTACACAAATTCAAAATCAACATTCTTATTAAGTCCGCCTGACCTTCCATATAATCCACTTTGTGCTCACAATAAAGACGCGCACCTTTATTACGTAGCGCCACCGAAAGGGTTTGTCTAATTTCTGTAAACAATTCCGAAATGGATATCCTCTCTATTTTGGGTACATAATCTCGCAATACCGCAAGCTCCAAAAGTGAGTTTGCAATCATCCCTATGTGTGCAGACTCATTCATTATATGACCAGTGGATTCAATCAGTTCATTTTCATTAATGGAAGTTTTTTGCAAATATTCAGCATATCCGAAAATTGATGTTAGTGGTGTACGAATCTCGTGGGCGAAGTTGTCAACGAATTGTTGTTTTCTTTCTGATTCTTCTTCCAAAAGCTTAATATGACCTTCAACTTGATCCGCCATCTGATTAAATGCTGAGGCAACTTTTGCTACTTCATGCTTTCCTTTTACCTCTATTCGCTCCTGATATTGTCCATCTGCAATGCTCCGCGAAGCCTCTGCAACAATTGCAAGAGGCTTAAATATGCTACGTAAAATGAAATATAATGCTATTGCCGCAAGGATAGAAAAACCAATGCTTATGGCAAGAATGATTTGTCTGATCTGCTCTGTACTGGTTATTTCTTCAGTAATATCCAGTTGGTAATATAGTCGATAAACTTGAAATGGCTCCGGCAACGCTCCGCTGATTAAAATATGATGTATGCCGTCTTCAGATTGAAACAAAAGCATTGGATTCTCATAAATTTCTGAAGGCATTTCATCATCCAATAATAAGGTGTTGATTAGAGCCAGCTCAATGTTATATCTTCGATAGTTAATTGTATAGTTGTTCATCAGCTCATCTAGTGCCATAGAAAAACCCTGAAAATCAAGATTTCGATTTTCCAAGAGAACCATATCCCGGACTATGGATGTCACAATGGTCTGATACTCACGGGTGCTTTTCTCCCGCAGCATGTTTGCCTGATTGTTCGTCATATATGCAGAAACCGTACCAACACTAATAAACAAAATAGCGAGAAACAGCACATATGTATAGAAAAATGTCCGAAGCCTCATGGTTTCACCTCAAGATGAAAATATTTCATGCAGAACAAATGCAGAAAGATTCTGCGACTGTCGCGCAGAATGACACGTGAGTTGTCTTTATGTGTGGTGCTCTAAACGATATCCCAGCTTGTAGACTGTTTTTATAATCGACTCCCAGCCTAGTTTCTTGCGAATATTGTGAATATGAACGTCTACCGTTCTTGTATCACCACCATAGTCAAAACCCCATGCAATATCCAGCAGCTTATCTCTGGATAGCGCAATGTTTCGATTTTGGATTAGTGCCTCAATAAGCAAAAATTCCTGTGGTGTAAATTCTTGGGGCACTCCATTGCGAAACACCTGTCTGCTAGATAAATCCACTGTCACGTCACCCAATGTGAACCCACGAGCTGCTTTGCCCGCTCTACGTAGCACTGTATCAACTCTGGCACCCAGCTCAAGCATATCAAAGGGCTTAACAATGTAATCGTCTGCTCCAAGCTTTAGACCGTAGACTCTATCATGTACAGATCCTCGTGCTGTGATGAAAATCACAGGAATATCATCTTTTAATTTAGCCATCACAGAAAATCCATCTAGTTTCGGCATCATTATGTCCAGCAATATCAAGTCAAAGCGTTGTTTCTCAATCTCTTTAAAAACAGCCTCGCCATCATATACAGAAACACAGGTATGTCCTACCAGTGTTAGATTCTTTTCAATTAAGGAGTTAATCGCTCTCTCATCTTCCGCAATGAGAATATGTGCCATTGATATCACCTCGCTTAAAAAGTACTAGAGCAATGTACTATAAAACACATTGCCCTAGTATATCATAATCTTATCATGCTATTGTTATGGAGTTGTTAAGATTGCGCGTCATTCTGCGCGTAGTCGCAGAACCTCTCGTAACTCTAGCCTACCTGTCATACCATGCTCGACCTTTGGTGGCTCTTTTCTTCATGCTTTCCTTAATTTGAATTACAACGCCTGTGGCTAAGGTCAGTGTAAGCAGCAATAGTGCAGCCCACAGAAGCATAGTGCCCTCAACACCGGTTTGTGGCAAGCGACCTCCACCTGGCGGTTGGCCTGGTGGTGGTTGGCCTGGTGGTGGTGTTTCGCCATTGCCGTTTCCGTTTCCATTACCGTTGCCATCGCCTTCTCGTCCATAGATTGACCAAACCGCTACCAAGCTTATCAAACCATGACCATCTGAGCCTGATCCGATATTGAACGCTTCTGCCACATGTTGGAACACTGCGTCAGCATCATGCAATCCTGCAGCCGCTGCTACATGTGCAGGTATCATAAACGACGGCAAACGTATACTACGATTCATGTCAGGTAGATATGTTGGGCTGAATATTCCGTCAATAAACACATACCAACCTTCAAA
>Ga0123355_10007942_pt1 | contig 15985 bp, 13 predicted proteins | sample TergutEmb28metaG_3_FD_89872 | JGI IMG/M metagenome (GOLD analysis project Ga0123355, IMG submission 89872) | Embiratermes neotenicus P1 segment gut microbial communities from Petit-Saut dam, French Guiana - Emb289 P1 | ecosystem: Host-associated > Arthropoda: Insects > Digestive system > Gut ...
ATCGCCGCAAAAACCTTTTTTGGCCAGCTCCCGCTTGACAAATTCCTTGTCCGATAATATCAGCTTTGCGTCAATCATCCCTGGCCTTCTTCCGCAAAAATCCGCCGAAATGCATCAGCCACCCGCTCACCCTGCCCGTGCAGCAGCGTCCTCGGCGAAATCAGCGCCGCGCCGTTATGGATGCGGATTATCACAGGCTCGTGCCCGCGCCGCAGTTTTTGCTCCAGCTCCGTGACAGACTGCGTCCCCTGCGGACGCAAGGCAACGGCCCAGCCCGGCAACGGAACGTTCGGCAAAGCGCCGCCGCCCGTCTCATCGGTCGTCTCGCACACCTCTACGTCCCAACCTCCGCAGACCGTCCCAAGCGCCTCGGCCAGCTCCTGCGCGCGCCGCCTAAGCTCCTCCGGCTCGATCGATAGCATCGCCAAAGTAGGTACGCGCCGCCTTGCCTCGCCGGGGTCGCGGTAGAGCCGCAGTACAGTCTCAAGAACCGCCAGCGTTAGCTTGTCCGGCCGGACCGCGCGCGCCAGCGGGTGCTTTTTCATAGCTTCGATCATGTCGGCGCGTCCGGCGATAATGCCCGTCTGTACCGCTCCGACCAATTTGTCGCCGGAAAAACATATCACATCGGCGCCGTCCGCAATCGCATCGCGCGCCGTCTCCCCCGCTTGCAGTCCGAGCATCTCCGATTCTAACAAGAAACATGCACCCATGTCATACAAAACCGGCAGTCCATTTGCCGCACCATACTCGGCGAGCTGCGCAATCGACACCGATTCAGTGAAACCCTTGATCTCAAAATTGCTCGTATGAACTTTCAGCAGCACTTCGGCGCCTTTGTTCGACACTGCGTCGGCATAGTCACGCAGCCGCGTCTTGTTTGTCGTGCCGACCTCGACCAGCTCCGCGCCGCTCTCGAGAATAATCTCCGGCACGCGAAACGACCCGCCGATCTCAACCAATTCGCCGCGCGATATGGCAACTTTCTTGCCCCTCGCGAGCACGCCGAGCATCAAAACCGTCGCGGCGGCGTTGTTGTTGACGACCATCGCGGCCTGCGCGCCGGTAAGCTCGCAGATAAGCCCCTCCACATGCGCGTGACGACTTCCGCGCTGGCCCGTTTCCAGTTCGTATTCCAAGTTGCAGTACCCGCGAAAAACCTCCGCGACCGCCGCGTGGACCTCTTCGCCGAGCGGCGCGCGGCCCAAATTCGTGTGCAGGACCACGCCGGTGGCGTTTATAAGCCCGCGCAAATTCGGAACATCGTCTCTAGCGATTTTGGCAAAAATCAGCTCCGCACATTCGTCAATCGTCGGCAAATGCTTGGCCGCGCCTGACATAAAATCATCGCGCAACCGGTCTAACACCTCACTCGCCGCACGTTTCACGCGCTCACGCGGGATGTCTTTAAAACGCGCATGGTCAAGCAGCGCGTTCATATTCGGAAGAGCGTTTAACTGCGCCATAGAATCCTCCATAACTCTAGTTCCAAAAGTGTTTATCGCCGTCCCAGTGTGTGAGCTTCACGGCGTCGAAATATTCGCAGATCTGCTGTGCAGATTTCCTATTCGTTTCCAAAAGGTCTCTTGCCTCGCCAAGCGAGAAACCGCCCTGGTAATTTTCGCGCAACTCCGCTTCTGCATTATCCAGCGCAACGCGCATGTACACAGCATCTTCAGACACGCGGATCATCTCCCCTTCGCGCAAAAACCACGACAAAAACTCGCCCTGTTCCTTCGATGGGATTCTCAATGCCTCGACCGTCTCGCTCCACGACGGCGGCATAAACGGCGCTTTTGCAAAAAGCGCCCGCACCGCGGCAATTATGGCCTCATTTTCGCCGGTGATAACCGACACCCACCCGGAGGGCCGGATCGTTTTTTCGTCCTGCTCGAACGCTCCGACCTCCCCCAGATGCTGAAACAGCGCGCGCTGCTGCTTTGCGTCCATTTTCGCAAAAAGGTTTTGCGCAACCTCCTGACGCGGCGCGCCGGAGCGCATCGGCCACTTTTTGAAGTAATCCTCAAGCCACTCGGCAAGCTTTTCGCATATCGCATAATAAGCTTCAGTCGGAATTAAATACCCGTCCGGCAGCGCGACGATCTGCCCAGATTCGGTCATCTCTCGCGCAACTTCGGTGGCCTCCTGTTCACCAATCTGGAGACACGCCTCAATGTCACGCACCTGCCAAAGTTTTCCGTCTTTATTCATCGACGCTAGCAGTATTTGCCCAACATCTCCGCTGTGCAACGCCGTGAGCCGCAGGAGTTCACCATCTATGTTTTTGCGCTTTTGCCTTGCCGCGGCAGCGTCTAACACCACGCCGCCGCCGATTGTGAACATAGGCGAATAAAACCGTAACACCACCCTATCCCCCGGCAGGGCGGCCAGCGGCTCTTCCAGTTCCAGCTGGGCAAAACAGCTCTCGCCCGGCGAAAGCGCGGTTTTGTCTAAAAGCTTCACGCGGGCCAACACCTCGGTCGTCCCGTGGTGTACATGCACGCGCGAATTAGACGCCATTTCCGGCGCGTCGCGAAGCAGTTCAAACCGGATGTCAATGCGCCTGCTCTCGCGGAGCGCGCCGGGCGTCGCGAGCCAACTTCCGCGCTCGGCAAATGCCTTTTCAACGCCGATCAGGTTCACCGCGACGCGCTGACCAGCGTAGGCGATATCCCGTTTTTCTCCGTGTACCTGAATAGATCTTACACGCACCTGTTTGCGCGCGGGCAGAAGCTCAAGCGTGTCACCCTGCCTTATAACTCCGCCCCAAAGCGTTCCCGTAACTACCGTGCCGAACCCCACCATTGTAAACACACGGTCAATCGCAAGGCGGCAAATACCAGTCGAAGGGCGTTCTCTGATTTGCTCGCAAAGGTTGGTAATCGCGTCTAAAAGCTCCGGCACTCCCCGATTAGTCACGGAAGATACTTCAACCACCGGCGCGCCGTTAAGCGGACTGTCGGCCAGGTACTCGCGCACATCTTCACGCACAAGTTCGAGCCACTCGTCGTCCACCGTGTCGATCTTTGTCAGGACAACAACACCCCGGTCAACGGCCAAAAGGCGCAGTATGTCCATATGTTCGCGCGTCTGCGGCATAACGCCCTCGTCGGCCGCGATGATAAACAAAACAAGGTCGATGCCCGTTGCCCCAGCCAGCATGTTTTTAATAAATCGCTCATGCCCCGGGACATCCACAATGCTCACGCGCCGACCGTCGGGCAACGTAAACGGGGCAAACCCAAGCTCAATGGTAATGCCCCGCGATATTTCTTCTTTGAGCCGGTCGGTGTTATGCCCTGTGATACAGCGGACCAGCGTGGTCTTGCCGTGGTCAACATGCCCCGCGGTACCAATAACGATATGCTTCACATGCTCACCTCCGGTTCGACAAATTGGCGGGGATGTGTGCGAATCGAACACACCTGAGACGGCGCAAGCCGCCTCACGGCCGGATTTGAAGCCCGGGCCGGCCACCAGGCCGGATCCACCCCCATATTCAGGTCATACTACCACATATTCAGCTTAATTTGCAATAGCAAAGTTCAGACGATTGTGGCAAACTGCATAGATTGACGTAAGGGCGGCTATTAGCCGCCCGCGGGCGATTGATAATCGCCCCTACTTATCTGATGAAATTCATAAACGGCCTTTTTTCATACGGCGGGGGAACGATTTCCGCCCTTGTGGCTTCTCTCATTTTCAGCACCCACGCCATGTTCCTCGCGACCTTCCTAATGCCGGAGAGCCCCTCAAGATCCTGCAAAACTTCGCCCGTTAAGTTGCCGTGGATTATACAATGCCCGACGGCGATCATTTCTCCAGAGAAAAAAATCTGTTCAAGTCGTCGATCGTAGTGTAACCGCCGGTTCTGCGCAGTATGGCCGCCGAAGCGCCGACCTTGTGCCGCATTTTGCCGGTTTGGATGCACGGGAAAAAGAATCTATCCAAGAAGGCCTTGATCTGTCCCGGCATCGTTCCGAAATAGACCGGGGCGGCCAAAAAAACGCCGTCCGCGGCCAGCAGTTTGTCGGAAAACTCGCGAAGCCGCGCATCAGGGATCACGCACTCTCCCGTTTCCGCACAGCCTCTGCAGCAAATGCACCCCTGGATCTGTCCGTCCCCGGCGTTTATAAGTTCTGTGTCAATGCCTTCGTTTTGCAGCTCGTCAAAAAACGCCTTTATCGTCATATATGTATTGCCATCCGGCCTGGGACTGCCGTTTACTCCAATTACTTTCATAGTTTTCATCTCCTTTGATTGGATTATACTTGCCAGCCTTTTGATTGTCAACTATTGGAAATGAATCCTGTACAGCCCTGTAACCGGGTCGCGGTCCTCGCTGTCAACAAAAACGCCCTTTCCCGAAGACAACACTGCGGCTTCATTGCGGGAGATTTTCCGCGCCAGAACCCGCTCCGCTATTTCCAGTATCCTATGGTCCCGCTTAAAGAAACGCGGCGCATTTTTGCCTTTGACCATACTGAGCCAGTCGCAGGTCATGCGATTACTCAGCTCGCCCTTGTCCACACCCGGTAGACCTATGCAGAAGTCGTATATCCCTTCGGCATACTCTGTAAGCGGAGTTCCATGATTCGGGATTGCCTCGCCAAGCGCGCGAAACAGCGAAAAGGGGCGCATTTTTGAGGCCGACAAAGCATACTCCAATGTTGTCAAAAATCTTCCTTTGTTATAGGTTCGCTGCAGCGCGTTTTCCGCTTGCTTGAGTATTTGTATGTCGTCCGCACTGAGCCATGGACTGCTTTTTATCTCATACGGCGGCTGCGCGGAATATTGTATACCCAAGCTTTCCGCCTGCTCCCGCAACTGACTGCCGTGCAGCAGCTTTAGAAACCCAAGCTGCAGCGTGTGCGCGCCCAGCGCATACGCACAATCAAACCCATCTTGAAAATCCGCCAGCGTTTCATACGGAAGTCCGGCGATCAGATCCACATGGACGTGGATATTTCGCTCTTGCAAAATCGCAAGGATGTTTCGCTCCGCCTTTTGCAAATCCGTCTGCCTGGACGATGCGTTTAGCGCGGGTTCAAAGAAACTCTGCAACCCCGCTTCAAGCTGAATGCGTCCGGGCGGCACGGAGGCGAGAAGCGCCAAAGTCCGATCATCGAACAAGTCCGCCGCTACCTCGAAGTGGAAACAGCAATCTGTATCAAGCCCTATTATATACTCAAACAGTTCATACGCGCGCCCGGCATTGCAGTTAAATGTCCTGTCCACAAGTTTTATCGTCCGCGCGCCTGACTTGGAGAGTTTGAGTATTTGCTCTTTTGCGTATTCCATCGGAAAGAACCGAACGCCGCTCCCGCCGGACAGGCAAAACGCGCACTGAAACGGACAGCCTCTCGATGTCTCAAGATAAGCAAGTCTGCCTCGCAGTGCGTTAAAATAATCTTCGCTGTATGGGTCGATTGGCTCACAGGGCTGTACCGATTCTACAGGCGCGGGCCTGCCCTTGCCTTCGGCAAGCGCGTCTAAAAGCGCTGGGAAACTACATTCCCCCTCGCCGCGCAGTACAATATCAGCGCCGCTGCCAAGCCAGAAATCCGCGTTGTGCGACGCCTCAGGCCCACCCAGTATAAATACCGCGTCCGGCAACCGCTCCCGCAGTAGCTTCAACAAACCCGGCAATTCACCCGCGTTCCATATATAGGTCGATATACCCACAACGTCCGGCACAAATTCCGCGACACGACCGACGATCTCATCGTTCTGCTGATGAATCGTGGCCTCAACGACCCGCACATCGTGCGGCAACCGCGCATACCGCCGGACGCCGCCCGCCAGAATCCAGACCGCAAGCGATGAGTGGACATATTTTGCGTTGATCGCCAGCAGAACAACTTTACTCATATGATCTAATGCTCAGAATGTTCTGCAAACCATTCACATGCATGTTTGCAAAACTGTTCATTGTCGAAATAATAGCTGTTATGAATCCCATTTTCAATTTCCACCAACTTTTTCTTGCAGGTAAGCGATTGATAGTAGTCATCAAAAAACTGCGGGGTCATAAATCTGTCATGCGGTATTTTATAAACAAGCGTGGGTATTGAAACGCTATTTTTTGCCGCGCTGTCTTCGGCTAGGAAAAACGCAAGCACAATTTCCAAGAATTTCGTGCTAACCCCTTTGAACCCGGGATATTTTGCCTTCATATCTTTGTAAAATCCGTTATCCTCCTCGTGTCTTGGGCCTTGATACTTTGGAGGGTTATATGGGATCGTCATATTCGGAAGCAATTTAAGAAAGAAATACGTTATTTTTGCAACAGGCAAAGAATAACCCATCCCCGCTGTTTGTTGATAGTTGACACAGTTAAATTGCGCAAGGCTCTTTAACTTCGTGCTTGTTGTCGCATAATATTGCGCAAACATGCCGCCAATTCCTGTTGGACCGTACAGATGAATATCTGATGAATAGTTGCTCTCAATATAATCCACAACTAAATCCAAGTCTTTCATAAAGGACTCGCGAGAAAGCCTTTTTTCACTAACGCTTTTACCTGTACCTGAAAAGTCAATCGCGAATATATTAACTCCGTACTTCACAAACGGCTCATACGCCCTCTGCAATGCTAACGTAGTGATGATAGGCGTATGGACGCAGATAATATTCATCGCTGTTTTGCTTGCAATATTCGCATTGCAAAACAGGATTGCTTCGCCGCCCTGTATTTCTATATGCTCCCAGCCCATCTAAGACCCCTCTTTCTGCAGCTACTGATTTATTTCTTTTTTCAGCAAAAGCTTCCTGTACACGATAAAATACATCGTTCCAAAACTGGCTAAGCCGCCTATAAACTGCGATATCGGCTCCGCGATGAACACGCCGAGTGTACCCATGCCGATCGTCGGCAAGATAAGCGTAAGCGGCGCCACAATGAACGCCTTGCGCAAAAGCGCGAAGAAAATCGCGTTTTTCGCCCTGCCAAGCCCCAAGAATACGCCCTGCGACGCCAGCTGAAACGACATAAAAATAAACAGCCCAAAATACACCCGCAGAGCCGGTATGCCGATTGCAATCAGCTCTGGGTCACTGTTGAATATGCGTATAAGCGCGCCCGGAAACAGCATTACAACAGCCCACGCAACTACAGCATATGATACCGTCATCGACACTTTGAATCTTATCGCCCGGCGCACGCGTTCAAACTTCTCCGCGCCGTAATTAAAGCTTATCACAGGGCTTGAGCCGCGCTCCATCCCGAAAATGGGCATAATAACAACTTCGCGCAATGCGTTTATCGCCGCCATAACTCCGATATACATGTCTCCGCCGTGACGCTGTAGCATTACGTTGGAGATGATCTGCGAAAGGCTTGTCGTCAGCGTCATTGTAAACCCGGCCAGACCAAGTGTGAGAATTTTTCGTACCCTTTTTGCCAACAGCTTCATGCGCGAGCGTTTGAGCCGCAAAATTGTCTTTTTGCCGGTCAAAAACCGCAGAACCCACATAGCGGAACAAAACTGCGCGATCACAGTCGAGAGCGCCGCGCCACGCACCCCCATGCCAAGTGCGAAAATGAATATCGGCTCAAGCACGAGGTTCACCGACGCGCCGATCACAACCGTCAGCATCGCGGTCCGCCCGAAACCCTGGGCGTTGATAAACACATTCATTCCAAGCGTAATCATGACAAAAATTGATCCGAGCGAATAGATCATCAGATACTCGCTCGCAAAATCATATGTATCGCCGCTCGCGCCAAAAAGGAATAGCAGCGGACGTCTGAATATCAGCACAAGCGCGGTGAGCGCTACCCCGGAAAACAGGAGCATTGTAAAAGCGTTGCCCATAATCCGTTCCGCTTCCTCATCGTCGCCTTTTCCGCGCGCAATAGCGAACAGCGGCCCGCCGCCTGAACCGCATAGGGCCGATACGCTCATAATGATATAAATAACCGGCAGCGTAACCCCAACTCCGCTAAGCGCCAAATGCGCGGCGCCAGGCAGACGGCCCAGATATATCTTCGATATAAGGCTGTATAAAACGTTCACAAGCTGCGCAAGCGTCATAGGCACCGCAAGGCGCAAAATCGCGCCGGAAACGCTGCCCTGTGAAAAATCGCCTCTATTCGCTTTTACGCTATTTTCCATCTGATGCCCTTTTCAACTATATAATTTGGCTGACCCTGTGGAATCCACAGGGTCAGTTTACATTATGACAGTAGCTTTTGCAAATTGTTTATCATTCTGTCCTCTTCGGCAGAGATCCGGGCATAGTGTTCACGCTTGTTCAAACTCCACATAAGCTCAAACTGCAAGCCTTTCAGAAATCCTTCGCGCTCTTTTTCGCCGAAAACGCCGCTTGAGCGGAAAATAAGCTTTCTTGATTCATACTCATCCATGGTCCCAGGCTTTATCCTTGACAGGAACGGAAACGACTTCGGCCCGGGAATGCCGCCCAGGATACATTCATATTCCGCGCCCTTTTGCTTTACGCGCGTAAACAGACTGTTCGATATTTCCAGAATCTCATCGGAATCCATAAATTCATATCCATGTCCCATTGAGCCTGACATGTCGCCGCGACCGTTGGCAATCCCAGCCAAACTTTCAAAATCAGGCGAGTCGAGCATGTCCTGGAAATTATTAAACCCTGTGATCGTCTCTATGTTTACCAAAAGTTTTATGTCAGCAAGTTCATCCTCAGGAAAAATGTTTTTCGCGCACCGGACAAACTTCTTAAGCGCAAACGCGGACTCAATCATCGGCGCAACGATCCTCTCAACGCCGATAACACGCGCCATTTTCATGCCCGTCGCCGCCTCACAGCCGCCGATTTTCAGCGTAATCCCCACGCCCGCGCGCAGGGTAATTTCCTTTAATCTGCTGAGTTCTTCCATTCGGGCGCCTTCGAGTTCAAACTCGGTCTTAATGCCGCAAAGCGAATATTCCTCGCGAAGCTGGGTCAAAAGTTCAACCATTTTCTTCTCGTTATTGTTCACAGATATATCACCTTTCCTATAATTACAACAGGCTACTTGCGTACTCAAAATCCGCTTTTAAGCTCTTGAGTTTGCCTTCGTCCTCACGCGCGAGCGCGTTGTAAAACTCCATCTTATTTTCACACCACATGACTTCAAAGGTCAAGCCTTTTACAAATCCCTCAACCGCCTTATTATCATAAGCGGCCGGCGCTTTGAATATCACTTTCCGGCTTTCAAACGCGTCAAGAACCGCGGGGTCAATTCCGCTGAGAAATTTAAACGATTTCGGCGACGGAACCCCGCCAACCACACATTCCGTCTTCGGGAATTTTGCTTTTATCTTCTTGAAAAGCTTGTCGGACATATCACGCAGTTCGTCTGACTCCATAAATTCAAACGTCTTGCCGAGTGACCCTGACATATCGCCCCGTGCGCATACTATGCTGCCCAGCGATGTAAATTCAGGAAGCTGCAGCATGTCATCAAAGTTGTTATAGCCCGTTATTGTCTCAATGTTTATGCTCAACTCGACATCTAAGAGTTCGTCATCAGTATAGTATTTCCTCGCGCACTGGACAAACTTTTTAAGCGCAAACGCAGACTCAATCATCGGCGCAACAACGCGGCTTACGCCCAGACGTTTTCCCATTTTGATACCAGTCGCGCCCTCGCCGCCGCCGATTTTCAGCGTAATCCCGACGTCCGCTTTTGACGTCACGTCCTTAAGCCTGCACAACTCGTCCATCGTCGCGCCTTCGGCCTCGAACTCGGTTTTTACGCCTAAAAGGCCGTAATTTTCTTTCAAATCCTTGAGTATGTCAACCATTTTACGTTCATTGCTGTTCATATTAAACCTCTCTTGTGTTATTTCCCGCCTAGCATATGCTCAACATAAGGTATAAGCCCGCCCATGTCAATAATCTTTTGTATCGCCGGGGGCATTGGCGGGATTTTTATTGATTCTCCCGTAGTTACATTTGTGATAACCCCTGTCTCCGGTTCAATCCTTGCCAGATCGCCGTTTTTGAACATCTTCGTAATGCCGTCCGCCTCAAAAATCGGCAGACCGATATTTATCGAGTTCCTAAAAAAAGTTCTTGCGAATGACTCCGCAAGTATTGCAGGGACTTTAAGTTCTTTAAAAGCCACCGCCGCGATTTCACGGGAAGACCCACAGCCGAAGTTCGAGTCCGCGACAAGAATCGTGCCTGGAACATAGCTCGCGCCAAAATCCGGGTCGTAATCATGAAGCGTATACCGGAGTTTTTCTGCCATAGATCCGGCGCCCGTAAAATACTTTGCCGACGCGATCAGATCGGTGTTAATATCGCGCCCTAATATCAAGACTTTTCCTTCAATCATAAATCCGCTCCTATCTTACCCGGGTGAGTAATCTCTCCGCAAATCGCCGTCGCCGCCGCGACAGCAGGACTTGCCAGATAAACCTCACTCTTTACATGACCCATGCGCCCCACGAAATTCCTTGTCGTGGTTGCAAGACATGTTTCGCCCGCCGCAAGGATACCCATATACGCGCCGACGCACGGACCGCAGGTAGGCGCCGCAATAACGCAGCCCGCTTCGGCCAAAGTCTCAACCACGCCCTCTTTCAGCGCATCGACAAACACCTTTTGGCTGCCCGGTATAACAATGCACCTCGCGCCATCGCGGACCTTGTTCCCCTTGAAAAGGCGCGCGGCAATACGCAGATCCTCCAGGCGTCCATTTGCACAGGAGCCGATGATAACCTGATCGATTTTTATTCCCTTCGCCTCAGATATTCCATGCACGTTTGACGGGATGCTTGGATACGCAATCTGCGGCTCTATCTCCTCTGAATTGAACACAAGCTCCTGCTCATACTCGGCGTCCTCATCACTTGCGTAGATGGTGTACGGCTCGTCTGATGCGTTTTTGACGTACTCAATGGTCTTGTCATCCACATGGAAGATGCCGTTTTTGGCGCCCGCCTCAACGGACATACAGGCGATCGTAAATCTGTCGTCCATGTCAAGCGCGGCCATTGTATCGCCATGATACTCCAATGTGCGGTACCGCGCCCCGTCAACGCCTATTTTCCCGATCAGGTGCAGTATAAAATCTTTGCCCGATACCCACGGCTGTTTTTTGCCGTTAAACGTTATTTTCATAGCCCTTGGAACTTTCAGCCAGGTTTGACCCGTTGCCCAAATCGCCGCAAGATCAGTAGATCCAACGCCCGTTGAAAACAGACCCAACGCTCCATACGTAGTCGTGTGCGAGTCCGCGGCAATAGCAAGCATTCCGGGGCGTACTATGCCCTTTTCCGGCAGAATGACATGTTCAATCCCGCCATCCTGCATCTCAAAAAACTGAAAACCGTAAACCTTTGCCTTTTCGCGCGAATATTTGACGATTTCAGCAGTTGCGATGTCCATACTAGGCGTAAAATGGTCCGCAACGACGATAGCTTTTGAAGGGTCCGCGAATTTCTTCGGGATGTTCATTTTCTCAAGCATTTCGACGCAGCCTTTGCCGCCTAATTCGTTCGACATGGCAATGTCAACATCTACCGTCACGATCTCGTCCGGCACGACTTTATCCACGCCGGCGTGTGCAGCTATGATTTTTTCAGTAATCGTCATTCCCACTTGCAACAATACCTTTCTGCAATATTTCCGCGGCGGACCTTTATATAAGTCCGCCGCGGGTGATTCATCTAAAATTTGCGCACGGGTGATTAACCTACAAACGCCTTGTCGAAGCGGATATCGGCCCCGTTTGCGCCCGTACTGTAAATACCATACAGACCAGGTCTTGTCACCATGATAACGTTAACAAAGTGATGCGGGAACAGGGGGATATCGTATGACAGCTGTACCTGGATCTGCCTGTATATCTCGTTGCGCTCCGGTCCGTCCATAAGCTGTCCGGCCAGATCGATGAGTTCGTCAACGCCGCTGTAATCCGTCGCGTTAAAGGCTTGCCCGGTGTAGTAGTTGCCTCTTAAAATCAGGTATTTGCTCGGCATTCCTGTAACGGAAACGTAGCTCATTGCGGTTCTGCGCTCCCAGATCGTGGCAAAATATTCCGTGTTGGAAACAGGCAAGATATGCATTGTCACGCCGACGTCAGCGAGGTTCGCCTGAATCAGTGTGAAGATGCGCTCGTTACGCACATTGTTCTGGATGATCGACGTGAACTCCAGCGCGTCTTCGTAGCCCTCTTCCCTAAGTATCTGTCTTGCCAGCTCGGGATTGAACTCGATTTGACGCTGCCCCTCAATGGTTGCGCCTTCAAGCACTTCCGTCATGATGCCGGTCGCCGGCCGCGCCATATGCTCACCGAACACCGCCAAGCGGTTTGCATCTCTGTTAATGGCGTGCCAGATGGCGTCGCGCACTCTCGGGTTCTGGAAAGGCTCGTAATAATCGCCGTTTAAGAACAGTCCGAAGAAGATCGGGGCGGCCATAAAGTCGATATTCGCGCCAAAGGCTTCCGCCTGCTCAACGATCTCACGCTGACTTGAGAGCATGAAGTCGATCTGCCCGGTCTGGAAAGCCAGAAGCGCCGTCGAACCGTCTCTGATCTCTGTGATCGTGACGTTTACCGGCCTCGGGCCTCTGAAGAAATGCTCAAACGCGACAAATCTTGATTGCTGTTGGGGAATCCAGTCTTCCTCACTAAACGTAAACGGACCGGTTCCAATGCTCATCTCAAGGATACCCTCGTCGCCGATGGCTTCCCAGCCCGCTTTACTGATTATCATAGAGCCACCGGTCTGGTTTGCCATTGTCAGCAGAAAATCAGGATACAGGAAATTCAGGACGATCTGAACCGTATATGTATCAAGAGCCTCAACGCTGTAGATTCTCTCAAAATTGACCTGCCAAGCCGGCTGGGCAAGTTCTGTTCCTGAGCGCAGTATTGAGAAGACCACGTCCTCTGCCGTCATTGTGCCGAATCCATTATGGAATGGAACGCCTTGCCGCAGAGTAAATGTGTAAGTAAGCCCGTCGTCAGATACTTCAACGCTTTCAGCGAGATCCGGCTCCGGCCGCAGCGTGTATTCACATATTCTCATAAGCGCGTTGTAGCTCATAAGGAAGTGAACTATGTTCGGCGTCGGAGAAAAATGCGGATCCATTCCGCTGAGTGATATGTTGTCAAAGTTAGCGACAATCTCAACTAAGTTGGCAGGGTCCCACTCTTCAGGACTTGGCTCTGTCGGACCTGTCGTAGTATCGCCGCCCTGCGGACCAGTCGGCGCGCCCGGTGTCGGCGTCGTAGCTGTCGGTCCCGCACAAGCTGCCAGTAACACCAGAAGCATCATTAACGCGAGAGCCAATGCAATAACTTTTTTCATTTTCTTCCACCTTTCAATATGAATCATAATTACTATAGTGATTTTGCAATTATAGCAGATACACCTTGCATTTTACTACGCTTTAACGAAGAGTGTCAAAAAAGGAAACTTGACAAAAAACTTGAATGCACTTATAATATTGCGTTAATCCTCCGTTCGCTAATAAGTTAATAGATTTATGTTATTTAGGAGCTAGTACCATGGAAAAACGTAGTTCAAACCTCGCTTATATCATGTCTGTTTTTAATATTAGCAACCTTGAGCTTTCCGAAAGACTAAACGTTCACTTCTCGCTTGTAAGCAAGTGGAAAAGCAATAAACGCAAGTTGTCAGCCAAAGGTGAGCATTTGAGGCGGATAATCGACATTTTTATCCAGCTCGACAAACCGTCAAATTTCCAAAAGCTTCAGGCAATACTGTCTGAGCAGTTTCGCGGCGCAAAACTTGACAGCGAGAAAGCCATATCTGAAACTCTGGAAAAGTGGCTCACTATGCAAAACTCTAGTATCGCCGAACTAAACGTACATACAAATAAGATTTCCAGTCATGCAATAATCGATATCTATCAGGGGCACGACAGAAAGAACGACTGCATCTCCCGCCTGATAGATTACGCGATCTCGCTTCCACCTGGCCAAAAGCTTTGTATCTGGCATAATCAGAGGATACATTCCATACTTTCAGATCAGCAGTGCGATTTCATTCTCGCTCAAGCTGCAAAATATCGTGAATTTTTAGGAAAAAACGGAAGCATTAACGTTATTCACTCTTTGAACAAAACCCATCAGGAGATTTTTTATTCGATACTGGAGAGTTTGCCTCTGTCAACAACGGGCAAAGTTTTAGAATATTGCGACCATAATTATTCCGACATGGAGATAAAATATTCTATTTACCTATTAGAGGATACCGCATGTTCACTTAGTACCGAATTCGCGGACAACAAGAACACAAACACATCGTATTTCGCTTCAAATCCTATTGTCGTCTCAAGTGTCAAACAGATCTATGACAATATACACAAAAGCGTTTTGCCCCTTTATAACAGAGAGTTTGTGGCAAATCCGCGTATGTTCCGAAACGCAATGAACGATACGCTATCCCGTGACGGGATAGCGTATATGCTCACCTCGGAGTTTGTTCCGATATTCACCATGAGTAAAGAACTCTTTGAAACTTTGCTCGACTACAATGGCTTGGATAATGATGAAAAAGAGAGGCATCTAGCACTGCATTCCGCAACGAACAGGGCTTTTTTACAAAGCATCCAAAAGCAAAGTTTCCGTATTATTATGATTCCGCCGAAAAATGATTGGATAAAAAACGGGGAAAGCTTTTATATAAACTATACCGACAAACCTCTGCGTATCGAATCTGAGCTCTATTTAGAGCATATACGGCAGCTTGATAGCCTTGCGAAACAAAACGAATTTTTGAGTATATACATAACCAGTGAATTAAATTTGCCCCCATGTGAGGGGGCAAACATCGTAACAAAGGAAAACTCCGCGATTCTTGTTATGTCAACGCAAAGTTCCCACAACATACCGATAATGGTTCAGGATCAGATCGTGGTCGGCGCGTTCTTTAGCTGTCTCGACAAACTCTGGAACACGATCCCGCCGACAAGGGAACACACTGACCTGATCGAAGCGTTTGGTATAGCTGATTAGTTTTCGTAAAGGTGACACGCGACAAAATGTCCGGGTTCCACCTCTTTGAATTCAGGCTTTACTGTCTTACACTTATCGCCGCATATATGATCGCATCTTGTGTGCATACGGCATCCGCCCGGCGGGTCCATCGGGCTTGGTATGTCGCCTTGTATTATGATGCGGTCTTTTTTGCCGCCGTATACCGCTTCCGGTATGGCGGATATAAGCGTCTTCGTATATGGATGCAACGGGTTGTTATAAATGAGGTCTGTGTTGCCATGCTCCATAACCGCGCCCAGATACATAACGACCACGCGGTCCGCTATGTACCTGACAACGCGCAGGTCATGCGAGATGAACATGTACGTAAGATCAAACTCACTTTGCAGATCTGAAAGAAGGTTCAAGATAGACGCCTGTATCGAAACATCCAAAGCCGAGACCGGCTCATCGCAGACGATGAATTCCGGGTTTAGTGCAAGCGCCCTCGCAACACCGATCCTTTGCCTCTGGCCTCCGGAAAACTCATGCGGCCGCCTGTAATAATGCTGGATGGACATGCCAACCGTTTCGAGCAGTTCGATCGCCCGGTACTCGCTCTCTTGCCTGCTCATAAGCTTATGCGCGAGCATCGGCTCCACGATACAGTCGCCGATTCTTTGGCGAGGGTCAAGCGAAGCGTACGGATCCTGAAAGATCATCTGCATTTTCTGTCGCATCTTGCGAAACTCTTTTTTTGTTATATCATTAATATCGCGCCCATGTATGTATATCTTGCCATCGGTCGCGCTCTCAAGTCCCAAAAGCGCACGGCCAAGCGTCGATTTGCCGGACCCGGACTCACCGACGACGCCCAGCGTCTCACCTTTGCGGATTTCAAGGTTAATCCCATCTACCGCCCTGACGTATCCGCGGCCAAGCGACATGAACCCTTTTCTGACCGGGAAATGGACGTTTAGGTTTTCAGCTTTTATGAATATATTGTCCTCAGGCATTTTGACCCCCCTGTTCCGGCGCGTAATGCCAACAGGCCAG
>Ga0123355_10007943_pt1 | contig 15985 bp, 14 predicted proteins | sample TergutEmb28metaG_3_FD_89872 | JGI IMG/M metagenome (GOLD analysis project Ga0123355, IMG submission 89872) | Embiratermes neotenicus P1 segment gut microbial communities from Petit-Saut dam, French Guiana - Emb289 P1 | ecosystem: Host-associated > Arthropoda: Insects > Digestive system > Gut ...
AAATCCTTATAAAAAAAAAAAAAAAAAAAAAAAACTGTAGCACAAGTGGTAAGGCATGATGAAACTGTAGTCTTAGATCGGAAGCAGTGTTCGTTTTTAGGTTCGTTCACAAAACTGTGAAAAGTGACTATTAGCTTCTTCACGTCTGCATGTCCGACCATCCGCATGGAACTCAGTTCCCACTGGGCAGATTTTCATGAAATTGATATTTGAGTATTTTTAAAAAATCTTTCATGGAAATTAAAGTTCTATTAAAATCTGACAAAAATAACAGGTAATTTACATGAAGGCCTTTACACATTTTTTATCATATCTTGTTCAGTTCTTCTCAGAATGAGAAAAGTTTCGCAACAAAGTTGTAGAGAAAATCAAAACACACATTTTTTTTTCAGTAACGTTTTTCAAAAAACACGCTGTTTACGAAATAATGTGGAAAAATATTGTGCAGCCAGACAAGCCACAGATGACAACATGGTGCATGAGTATTGCATGCTGGATACCTAAGGTTACATACACACACCCAAACTATGTATACTTATTGTTTTTTCCACTGCAACAATGGCTGCACAAATGCACCACAATGTCACTTTATATGTACATTGCCTGTCTTGTTTCATATAAATACAGAGAACTAAACAAACTCAACTAGTTTATTCAATTTCTCACAGATGATTTTGTTTCACAGCATCATGGTGGAGTTTGTCAAATCAGCCAAATTTCCAAGTTGTATGCATACATACACATACAAATGGAGTGCAATATCTTAAGAGGTGCTAAGGTGATCAGTATTTACGAATTTTCCTAGGAAATCATTAAGTGGCAAAAGTATCTTTCAAGACTCTGACAACAGTGTCATGCGATCAGCATCGTTTTGGTGTAATGGTGTTCTGACACACATGTCCTAAATGAAGATAAAAGTGATGACTCAAAGAACAGTTTCTATGCAGAATTACAGCAGCTAACTAGTCACTTCCCTACACGGCACATTAAAATTCTGTTTGGAGTCTTCACTGCAAAATGAGGTAGACAAGTACTGCACACCAATAGTTCAGAAAAAGAGTCTACAAGTAAACAGTCAGGATAATAGTGTTAGCATAGTAAACTTGACTATATCCAAGAATCTAATTTTAAACAGCATAATGTTCCCACATGGAAATATTTGTAAATACACTAGGACTTCTCCTGATAAGACAATTCACTATATTGATCACATCTTGAAGTATACCTGAATGTCCAATCTTATAGGGGAGCTGACTGATACTGATCACTATTTGGTGGTGGCAAAATTGAGGGAGAGACTGTTGGTAAGTAAACAAGAATCACAGCAGTCTGTTGTTGATATATTCAGCTTTAAGAATCTAAACAACATGGAAGTTACAGAACACTATCGGATAAAAATCTCAGCCAGTATTTGCATGACAGTGGGGGCCTCAATACACCTTGGCCTAGTATTAGAGAATATACCGAAACCTCGGCTGAAGATAATCTAGATCAGAACGATAAGAAGCAGCATAAACCAAAGTGTGATAAGTGTCCCTAATTTTTACATTGAAGGAAGCAGGCTAAATTGCAATGGCTACAGGATGCAGGCCAAATTCATGCAGGTATGATAACAATCTAACACTAAGACATAAAACTACTATACATTTCAGGAAAAAAAGATGAATATTTGAAAGGCAAAATTACTGCATTTGAAGCAGACAGTAAGAATACGAATATCTGAAACATCTAGGGAGGAGTACATTAATTGAAAAATATTTGCCAAACTAGGAGTAACATCATACAGGATGAGAAAAGTGACCTGCTTACAGATTCTCATAGTATTTTCAATAGTTAGAAGAACTGCTTATGTTAATAACTGAATCTACACTGTATTAAGAAGATTAGGAAGACTGAAATACATACAGCTGAAGCCTAGTGCCTCTGACACTGAGATGGCTATTGAAAAGCTGTAATATAAATAACCATGCACAGAGCAAATTCCCACTGAACTGATTCAATCTGGGGTTACAACAATACCTTCTGAGATCTAAAACCTTGTTTAAACGCCAAGTGTATCTTGTGCCAGCCAAGAGTTTTTCTTACTAACACGGACATGTATATTTCTAGAACGCAGCAGTTTATAAATAAATCGTATATAGTTTCAGTGTTATACAGTCCAAATAAGAACTGATTTTTTAAGAATGTTTAAATGCATACAAATATATGATTATTCATTTTGTATGTCCTTATCAGATTGCATCTTCTTATGTTTTCTTCATTCGAATTTTTATTCCTGTCTTCACTCTTTACAAAAAATTATTTCGTTCTGTTTGAAATGTGACACAGTTTTGACAAGGTCTGTACATACCCATACATTCTGTATGAGTAAAAACTAAGATCTCAGTGTTAACAGTGTTACAATATACATGCCAATACAAAATATTAAAAACCAATAAAATACGTAAGTAACAGCAAAATAATGTCTGAAGTGACAGGCTTAAGTCTATTATTTACTCTTCTTAAGATGTTTGCACATCTATACTCTGTCTACCAGAGGATGGTAATAGTGGCATACATGCATAGTGCTCTAGCAGGTATAGGTTTCAATTAAGACCTTTAACTACCCATTCTCCAATGTGCTGGCAACAACCTGTGAAATACTTCCATATTAATACAAACAAAACCAGGTTATCATATATATAATGGAATTTTAATATAAAAATACCACCATGGTATCCACTAGACAGACAACACAAGGAAACCAAGCAGCAATATGTAAACATTAAAGACCAACAAAATGCACACTTTTTAAATTAATTTTTTTAATTCAATTCTTTGTGTCTTCTACATGTTTTGAACATCATGTGTTCATCATCAGGAAGACCATTTGTATATGCATTACATAATTGTATCACAATGCACAGTACAAAAGCCTAGGCATGCCTAGGGCTGTTGAACCATGGGGGGGGGGGGGACCCAACAACTTTAACATACCTTTCAATGGGTATGTCCAACATACTATCCCACACGATATAGTAAAACAAGCTGCATCCTCTGTAGATTACCAGAAATAAACACATGCAAAAATCTTCAGGAAAGGAAATATTAACCTGCACCCCCTCAAGGCAGACACTACTTTGCTATTAATTACTTACATATTTCATTGGTTTAACATTTATACTGACATGTAGGTTATACTGTAACACCCAAAGACTGAGACCAAAATCTCAACAAACCAAAATGTACTTTGCAGTTGCTATGTCATCTTCACATATTTCCATGGCCTGAAAATGACCACTTTGTGGTCCACACATTTAGCCATGTAACTTGCCTGAAATAACATAATAAACAGTTGTGTTGATGGTACTTAATAACTACCTTGTAAATCATATTTTGGATACAGTGGGCTATTAATGTTCACTAGAAGACTGGGAGTAGAGCTACGAGAAAATGAAAAAATACACACCACATGTCACTGACAGCTAGAGTAATAAAAAATTGTTTTATCCACCAAAGAAAGCTACATATAACAGTTTAATAATGCAGTCAGATGCATCCACTGACAAACGAGGTGATGGGGTAATTTTATATGTCAAGTATATTAAGTACACCAGAGTGAGATATGTTTTTTTTCAATCGTACCTCCAGAAAATGCAATTGGAAATGCAACAGAAATTAAAAACACAGACTTCTTGTCTGGAAGTCTTCCAGCCACCTGACACATATAGATTGTGATGGTACTACCAGCATTATTGGAAATAGTGACCAATACAGACAATTACCATCTGAGCCATGCAACTGGCATAATTTTGTCAGTTGTTGCAACACACATCCACAGACAGGAAAAAAATGAATGGGCTCTTAAATTTCTGAGCTTGCTTCCAGATTCAAAGAAAACTTCTCATGCCCTGGATTAAGCAGCACTGCTTGTTCTATGAAGTAGAGTATCTACTGAATGAACTGTCTCCAACAAAATCTGCTACAAACATTATTATTCTAGTGTATCACAGCCCCATTACTGAGCACAAGCAATGGCAGCACATACAGACTCAGCTGTTGTCAAGTTTACATACTGCTAATATTGCCACTAATTAAATATAATTACTCATTTGTTTTATGTCATATCTATATTTTACTTGTACACTTAATGTACACTATGGACACATACATATCGTTCCCCTCCCAGTACCAGTTTTGGTTCTTCACACATATAGTGTGAAGAACCAAAACTGGTACTGGTACAATGAAAGAAACATAAATGTTTCTTTCATTGTACTTGATTTCACCTCAATATTAGCAACAGATGAGGCTGGCATGGGTTAGGTTAGGTTTAGTTAGGCCAGGCCAGGCAAGGCAAAATAAGGTAAAGGCAGAATAGTTTATGATAGCACAGGCTAGGTTCAGATGGTTTAGGTTAGTTCAGCATAATTCAGTAGATCACATGTTAGGTTCTTTTGGGCTATGTTCCATTATGTTACTTGATTCACAGTTATCATTGCTCATGTGACAGCACTATTATACACCAATTAACCAAAATCATTTCTGTGCTTGGACCTTGCACCTCTAAAAACAACCTTAGTTAAAAAAAAACCTCACTGAAACAGTGCACCATTTCTTAATACACCACAACCTTTAACATCTAGCACCTTTATACTTAAATTCAGTAACCCACCACCAGGGTTGTTTTCGCTTTAAACGTCCCTTTCTGTGCCTGGTAATATCATCTGTTGCATTTCAAATGTTTTTAAACCTATAAACTGCATATATAATGTACACACTTAAGAACGGTCTCACCTACACATTCTGAAACAATCCGCCTATTTGTAAGCAGTTTAGTTTAGAATCCTTTTCAAAACTTGCTCATTTTCAATTTTTTTGGGGGGCGGGGGGAATTACTCATTTCAAATGTCCATTTGCATGGGTCAGGTACACTGTACTACACAATTTGGAGCCACCTTTATATATCGTACTTTATTTAGGTAAAAAAGTTGCGTATGTTTCATGCAACAGGTTTACCTGGGTAGTCATCAATGAGTTCACTTTCCTTCTTGAAATCAGTGGTGGGAGAAACGGAACCCAAACAAACCTTCATTGAAATGGCTAGTGCAACTGGGAGCGAAAGGCAAAATTACTTGATTCTGCTGTAAGAATGTCATGTAACGTTTGCGCTCTGTAGTCTCATACTTTAGGCCTCTCTTGTGCTCTACAATTCAGTTTATTCCACCACAGCAATACAATTGTATGATGTGGCACTGCGCTTATTCATGCTAACCAAGATTCAGTCACTTCATTTTGCTACATAATGACTTTGATATATTTGTTAACTGCAATTGGGTTGGCACCCCATGGCAGTAGTACACATTTACACACAAATAATACATAGAACAACACAATGAACAACTTTGGTTGGAAGGTTTTCTGGGATTCGAACCCAGAGTGGTCAAACTAAAATTAACAATGAACCATGTAAAAATTATCGCCTAATTGGGAAGAGTGTGGGCTGTGCCCCTTCTTTGCAAGTTATACCTTGGCATTTGCCTTAGAAATGAGGAAAAAGCACAGAAAAACCTCAGTCAGGGTAGCGCAGAATGAAATATAAACACAGCTGATATCAGAATCTAGTGCACACAACAGACTATGAAACATTTACAACAATGCCAAGTCTTTTAATATACTTACATTTCTGCTGGTGACAAAAAAAATGTACCTGACGAGCCATACGAAAAATTCAACTTAATGTGGGGGGTGGGGGGAGCTCAGTGATTTGCTATGCCATATATTACAGCCCAACTGAACATTTTTTATTTCATAAAATTACTGTGCTCTTCAAAGGTGCCATCCAAAAATAAGTACCATACATACATTAACAGTTCAGGATAAAGATTTCAGGCTTTAGTATTCTAACAGATATAGGCCTACGCACAATATCACTGTGTATTTAGCAAGAATGAAAGCAGTATGACTCCTTCACCGACAGCTGCTCATGCAACTGTCACCAGACAAAGTGCAAGGCTTGAAAATATGGTGCATAAACTCTATGTGGACAACTTCTTTTAGTCTCCAACATTATTTGATGATATACATACTAAGACCAGCTGCTGTTGAACTCTCAACCCAAACAGAAACAGATGCTGTTGAATTTTGGACACAAAATGAAACTCGAGCAGGGTGACAATGACAAGGGTGAAGGGTAACTTTACAGCCATAATGTGCAAAAACAAACAAAATGTCAACACAACAAGGAACACACTTTCTCTACCAGAAGGTTTATGATGAGCATGGAAAAGTTCTGAAACCAGCAACAGTTCAAGACTATTACAGACATGTGGGATACGTCAGCAAACCCGACCAAATGACAAACTCTTACTTCACAACCACAAGGGGGTATGGTCCTAGAAATGAATAATAAGTTATTTTTCCACTTTCTTGACCTATCATTCCACGGTTTCATCATTACCCCTTATAACGGGACACTAAAATTTCAACCTTTTATATCTATACAAGCTTCTCAGACCTACATAGTGAAAAAGAGACTTGTCTCTATAAATGCAGAACATATTCAAAACATAATGGTGAAACGGGCGTGGTTTCACTTTCGTGCTAAAAGGGCTTTGTCGGTATTGAATGGCACTGGCACTGGCACTGGCAACATGCAAATGTTAACTATTGATACAAAAATATTATAAATACATAACGTCACTGTTTTGCAGACGTTGCACACATAATGAAATATGTCTTCAAGGAAAACGGAATGACGACATAGAAATGTACAATGGCTCAATAATACTGCATATTCCATAGCATTTATCTCAGTGTCTCTAATACTACTCTTGCCATTAAAACTGCTCGAATATCAGTGAATAATGTTGTACCTATTACTTCACGTGCGTCGCGCGTTATTGTCCTTTTAATACAACAGAACTGTGAACGACTCCAAAAAGATGGGCCAAAGATGGCGTCGAGCTATCCGTGACAGCGTTATTTCCGTGAAGTTGTGAGACGGAGCCGGAAACGTGGCGGAAGGTGACGGGTGGCTGCGCGCGCATATCTTACTTCTGTGCATGGGTCGGTTCTGATTACTCTGGTGTATGGTTCTGATCCACGTTTCTGAGGGACTTACACATAGAGCACGCTGCCCGTCACATCAGGCAATTAAGTCAGCTCTAAACGAGTCACCGAAGGCTGTCCACAGGGATCGGTTTAGGGCCCAAATTTATGGAACATTATTATCAACGACCTAATAGCACTACTCTCCAATGCTCCAAATGTAAGAATGGCAGTTTTCCCGGATGACATAATCATTATGATACAGGGACCCTCCCCCTCAACTATTCTCACAACACAAAAAAAATACACTCCAAACTATTGAAGATTGATGCAAAGGACATAGGTTAGAGATTTCTAAAGATAAATTGGCACTGATGCCAATGTTCATAAGAAACAGAGAAGTATACAAATGCCATCCCACAATAGTTGCATTGGGAATAAACGTAGTCTCAAAAATGAGATACCTTGGAATAATACTAGATTGCAAGTTGGACTGGTATCCCCACACACAATATCTCGAAAACAAGTCACTGAGTATCCGCAACAGCCTTGTCCGCTGCTCCAAAGCCACATGGGGCATGTCATTCCACAGCCTGTTGACTGTTTATAAATATGCCATACTCCCAGGCATCACATGTGCCACAGAAGCTTGGAGTACCATTGTAATGTCTACCACGGGCAACTTGTTCCCTGTTAATCCGTCCGCGGGTGGACACTACTTGATATAAGGTTGATAGGTCACTTCTTAACTCCCAGGGTAGTGCTGCCACCATGTCAACAATCTTTTCCTATTATTGGCAACTAATTCATTCTAACTTCTCTGTATGATTTATCGGGAATTCAAGGATGTTGTAGAACTGTTCAAATAATTCAATTTAATTCTAAAATGTATATTCTAAAATACTAATTCTAATAAATAAATATCCAAAATAGCAATTTAGTTAATATACAAATATGTCCAAATTAATCAGTTTAAATAATTGTCTCACCTCGTATATATGTATCTATTCGTGGTGTAATTTGGAATTTTAAACTCAATAAAATTAACTAAATGATAACCAAACTTGCTCGGCTCAAAGTTTATAAAATTTCCAATCCAGTCAACACAACTTACCATGTATAAATAGAAGACAGTTGAAGTATAATTGCATCTCAGTTTCTGCTTTGCACTAGTTCAATAGAGTTTACACAATATAAAAGTTTTTTCAACGTGGAGGTACGTAGCAACCAGCAGCAATCAAATCAACAAATTATTTCAACTTAGCGAGAGCAAGTTTCCATGCAGCAGGTATATATATAGAGTGGTGAATTGATGTATCATACTTTCTTAAAAGTTTAACAAACTTTCCATACGTCACAATAGACTCTAACATATGGTTAAGGTGTAACGAGCTGACAAAATGCCGAGCTCGGTCATTTTCCGGAGTACAGTGGACTGCCTTCGCTGCGTTGACTTCGCAAGAGTGCAGCTATTGGCAAAGTTCCGGGTGAATTTTATAAAACTAATTTCAACATCTGTAGTCAATGAATCTCAAATTTGATATTCGCTACATCCGTCCGTCCTCAGACGAAGATTTGGGGTGAGACAGTTGTAAAAACAAGTGGCCAGACCAAATCTTCATCGACGTCACAAGTAGGCATTGTAGTGAATTCAAAATTAAAACAACAAAACTATAACATTAACATAATACCACATAGTACATAACTCATAATACGAAAGTAGGTGGTCCTTTGTTTACAACAAGTTCTCTTTTCTTTTGTGTCTTGAGAAATTATGCAAGTCTGTAAACACTGAATTGCAACACACGCAAATTTTATCTTGAACAGTAGGTCTCAGGTGTACGGATACGGTGTTTTCTTACAATGGCTGTCGTTATGTGAGAACTGCCATCTCAGTGGTTGTCTATCCATGTAGAAGCTTGACGTAGCAGAAGAGAGAAATAATGCATAAAGAATCGCCAAAGTTACAACTTTTAAAATGTATCTAGTTAGTTGGTTGCGTGAAGTAGGTGGTAAAAACAATTTTCCGTTGAGAAGTTCCTTGTTGTGAACTGTACGCTCTTCATCTTGGTTCAGGTGATAAGGAAAAGGATCTTGTTCTGAAGTACTGAGTTTGAGACTCTTGTTAGTGGAGGTGTAACATGTGACAATGTTACGTAGATATGAGCGAAGGAGAAATATAACACAATGAGTACGGCGATTGCACAGATTGTGGCTGTTACTATTAGATGTTAATAGTCTGTTGTGCTTGGTGTGTGTCTATGTATAGAGTTACATGCCTTTTGAAAATCAATAAATATTGTTTAATGTAATGTTTGTCATCCCGAAGTGTTTAACACATATATAAATATACAATGAAGTATCAGCCAAACATGACAAAACTTTATTATGTTTATTATCATATTAGGGCAACATGTTTTGATTCTTATAGAATCATCCTTAGGCCCTTCTAAGAATACAGATCCTTACTTAACAGTGTTTAAAATGCGCTGTGGGATCCCAAATGCTTACATTCTTGATAAAACTATGTATAAAATGCATGTGTCATTATGTTCTTATTATACAATGAGGATACTTATTTCTAAAACTTTAACGGGTACATATGAAGGAGGTTACGTGTATGTATTTAAGACGTGTTGTTACAGAACTTTGGATATTGTTATACATATTGTTGCTAATTATAAAATATGTATATAAGTGTTAAAACATTTAAAAAACTATGCAATAATGTTGCACTTGTTTAGTTATATCGTCCCTAAGTTTTATTATATTCTTGACGAACATTTAGGCTCTTACTCCAGTGTTGAGTGGTTGGATTTCAATAATGACAGTGAAGGTATATTTAGGTCATTTACAATAAATATTGTACAGCCTGATCATAATCCCAAATTTTCTCATTTATTAATTTCAGTACAAATATGTTGTCAATTACAGATCTTCCACCTCTGAGTCCCCAGTAATTTTTTCAACATATGGTTTCATTTTTTATATTCGCCAAAATTTTATAAGCTGCATTTCCTAATGCTATTTCCCTGTAATTCTCACAACTTTCTCTGTGTCCTTTTTGGTATGTAGGAACTATTATTGGTTCTTTCCATTCTTCAGGTATCCTTTCCTCCTCCCAGATTTGTCATACTAGCTCATAAATTTTGTTCAATAGCTTATTTCCTCTGTATTTTATTAATTCCGGATGTATTCCATCAGTTCCAGTTGCCTTGTTATTGTTTATGTTTCTCAATGCCTTTTTTACATCTTCTATAGTAAGTTCCTCTACTTCAACTTTATTAGTTTCTCTATTTCCTGTTTTAATTAATTCCTTTGGTTCTTCTATGTTTAGTAATTTAACAAAATATTCTTTCCATATTTCTGCTCTCTCTTTAGTATTCATTGCCAATTCTCCTTTTTTGTTCCTAATCATATGAAATTTATGTTGATATCCGTTCTTAAATTGGGTTATTGCATGGTACAGTTCCCTTGTGTTATTATGCTTTTGATTTTTTTCTATTGATTCTATTACATTTTTAATGTACTACTTTTCTTATTCCTAATTAATTTGTGTGCTTCTTTTCTCTTATGGTGATACTCATGCTCTTCAAACTCTCTTCTTCATTTTATCACCCAATTTTCTCTTGCTTTCTTCATTTCTTCTATTGCAATTGTGCATTTCTCACCATACCACTTGCTTTTTAATGTTTCTGTGCTTTCATCGTTTTCTATGAGCTGCTGTTTTGTTTCCTTTATTATTGTTTTAATGCTTCCCCATTTTTCATTAATATTATTTTCAACATTATCTTCATTGTCAATATTTTCCAGCTGTGCTTCAAATAACGCATGTTCAAAAATGTATCTGAATCATTTGAAATGTGGTTTGATGGTGAAAATCAAGCACTTAATGTGGAAATTACATAGTACAATATTGTAGTACAGATAATATCTATTACAACATGGAACTACAAAATGGTACTGTTTGCAGACTTATCCTTTTAAGACATTTTCTTACTTAATGAACCTAATTCACTGAACCTTTTCCAGAATATTTCACGAGGGTTTCACTATAATGTTTATAGGATTCAACTTTCAAGATGCTTCCCAACTTCATAAGCCTCATTTGTAAAACTTCCCCAGAGATGTTGAGTTTAACTTAATGTGGATTTTCAAGTGCAAATGCAAAAGCAATCAATGTATTAACCACTTAAAAATTCCATTTCATCTTCAACACCGACAAATAGAAGATTCTTACATATTCCTTGTAATACAGCAGCAAAACCTCAACAAAAAATCAGGAGCTACAAAACTATGGTGACATTTCAGATATTAATGTGACAAAACAGTTAAGAGAAAGTTCCAGGAAAAGCCCATTCGCAGAGTCCAATCACCCATACCATAATCCTATCATCAAATAATGAAATAAATGAAGCCCAAGAATTATTTTCATATGTAAGTTCCAGTCATATTGGGAACAAGAAGTATATTTCTAGGCAAAACTTTGTTAGTAATTAAAAGAAAATTAGGATATAGATGACCAGTAGCACATCGGATATTTGGTATTTTTTTAAAATGGCAATATACAAGAAATCTGCAATGTTGTATTTAATACACATTACCAAGAACTTGCACAGTATATGTTACACAAAATTCAGACACTATGAAGAATAAATTTCATGAAACGTATTTCACTTAAAATTATGGATTAATTTCATGATGAATAAACAAAATAGTGTAATCATGAAAAACTTACAAAAGCAAGTTGGGATATAGTATAAGAATGGCATTATAATTCCTTTTGTTTAATTACCTCAAAAATCTTTGAGAGTTACAGAAAGTACGTATTCCACACAAAATGCACATCTCACGCACACAGTGCGATCCATAAGTTTTAGGACAGATTTTTTTAAATAACAACTAGAACAATCTATCAGCCAACACACTAAGTATTATCATCCAACATCCGTTCACTCACCGAGTTTCGTTTGTTTAATCTTCGACAGTGCACACGTTATAACTTGTCTTGCAAAGTCAGTTTGCTTTATACGTCGTGGATGGCGGAAATTAACAGAGTTGCCATAAAATTTTGTTTCAAAGCCTGTCTATCTGCGATAGAAACACTGGTATTAGTGCAAGAGGCCTGTGGGAATGAGGCTCTGAACCGATCAAACATTTTTTGGCGGTATGCTCGATTTTGAGACGGAAGGGAGCTGGTAGAAGATGACGAGAGACGTGGCCGTCCAAAATCAACTCGAACTGAGGTAAACATTGTTGCTGTTGCTGATTTGGTCAAAAATTACCGTCGAATCGCATCAAGAATGATAGCAGAATCATTAAACATCCCCAAGACTCTTCAGATTCTGAAAGAGGATTTGGGAAAGAGAAAGTTGTGTGCACGTTTTGTTCCACACTCCTTGACACTTGAGCAAAGGGAAGATCGAGTCACATCTTGCCAAGACATTATCGCGATGGCCGATGCAGAATTTTTTTTTTTAACAAAATTATTATGGGAGATCAGTCCTGGTGTTTTGCCTGTGACCCCGAAACAACGCAACAGGATTCTGAATGGGTTGGTGAGACATCCCCTCGGCCAAAGAAACTGAAATTCCAGAGGTCCCACATCAAGACCATGTTGCTAATTTTTTTCGACTCTCAAGGCATAGTGCACACAGAACTCGTACCAGAAGGAAAAACAGTAAATGCAGAATTTTGTAAAGGAGTAATGGATTGCCTGAAGCACATGCAGTGGGCTCGTCCAGCTGGGTTCTGCTCTCAAGATTGTTTCTTGCTGCTCAATAATGTGCCTGCCCACAAAGCTGTGTTTGACAATTTTTCACCCAAAAATGTTACCTTTTATCACCTCCCATACCCTCCAGATTTATGTCCGTCAGACTATTTTCTGTTCCCCAAGTTGAAAATGAAGTTAAAAGGATTCCACATTGCGGATGTTACTGAGATCCAAGGAGCCATAACTGATGAATTAAAGAAGGTCCAAAAAGAGGAATTTTCGGCAGCTCTTCAGAAACTGTATGACTGCGCAAAAGCCTGTATATATGCCAATGGAGCTTATTTTGAATTCAAAAAAAAAGGTATGTGTTTTCCTCATGTGTCTACGATTTTTAAAGAAATCTGTCTTAAAACTTTTGGGCCACACTGTGTATACGCCAATGGGGCATATTTTGAATAAAAAAAGTATGCGTCTTCAATTTTTAAAAAATCAGTCCTAAAACTTTTGGACCGCACTGTGTATTTCTGCTAGCTTGTATGTGAAACACTGTTCACTGCAGTAAACATTTAGGTGAGTTACGTGCAAGTTACACACAAGAAGCCCACAAATGTAAGTTAAGTCTTCATGTAAATTGTCTGTTCTTGTTGCCCAGATTTAATCAAAACTAAGATGTGCTATCAGATTGTGATTTCCAGATGAAATTTCATCAAAATCCCTTCTGCAATTCTCAATTTGCTACCTACAGACAAAGAGATGAAGTAACATATGCATTTCTCCAATGCTTTGTTGTTAACATGCCAAAAATTTATGGAGCTGACTGAAGACCTTATACATACAGGGATAAACAGCCACCCAAATGCATCATGAAATAAAGAAGAGGTGGTGACAGGGGCCCAATCATCATGGAAAGAGCAGGTTCACTCTTCCAATTTAAATGCCATTGCCATGTGGAAGTCCTGCCCTATTGTGTTTTTACTGACCTCATTCACAATATCTGGCATCAGCGATATCACGAATATTGGGCTACACTGTTCTCACAGCAAAATCCAATTAATCAGGCTATATATGGTCTGCAAGCTCAAGCAAGCAAATTGTCCATGTTCATTAAGTCACAACAATGTGCTTCAAGTGGGCTGATTTTCAATGCCTTAAAATCCAGTAAAACTCTAACAATATTACCATCAGTCCTGAATGTCTGAGAAATTACCATCATTTCTGCATGTCCCTAAATACTCACCCTTGGTCACCAAGATAGAATACCATGATCTGGATAAAACAATTTTCATTATAATTTATTATCCCTCCCAGCTGACCTTAAAACTAAACCCTAAGAACAGAGAGATCCTTGATTTAGATGCAGGTAACAAAACAGAGTAACATAAAACATTAATCCACTAAAGTACAGTTACTTGAGACGTACTGCCTACAGGTAGTTGTCAACATTCAAAACTGCATACCCCCAAACTAAGACATGTAGGAACACACACGTTCACATGTGTCATCAATATACAATAGATTGAATATGGTCATCTCAGAAAATAAGGCATTGCAAGACGTGTACCCCAGTTCATCTTGAACAGCACAAATAAAGAACACTGGGTTATATTTTTATTCTAACATACCTAGTTCCATGACTAGGACACAGAAAAAGGTGAAGGGAGAGGTGCAGCTATAATACACAAATATAATTAACAGCTATCCATTATCATCACCTTGTTCCATTATTTCTTAGCTCCAAGATGGCAGAAGTATATCAACCTGTTAAGATATGTATCACTGGGCAAATCTACAAAAACATCTATAGAATTGTGGATTCTAAATTTCAGGAGAATGAGAATCATAATCAGGAGTGTCAAGAAATGCATATACTGTAATTGTAAAACACAATGGCCTTAATGAATTCAGAATCAAAAGGAAACAACATACTTTTGTTGATAACTGCCAAAAAAGACAATAGCCAGAAGTCAGTCAACCTTTAACCTACCCAAGTACTGAACATGTGAAGTGTGTAAGAAAACACCCCTACACATTCATTATATACATTTAAGCAGTAATGACATTTAATGAATTCTTCAGACATGCTGCATAATTTATTTAAAAAAAAATGCTGTTTACTTTATAATTCTATCTTTTTGCTCTACACTAAGCAAGCAATATAATTTAAATACCCCCCCGATGAAATAAAGGTTAATCCGATAGTAAAGCAATAAAATTTTGTACCTGGCACCTAGTATTAGTGGGTACTCAGTGCAGAACTTGTTTCATGCCAGCTTTCTGGTGTCTAGAATTTTGACACTGCTCTTACAGCTTTGGAAACTTTTGTACTCTGTGGTAAATGTAATTACATCTAGCCCTTGATTAACACCCACTTGTTCTACACCTTTTCTCTTAAACACTTTCTGTGGATGGCTGCGCACTTGGGACACTTGAGGAGAGTACAAATCTCACAGTGTGTAATAAAACTGGGAGGTTGCAGGCTCACTGAAAACTATGTCAATCACCCTGCACTGGCCATTTATTTCAGGTCACAGAAAAGAGTTCTGATCTCATGATTTGTTTGCCATGAAGTCTTCTTTTCTTCTGTATATAAGCACCACAATGACAAACCCAGTCGAGGGGGTAAATTGTGACTGTGATGAATAATAACAGCAGTAATCTTAATGGTAGTAATGTGGATGATAGGTGGGTAACAAAGTATATAACAAAGTCTGTGAGAGTGGATTTAACAATCTGACAGAACATCTGCAACAGTGATGATAATGAATAATTTACCATCCATGATAAACCAGGTAACTACAAATTACACTGCAAAAAAAAAAAAAAACTTGTATGACAAAGAATAACATGATTCCTCTCTTAATCATCATACATACCAATATTCAAATGGCACAAACAAAACCCTAACCTAACCGCAGCAAAAATCTTAACAATAGTACAACAATATAAACAGCCAACTAAATGCAACAATAATAATTTTATTACTAATTTCAATCAGCTCAACTCGTTTAAGGCGATGATTTCACCCATCCTCATGAGCACTAGACAGTGTTTACAGCTTGTGGTAAATAGCACTGTAAGGACGGATTGTATAATTAGTAGTATAAAAACAAGTGAGCAGTAGTCATATTACAATGGTTAAAAATAATGACAAGTATCAAATATAACAATTTAAGTGATATAAAATTCATGATAAAAATGTAAGTTAAACAGCAATTGTTGGTATCTCAGTTAAAATGTGAATTT
>Ga0123355_10007945_pt1 | contig 15982 bp, 12 predicted proteins | sample TergutEmb28metaG_3_FD_89872 | JGI IMG/M metagenome (GOLD analysis project Ga0123355, IMG submission 89872) | Embiratermes neotenicus P1 segment gut microbial communities from Petit-Saut dam, French Guiana - Emb289 P1 | ecosystem: Host-associated > Arthropoda: Insects > Digestive system > Gut ...
ATGCGACCACTCGTTCACGCAGGAATCTTCTAGGTCGAGCATCACTCCGGGGGCGCCCGAGTTCAGCATCTTCACGCACAGTTCGCCATCGTCGCCGGGTCCGGTCATTTGGTTGCGCTGGTCGCGGCACCATTCGGGCAGCGCGGTTCGCCACCCGTTGCGCACGGTATCGGAAGGGAAGTGGTGCGTGGGCTTGTCGCCTTCGAGGGCTTGCTTGAGAACCAGAATCCGCTTCGCCGCCAGTTCCTGCTGCCGCGGGGTGAAGGCTCGGTGGAGGGGCAGGAAGAACTCCATGAATCCCGGGGGCAGGTCGCGTTCCGAATGAAAACCGGCGGGCGTGGTGGAGATGGGGTTGATCAGAGTTTCAGTGTCCGGCCGGGACAACGTGGTCGGGGTCATGGTTCAGGGCTCCTTCAATGTTCAATATATTGAACATGCATTCACGATACTGATCGATCGTAGGCGCCCGCGGAACCGGGGTCAATCGTGCTGTTCGGGATACTGAACATGCATTCGTTTTCTTGGACAGCTACAGGTTTGCTACCATAGCCACTCGGTATGCCTTTTCACCAGCAATCTCCGTCAGTTGCCGTAGAACGGGCACTGGCCATGCTGGAAGCGGTGGCTGAGGAATCAGAAGGCCTTTCGAACGCCGAGCTTAGCCGCAGGCTGCACATTCCAAAGAGTTCTGCCAGCTACATCCTGCATACGCTCGCGACCCAGGGCTATTTGAACCGCGATGGCGAGAGCGGCAAGTACCGCGTGGGACTGAAGATTCTTAGCCTCAGCCGGGGAGCGCTCAGCGGCATCGACGTGCGGGAAGTGGCGTTGCCCATCATGCGGCATCTGGTCGAAAAGACCAATCTCACTTGCCACCTGGCGATTCTCGACGGCCCGGATGCGGTCTATATCGAGAAGGTCGAACCAACCGGGTTCATCCGCATGGACACCTGGGTGGGCCGCCGCATGCGGGTTCACGCTACGAGCGTAGGCAAGGCACTAGTCGCGCACATTCCCCGGGCGCGGCTGGAGAAGATTTTCGCCGAGAGCGGCCTCGAGAAGCGCACGGCGAAAACCATCACAACCCTGCCAAAGCTGCTCAAGGATCTCGAGAGAGTGCGCGCCCAAGGCTATGCCGTCGACGACGAAGAGAACAACCTGGGAGCGCGTTGCCTGGGCGCTCCGGTGTTCAACCAGCAAGGCGCGATCGAGGCGAGCATCGGGTTGAGCGGCACCACAAACCAGGTGAACCCGCAAGCGTTTCCGCGCCTGGTGGAGGCGCTGAAGGATGCCGCGCGCCACGTCTCCATGCAGCTGGGATATCGCGTCCCCCGCCGCCCGGCGAGCGGGGTCTAGCGAAGCCACAGGGCAGCAAATTTCGGCATGAACGATCACGACTCCAGCGCGCGCATGGTCAGCCATTACAGCCAGGGCGACGAAGCATCGCGCCTGACCAGCGGATGGTTTCAGCTTGAGCGCGCCCGCACCCAGGAGATCCTGCTGCGCTACCTGCCGGCGGCGCCTGCCACCATCATCGACGCCGGCGGTGGCGCCGGAGTCTATGCCTGCTGGCTGGCGGCTCGCGGATATCGAGTGCATCTGGTCGATCCGGTAATAAAACACGTGGAGCAGGCGCGGGCCGTGTCGGCGCGACAAGCGGAACATCCCCTGGCCTCTGCTGAAATTGGAGACGCCCGCCACCTGTCTCATGGCGATGGCTCGGCAGATGCGGTTTTGCTACTGGGGCCGCTGTATCATCTCGTGGAAAAGGAAGACCGCATCGCATGCTTGCGTGAGGCGCACCGCGTGGTGCGTCCGGGAGGTCTGGTGTGTGGAGCCGGCATCAGTCACTTCGCATCGCTGCTCGATTCCCTGACTCACGGGTTCTTCGACGACCCCGCCTTCCGGCCAGTGCTCGATCGCGATCTCGAGGAAGGGCAGCACCGCAATCCGACCCCGAATCCGCTTTACTTCACCGACGCGTTTTTTCACCGCCCCGGGGAACTCTCCCGCGAATTCCTTGCTGCCGGTTTTCATGTTCTGGAAGTGCTGCCAATCGAAGGCGCTGGCTGGCTGGCACGCGACTTCGATCGCTTATGGAGCGACGCCACGCAGCGCGAGCGACTGCTGGCGGTGGTGCGAAAGATGGAGCGTGAACCGTCGGTCCTGGGCGCGAGCTCGCACATCATGGCGGTCGGACAAAAGTAAACCCTGACGCCGCCCACCCGGCGCGGTTCGTGGCGGCGCTCACACCGCCACCGCCGGTCCTATGCAGCCGCAGCCGAAGGAGGATACGCCAGAGCGTGAACGGTCGGGTGGACCAGATGCAGCATGTCCTCCCATTTCATCCGCACTAATTCGCGATGCGTACCCGCGGTGAAAGTAATTTCTTCCTGTTGGGCGAGCGTGACATCGGCATAAACCGGCATATCGTAGAGATTGCCGAACGGCGGCATTGCGCCGAGTTCGCAGTCGGGAAATGCGTCTTTGAATTCGACCTCCGTAGCCAGCTCGACGATGCGAGCGCCCGTCAGCTGCCGGAGACGGTTCATGTCCACGTGCAGCGCCGCCGGAAGCACGACCATCGCCAGGATACCGTCCACTTTGACGATGACCGTTTTCGCCAACTGTTTTCCGGAGACATGCGCAAGGGCGGCGACTCCCTGGGCGGTGTAGGCCAGCGAGTGAGAGATAACGAGATACTTGATACCGCGGGAGTCGAGGAACTTGCGAAGCTTCGACAGCGACATACGACCTCCTCGCTGCTTCGAGCGAAGTTGAGGGGCCGGTCAACCTCAGTCTGCCCTGCGCCAACCATTGTAGGTCCGTCGCGGTGGGAATGCTGTGCGCCGGATCACTTCTATTCTCTCAGGCAAGCAGGGTCCAGCCTAGTACTTGACGATTGCCGCGAACGACTTCGGATCGAGTGATGCTCCGCCGACCAGCGCGCCGTCGATCTCTTCCTGCGCCATCAGCGACTTTACGTTTTCTGGCTTTACCGACCCGCCGTAGAGAATGCGCAGCTGGCTGGCGAACGGTTCGCCGAAAATCGCGCCGGCTTCTTTACGGATGACAGCGTGAGCCTGGGCAGCGATCTCCGGAGTCGCCGTTTTCCCGGTGCCAATGGCCCAAACCGGCTCGTATGCCACGATCAGTTTTGCCGCCTTCTTCGCCGAGATGGCGTGAAAGGCTCGCACGCATTGCCGCCGGAGAACGTCATCGGTCATGCCGGCTTCGCGCTCTTCGAGCACTTCCCCAACACAGCAAATTGGAGTGATCCCGACTTCCAGTGCAGTTTTCAGGCGAAGATTCACGGTGTCGTCGGTCTCGCCGAAGTACTGCCGACGCTCCGAGTGCCCGATGATCACGGTAGAGACACCGAGTGCGATCAGTTGCGCCGTTGAGGTCTCGCCAGTAAACGCTCCCTCTTCCTTCCAATGAACGTTCTGGGCGCCGATCCCAACATTCGACCCCCTGGCGGCTTCCAGAGCTGCGGGCAAGTTCAAACACGAAGGACACACCACGATCTGGTCCCGCGTATGTCCGGCAACCAGCGGCAGAAAGTCGCGGAAGAAGTCTCGCGTCTGGTCCGGCGTCTTGTACATCTTCCAGTTGGCAGCCATTACTCTGTTTCGCATGAGTTCGCCTTTTCCATATGAAATGAATGCGTCTTTTCGAGTTTCCTGGCACTGCTTTCGAACTTTCTGAGAGCGTTCGCGTCCAAGAGAATAAAGCGGCATCTCTTCACCGATTTTGTGGATCGAAGAGCCTCGATGGCGGCTGAAATGGCCACATTGGCGGCCTCGTTTACGGGATATCCGAACGCTCCCGTGGAGATTGCCGGAAAAGACAGGGAACGAAGCCCGTGTTCGTCGGCGAGCCGGATCGATTCCCGGTAGCAACTCGCCAGTGTTTCCGGTTCGCCTTGATTGCCGCCGCGAAAAACCGGCCCGACGGTGTGGATTACATATTTCGCGCCGAGGGCCCCGCCGGTCGTGATCACTGCCTGTCCGGCGGGAAGCCGTCCAATCTTGCTGACGATCTTCCGACATTCGGCGAGGATCGCGGACCCGCCCGCACGATGGATGGCGCCATCGACTCCACCCCCGCCCAGGAGGGATGAATTGGCGGCGTTGACGATGGCGTCGGTGGTTTCCTTCGTGAGGTCGGCTGGCCCGTCGATTTCGAGGGTCTTTCCGCCGTCAAGCAGGAGCCGTATACACATGTCGGTAGATCCGGAGAGCCATCCGCACACAAGGTCGCAGAAGGAAGATCGCTGCGGCCTCAGCCGCTAAAGCCGATGCAGATGGCGACTTGATGTGGCGCGGCTTGAGGCCGCACCCTTCGAGAGCAAATCGACAAGCTATTTTTTATCCGTGAGCGCTTCGACGCCCGGAAGTTTTTTTCCTTCCAGGAACTCCAGCGATGCGCCGCCGCCGGTGGAGATGTGCGTAATCTTGTCGGCTACATTCGCCGCTTTGACCGCTGCCACCGAATCACCCCCTCCCACGATCGAAGTCGCGCCTGCATTATCTGCAACCGCGTGCGCAATCTTGAACGTCCCGCGGGAGAATCCCGGGATCTCGAACACGCCCATCGGACCATTCCAGACGATCGTGCGCGCCGACGAGATTTCCTCGGAGAACAACTCAATCGTCTTCGGCCCGATGTCGAGCGCCATCTTGTCGGCGGGGATGGGCTGGCCCTGGCCGATGTTCTGCACGACGACGTTGGCCTCGGGTTTCGTCGCGACCACGTGATCGACCGGCAGAAGCAGCTTCACGTTCCGCTTCTTCGCCTCGGCGAGCAGGTTCTTGGCGAGGTCAATCTTGTCGGCTTCGAGCAGCGACTTGCCGATCTCCTGCCCCTGTGCCTTCAGGAACGTGTAGGCCATGCCGCCGCCAATAAGCAGCGCGTTGACCTTCGCCAGCAGATTCTGAATCACGCCGATCTTGTCACTCACCTTGGCGCCGCCAAGGATCGCAACGAACGGCTCCTCGGGATGCTCCAGCGCCTTGCCGAGATATTTCAATTCCTTCTCCATGAGCAGGCCTGCGGCGCACTGCTTCATGTACTTGGTGATTCCAACGGTCGAAGCATGAGCGCGATGCGCCGAGCCGAAGGCGTCGTTCACGTAGTACTCGGCCAACTTGGCCAGCTGCTTGGAGAAATTTTCGTCGTTGGCTTCTTCTTCGGGATGGAAACGCAGGTTCTCAAGAAGAAGAGTTTGGCCCTTCTCGAGCTGTGCCGCGACTTCTTCGGCTTCCGGCCCGACGCACTCGGGGCAGAACCCGACATTTTCCCCGCGGGCCAGTTCCTTGTCGAGCAGCATGCGCAGCCGCTCGGCCACCGGCTTCAGGCTCATCTTCGGATTCGGCTTGCCCTTTGGCCGGCCGAGGTGCGAGGCCAGAATCAGGCGTGCGCCGTGGCGGAGCGCATATTCGATGGTCGGCAGGGTTTCGCGGATGCGGGTGTCGTCCATAACGCGGCCGTCTTCGAGCGGCACGTTGAAATCGACGCGCATGAACACCCGGTTGCCACTGAGGGGGAGATCAGATATGGAAAGCTTGGACATGGCTGGTCGTTCCTTTTGGAAAGTAGCACCGGCACCCTCGCCGCGGCGCAAGATACGCCCCGACAGCCGCCGGGATGGCGGCGCTACCGATTCGTCACAGGCCCTTGCCGGCAATGTAGTGGATCAGGTCGCGCACGCGGCAGGAGTATCCCCACTCGTTGTCGTACCAGGAGACCACCTTCACGCAGTTGCCACCGACCACCATGGTCGAGGGAACATCAACGATCGAAGAGCGCGGGTCGCCCTTGAAATCCGACGACACCAGTTCGTGCTCCTCGCATCCGAGATATCCCTTCAGCGGTCCGGCTTCCGATGCCTTCTTCAGCGCAGCATTCACTTCTTCCTTGGACGTCTTGTTCTCGACCCATACCACCATGTCGACGACCGAAACGTTCGGCGTCGGCACGCGCATCGAAAATCCGTCGAGCTTGCCCGCCAGCTCCGGAATGACCAGCTTCAAAGCTTTGGCGGCTCCGGTCGTGGTGGGAATCATCGACAACGCAGCCGCACGCGCCCGGCGCAGATCCTTGTGCGGGAAGTCGAGAATGACCTGGTCGTTGGTATAGGAGTGAATGGTGGTCATGGTGCCGCTGACGATCTTGAATTCGTCGTTGATCACCTTGGCAATCGGAGCCAGACAATTGGTCGTGCAGGAGGCGTTGGACACGACGTGGTGCTTCTGCGCGTCATATTTCTCGTGGTTCACGCCGAGCACCACTGTGACATCTTCATTCTTCGCCGGGGCGGAGATGATGACCTTCTTCACGGGGCCGCGCAGGTGTTTCTTGGCTTCATTCGCGTCGGTGAACTTGCCGGTCGATTCGATGACCACCTGCGCTCCGACGGACTCCCAAGGCAGCGCAGCCGGGTCTTTCTCTTTGAAAACCTTGATGTTCTTGCCATCGATGATGACGCAATCATTTCCCGCCGAGACCTGGTTCGGCAGGTTGCCGAGAACCGAGTCGTACTTCAGCAGGTGGGCCAGAGTCTTGGGATCGGTCAAATCGTTGACCGCCACGAATTCCAGGTTAGGGTCCTTCAACGAAGCGCGCAGTACGTTGCGGCCGATTCGTCCGAAACCATTGATACCTACTTTGATTGCCATGTTTCCTCCGTTGAATTTATGAAGGCATGTACAGAAGCTGAATGGTTGGCTGAACCAATGATGGTAGCAGGTCGAGGGAACAGCCGTAAACGTTGACGGCGCTACATTCGTTACGTTTGGGTAGCACGGAATCTCGACCACGGAATCCGGTGCGCCGGATCACGCCAGTCCCGAGCTTTGGAGCTATTCGACGAGCCCGAGAGCCCAGTCGTCAATGGTGATGCGGGCGCCCGAGAGAACGGGAACAACTTGTCGGGAGTGAACAATCGTGGCTCCTGCATTCGGACCAGCTGATGTGGTGACTTTACTGCGAGCTATATTCCGTACATCGTTGCTGTGATCTCAATCATGAACGTCCGCGACGCATGTCACTGTCCCCGGTCTGCCCCCGTCCTTTAATTGGGATAGCGAACCCCGAGGTGTGGAGGGGCACCCGGTTCGCCTGGACTCCCCGAAAAAGAGGTTTGGCCCATGGTCAACGACGAAGTCGCCAGGTGTCCGCTGTGCGGCGGATTCCAGGTCGAAAGGCCCGATCTGCCGCCAGCGTTGAAGCAACCACGCGTCCATGAGCGGCTTGAAAAATACATTGCTGAGCTGTTGAAGTCGCCCCTGGACGAGTTCAGCGTGGTGGGCGCGACGCAGGCGGGGCATGATTTCCCGAAGGACGTTCACAGCTGGAATCCCTGCCTCCCGATGTGCGCCGGAGCGCCAAGGAATAGATGGGCTGATCCTTAATGCGGAGGCCCCCGCGACTCTCTACCGCGCCACAGCCGGTGACTCGAATCACTTCGAATGCTGCCTGGAAGATTTTCGGCGAACGGTGTCTAACAGGAAGATGGAGGAAATCATGGTAGTCAGCAAGCTGCAGGCTCTCGATTATCATAACGGCCCGCGCCCAGGAAAGATCGAAGTCACGCCGTCCAAGCCCTGCCGCACACAGCGTGATCTCAGCCTTGCCTACACGCCCGGAGTGGCCGCGCCTTGCCTTGAGATCAAACAGAATCCGCCGGACGCCTACAAATACACCGGCCGCGGCAATCTGGTTGCGGTGGTCAGCAACGGAACCGCCGTGTTGGGGCTCGGGGATATCGGCGCGCTCGCCGGCAAGCCGGTGATGGAAGGCAAGGCTGTTCTGTTCAAGCGTTTTGCCGACGTCGACGTCTTCGACATCGAAGTCAACAGCCGGAACCCCCAAGACGTGATCAAGCTGTGCCAACTGCTGGAGCCGACGTTTGGGGGAATCAATCTGGAAGACATCAAGGCGCCTGACTGCTTTGAGATTGAGGAAGCCTTGCGCCAAACCATGAAGATTCCGGTCTTCCACGACGACCAGCACGGGACCGCAATCATCTCGGGTGCCGCGCTGCTCAATGCTCTCGAACTGGTGGGCAAAGACATAAGCAAGGTGCGCATCGTTTGCAACGGTGCCGGGGCCGCTGGCATCGCCTGCTCCGAGCACTACCTCCAGCTTGGAGCGAAACGCGAGAACATCATCCTGTGCGATACCAAGGGTGTGGTTTACCGCGGCCGTCAGGAGGGAATGAACAAATACAAGGAGCGGTTCGCCAGCGAGACGGATCTGCGCACCCTGGTCGAGGCCATGGCCGGGGCTGATGTCTTCGTCGGCCTGTCGGTCAAGGGTGCGATCACTCCTGACATGATCCGCTCGATGGCCAGCGACCCGATCGTCTTCGCCATGGCAAACCCCGATCCCGAGATTACTTATGAAGAGGCCAGGGCCTGCCGTGGCGACATCGTGATCGCCACCGGACGTTCCGACTATCCCAACCAGGTGAACAATGTCCTCGGATTCCCCTTCATTTTCCGCGGAGCCTTGGACGTGCGCGCGACCGCCATCAATGAAGAAATGAAGCTGGCGGCGACACGCGCGCTGGCAAATCTGGCGAAGGAAGATGTTCCCGATTCCGTATGTCGCGCTTACGGAGTTCGACATCTGCGGTTTGGCCGCGAATATCTGATTCCCACGCCTTTCGATCCGCGCGTGCTGATGTGGGAAGCTTCCGCTGTCGCCGAAGCCGCCATGCGCAGCGGCGTCGCGCAGGAGCCTGTCGACCTGGAAACGTATCGCGCCCAACTCGAACGTCGGCTCGGCAAGGCCTACGAGGTTTCGCGCACCATGATCCACAAGGCGCAGGCGAACCCGAAGCAAGTCGTGTTCCCTGAAGGCGACAACGAAACGATTCTGCGCGCCTGCCATACGCTGGTGGAGGAAGCGATTGCCAGGCCGATCCTGCTTGGTCACACCGCGAAAATTCAACAGCGGGCCCGCGAACTTGGCCTGAACCTTCAGAGTATGCAGATCATTGAGCCCGAAGCTTCGCCGCACCGCGAGGCGTACGCCCAGGAGCTGTTCCGCTTGCGGCAACGCCGGGGCGTCACTCTTGGCGAAGCAGAAAGCCTGATCAACAATCGCAATGTTTTCGGCTCGATGATGGTGCACATGGGCGATGCCGATGCACTTGTGTCGGGTGTTACCCAGCACTATCCCGACACGATTCGTCCGGCTCTCGAAATCCTGCGCACGCGTGAAGGGCTGCATCGCGTTTCCGGGTGCTATGCCGTCATTACGCGCAAGGGCGAAGTCTTTTTCCTGGCCGACACCAGTGTGAACATCGAGCCAACGGCGGAAGATCTGGTCGAGATCGCGCTCTCGACAGCGCACATGGCACGCCGCTTTGATGTAACGCCGCGTGTGGCCATGCTTTCGTTCTCCAGCTTTGGGAGCGTGGACCATCCTATCTCGAGAAAAGTTCGCCGAGCCGTCGAGCTGATCAAGTACGCCGACCCCACGCTTATCGTGGACGGCGAGATTATGGCCGATGAGGCGCTGTCGCCCGAACTGATCGAAAAGCTCTATCCGTTCAGTTCATTGAAAGGCGGAGCAAACGTGCTGATTTTCCCCGACTTGGCTTCCGCGAATCTGGCTTGCAAGTTTGCGGCGAAGGTCGGCGGAGTGGAGCTGATTGGGCCAATTTTGATGGGCATGAGCCGTCCGGTTCACGTCCTGCAGCGCACGGCCACGGTCGAAGAAGCAGTCAACGTCGCGGCAATCGCGGTCGTCGATGCGCAGGAGCACAACGGCTACACGAATCACCACGGGCACATCGCCGTCGATTCGGAATTGATCGGAGAAGACTAAGCTGGAAGTAAGGTTTCAATGGTTCAAAGCACGCAAGGCGAGACGCATCCGCGTGTGTTGCATCGAAAACCTGAAGCTGAGGAGAGCGCCATGTCTACGGCCTGGAAGTCCAGATACGCGCAGCGAACGCTGGGGGTGAAGAGTTCGGCCATTCGCGAGCTGCTCAAAGTCACGCGGCGGCCCGAGATTATTTCATTCGCCGGTGGTCTCCCTGCCCCCGACGTTTTTCCCGTGAAGCGCTTCGAAGTGGCCTGTCACAAAGTTCTCGCCGATCATGGCGCGAGGGCGCTGCAGTACAGCCCCACCGAGGGCTATGATCCGCTACGCGAGATGATCGCGCACAATATGGCGCGTTACGGCATCGTCGCCAATGCCGACAATGTCCTCATTACTTCCGGATCGCAGCAGGCGCTCGATCTGATCGGCAAACTTCTGGTAAACCGGGGCGACCGCATCCTGGTGGAAGCTCCGACGTATCTCGGCGCGCTGCAGGCTTTCAGCGTTTACGGAGCGCAGTATGTTCCCGTCGAGGTGGACGAAGACGGTTTGCTCACCGAGCAGCTTGACTCCAGCCTGCGGGCGGGACCGAAGTTCATGTATGTGCTGCCTAACTTCCAAAACCCGGCAGGCGTGACACTTTCCGAAGGGAGGCGTCATGAACTCCTCCTGCTCGCCGACAAATACGGCATCCCGATTGTCGAAGACGATCCTTACGGACAACTACGCTACGAAGGAGCGCACCTGGCCCCGCTGGTTATGCTCGACCGCGAGAACATGAGCCGCGACAACGGATTCACCCTCGGCAACGTTATCTACCTGAGCACATTCTCGAAGACGCTTGCTCCCGGAATCCGACTGGCATGGATCGTTGCCCCCGAAGACGTCATCAGCCGGCTGGTGCTGCTCAAGCAGGCAGCCGACCTGCACACCTCGACGTTCAACCAGTACCTGGCATACGAGGTGGCACGCGACGGATTCCTCGATCAGCATGTCAAGCTGATCCGCCAGGTCTACCGCGAACGCCGGGACGCGATGCTGCATGCGCTCGACGAATATTTCCCGCACGAAGTCACGTGGACTCATCCCAAGGGCGGGCTGTTCCTGTGGGTCACCCTGCCAGAGGGCACGGACTCGCAAGCCTTGCTGCGAGCGGCCCTTGCCGAAGACGTGGCCTTCGTCCCCGGCGACTGTTTCTATGCCGCGAACGGCTACGAGGGCGGACGCCATATGCGTTTGAACTTCTCGCACTCGCAACCGGAGCAAATTCATGAAGGCATCCGCCGCCTGTCGGTTGCCGTGAAGATGCAAATGCGCACGCCTCATATAACTGGCTGAGTCTGACTCGAGTCGGGAACATACACTCTCCTCGTGACCGTCTGTGATTGTTATAGCGGGCGTAGCCGTGTCGCGCCGTTAGGTGATGCCGGTCACTGCAGAATCATTTCCGAAGAGGTTCAATCGGCTGGCAGGTTCTTCTTTTCCCCAAAAATTACTTTCCCAAAATCGAAAGTGAGGAGAATGTGATTCCCGGCAAGTTTAGCCTCCCGATTGCGGAGGTGTGCGCCCAGATGAAGAAATCCGGCTTTCGAGCATCGCAGAATGTGCGCCTTTACGGAGAAGAATTCGAGGTTTTGTCTGATCCCTTTCCGAACGAGATCGGGATTGCGATTCGGGTACGTTCGAGGCGCACATCCCAGGTGCGGCATCTGCAGTTGCCGGCAACGTTAGTGCATCAAGTCGCTGGTAGCCCGCGGCGCGCTGCTTGAAGTATCCAACGTGACCTGAATCACATTTTCGGGTGATTTGCGGCACCGTTTTTTTTCCTTTTCCCGTCCAGACTGAATTCAACAGACTCCACCCATCCCGGTCGCCAAGCCGGGACGACGTGGCCACCGTCGGGAGGTGTCCTATGACAGTCTCGGTGCTCACCGTCATCATTGCTGTGCTCCTGCTGGCAGCCGGACTGTTCATGTTTCGCGCCATACCCGGAATCCGCGCCTATTTCAAATTTCGCGGCAAGCGCCTGGTGACTTGTCCCGAGACCAGTCAGGCGGCTGCTGTCGCCGCTAGCGCCGGAGAGGCCGCGTTGGGCGCTTTCCTGAAAGAGCCGACACTGCGACTGGTGGAATGCTCGCGCTGGCCGGAGCGTGAGAACTGCGGCCAGGAGTGCCTCGAACAGATCGAGGGTGATCCCGAGCACTGTCTTTTATGGAATCTGGTGTCCCGCTGGTATGAAGGGAAAAGCTGCGTCTATTGCGGCAAGCCGATTGGCCCCCTACGTCACCTCGATCACGCTCCAGCACTGCTAGGGCCGGATTCGACGAGGGAGTGGAAGCAGGTCCGCCCGGAACAACTCCCGGAGATCTTCCAGACCCATCGTCCGGTTTGCTGGAACTGCCACGTCGCCGAAACGTTTCGTCGCTTGCATCCGGAGTTGGTGACGGAGCGTCCCTGCGAGCCCAGACGGATCATGTGAACAGGAAATCAGGAAATGGGGATGGGAGGACCGCGCACAGCCGCGGTGCTGTCAGTCAGAATCAGCGCATAGAGTCCTGTGTCATTCTCAACTGCATCGTTTCACCAACCTTGATTTTCCAGGCTGTTGCCGCGTCAGTGTCGTGCTGCTGAAACAGCGGCGCGATGATGGACCTCGGGACACAGCGATCCATCCTGCGGATGAATTGAACCGACCGATGAGTTTCGCGGCCTGAAACCTCCGACCACCAAGGATGCAATCGCCGCGACCGTGGCCCATTTCATGAGCAACTCGGGTCACAGCGCAGGGATGAAATATTCCGGTGCTGTGATCGCAATCACACCAGGTCAGGTCAGCTGCGAAGACAGCCCGCTCAAGAACAACAGCGGGAAGACCGCGCGGGAGACTACTGGTTCGGTGTACTGACCTTCTCTTCGTTGTTGCCTCTGTGTTTTCTTATTATGGCACGACGGATGTCAGGCCAAAACTCCTTTACTACCAGGGTCAGCGTGTCGTAGCCATACTGAGTTGCCCAGACTTTGGCGGTATTGGACAATGTCCGATCCGAAGGGACGTAGGTCACAATCCCTGGGGTGGGAGTAGGGAAGACGCGTCCCCTGGGATGGTAGGCGTATGTGGAAATCGCCGCCGACAGCATTCCTCCACATACTTCAGAACAGTTGAACTGTTTGTTGCCGGAATCGCTGAGCGTAACAACGTTGCGGCTCACCGCGTAAAACGTGCGATGCGCCACACTCCCATGGCCCATTTGAAAATACCGCGGGTCCTGGCGCAAGAGAACGGGGAAGATTGCCCCGGTCATAAAATTCTCGATGGTTCCATCCGCGAAGTTCGTAGCGTAGCGTTTGCCGAATGCCCCCCACCCCTGTCCATAACCGGGCTCGCTGTTCTCGGCCTGAGCAATCCCGGTGAGGAATCCATACCAGGCAAAGATGACGGGATCAAAGCTGCCTCGAGCTACGACTCCGAACTTCTGCCCTGGGGTGAGCGGCGCAACATGCCCCGCATTCTCCAGTGTCAAGAAATTCGGAAGGGCAAAGAAGAGTCGGTCCTTCGACGTCCCGTTCTGGTTCGCATTCTGATCGCCTTTGTTCGTATCGGAAGGCTGCTGCGGCTTGATTGCCGGCGCATTTTCTTTGGCGGGATCCTTTGCCGGTGTCGGATCCTGGGCCTGCGGAGAGGCTTGTGGCTGGGTTGTGGGCGAAGCTCCCGGGTTAGCCGGCGTGGTCTGGGCCCCACACACCATCGAAAGCGACCCTGCCAATGCCAGGCAGGCTGTCAACTTGACAACGAACTTGATGAACAAGCATTTCTCCCCAGGTAAAAGTCTGCGGTGCGGGTGAATGGAAATACCGCTAATTCTACGCGAATTGTTGGATGCGGCCATCGCGCATAAGGGTTTTTTACATTCATTTACAAAGATTTGCGCTTTCGCTAGAAGTGCAGTCCGAGCTCTGCCGTGAGCGCCCGCGGCGTAACATAATGGGTCCCGCTAAACGTTGAGAGGAAGTTGTACAACGCGTATTTGTTGGTCAGGTTGATGGCGGTCAGCCGCATGCTTACTTTCAGCTTGTCTCCGCGGAACAGATTGTCGTGGCCAATCGAAGCGTCAAACAGATGCCGCGGCGCGACCCGGGCAGGATTGTGGTCGTCGTTTTGTGTTCCGGGTGCGGGTATGCGAACCAGCGTCGAGCCGAATTCGGACGCCGGGCAGGTATTTGGCAGGGCAACTGTGGGCGTTGCTCGCAGACTGCCACAATAGAATCGAGCCTGGAACTGCTGATTGGCGGTCAGGGGCGCGCCATTGCCGATCATATTGACTGCGGCTTGGCCATCTAGCGTGGTCGACGCCGGACAATCGTTGCCCGGGTTGGTCCCGTAGCAGGGGACCGCTCCTGCAACCTGTCCGCTGTCATAGCGCCAAGAGAACGCGAACCAGGGACCTTCTTTCCAGGGCTGATATTGCAGGTTCGAAGACTGATTAAATTTTTCGTCGTGGTCGATGCGGAAGGGAAGTCCGTTCTGCCCAACGGTGACTCCCAGGCCTCCGACCTGAGGCGGAAAGAAGCGCGCGGCCACACTCGAGAACACCACCGCCGCGCTCAGCCCGTGAATTTCGGGCATGTGGACGCTGGCCGCGTATCCCGGGATTTTCGAGTTGTGCCACTCGATGGGGAAGGTGATGGGAGTATTGCCGAGGATACTGAAATCGAAGGCATTGTGCGTGTACTTCCAGATGTATTCGCCGTTGAAAACCAGATAGCGCCCAAACGCCTGCTCGAATCCGGCATGGAATTCATTGCGGAAGCCGGGGCGCATGGTTGAGGGAATGCAGGGCACGAGCGCAGCGATCACCGGGTAGTTGCAACCGTTGCTGGAGAGTACGAGATTTTCATTGAACGGAGTTTCTAACGTGCGCGCATACGACAGGCGCAGCACCGTGCTGCTCGGCTTGATGGTGTAGGCGATCCCCACGCGAGGTTGCAACTGGCTCGCGGTGCTCAGGCCGTTGTAGACGTCCGCGCGAAGACCGAGGTTGAAGGACCAACCTCCCGACGTGATCGTGTCCTGGGCATAAAGACCGAGTTCCTTGATGACGGTGTGGCCGCTGAACCCGTAGAGGCCGCCGCCACGGGTCAAATCGTAGGGCATTAATATTGGATTGAAGACGGGGTACAGTGGAGCGTTGGGGTTAAACGGCTGGCCGTCCGCGACAAATCCCAGATTCCCGTACTGCGCCAGCGTGTTGGGGAAGTTCGTTCCGGCGCATTCGGAAGGATCCGTGAAACCAGGTACCGGGAGATAACTTTCCGTCGCCGAGTTGAAGCTGATGCATGCCGCGTTCAACCGCGGATCTACAATTCCCAGCGTGAACGCTTCATCCAGGAACGTCTGCTGATACGTCGCCCCAAACTTCATGTTGTGGATGCCGCGGACGTACGCCAACTCGCTGTGTACCCCCGCATTCATCAGCGTACGGTGCTGGCCAATCGTCTCGCGCTGCAGATTCAGCGGTCCGAGATCGGCAAACGGATTGTTGCTCGGATAGTAGTGAAAATCATCGTGGCGCACATAGCCGCCGAGGTTGAATACGGTCGTCGGGCTCAGCAGCCGCGTCCATGATGGAGCGATGTTGTAGGTCTTGATCTCGGACCGCTGGTCCATGGGCGGAACCGGGTTTCCCAAGGGATCGAGCATACCGATGTTCAGGTTGTCGTACGTCTGTGGCGTCTGAAACCATGAACGCGTCCAGGCCAGATCGAGGTGGAGTGTATTTCCCGTTGCGATCTGATAGTCGACACGGTCGAAAAAGTTCGCCACGTTGCCCTTGGCGTGCATCACGGTAAATTCCGGGGTGTCCAGAAAGCGTCCACTGTTGGTGCCGCTGATCGCGATGAAGTTGCCCCAGTTCTTTCCCCCATAGGCGAGGTCAAAGGAGGCGTTTGTGGTTCCAAACGAGCCATACGATGAAGTCAGGGATCCCGTGGGTGTAGTGACCCCCTGCCCCGAGCGCGTATTCACCTTCACCACCAGGCTTGTCTTGCCGCCGAATTCCGCCGGCGGTGCGCCCGCAATTACTTCCATCGACTGAATGGAGTCGGACGGAATCGGGTTGGAAAACGTTTTGCTCGTCTGATCGGAGTC
>Ga0123355_10007946_pt1 | contig 15982 bp, 16 predicted proteins | sample TergutEmb28metaG_3_FD_89872 | JGI IMG/M metagenome (GOLD analysis project Ga0123355, IMG submission 89872) | Embiratermes neotenicus P1 segment gut microbial communities from Petit-Saut dam, French Guiana - Emb289 P1 | ecosystem: Host-associated > Arthropoda: Insects > Digestive system > Gut ...
ACAGACCTCTCTGATGCTTTAGCGCAGGCGCGGGGATTGGGCATGGCGCTCACGCTGGCACATCAGTATCGGGGGCAATTGCCGCCTTTGGTCAAGGCCGGAATCGACAGCAACGCGAGAAACAAGATTGTGTTCGGCTTAAACGCCACAGATGCAAAAGATATGGCGGCGATGGTGCCGGAACTCACCCCGCAGGACTTTATGAGCTTACCGCGCTATCATGTCTACACCAGCTTTCAGCAGAGCGGCAAAAACGTGGGCTGGGTGTCCGGGCGTACCCTACCGCCGCCGATTGCCACGCGCCTGCCCGCAGAACTCCGCGCCAGAAGCATGAGCGAGTACGGAAAACCGGCCAGCGAAACCGAGGCAGAATACATAGCCCTACTCGCAAAAACAGATACAGACACCCAAATGGACGAGGTGCCAGAGGGCTTCGGGAGGGTGAGTTTATGATGACGAATCACAAGACGGCTCACTCAGACTTTATGGACGCAAAACCCCAGAGGTGGTGGGCAATCTCGGCCAGTAAGGGAAACGACATTTTTAGTAGTTTCATACTACACAAATCACTATTCACCCCGACCGCCCTCTCATCTCCTGCGCCCAGCCCCCGCACCCACCCAAATCATAATCGCCGGAGGCGATTATGAGAGCGCCCACCCGAATATCTCAGAGACAGATTGAGGAATTGTCTTTGAGAATCGGGAACAGAGAAAAGGAAATCCTCCGCAGCTTACAAACATGCCGGTACCTAACAACCAAACAGATCACCCGCTTACACTTTAACAATTCATCTACAAAAACCGCCGCCACCAGAGCTTCAAACCGTAGTCTCAGCAAATTAAAAGACTATGGGCTAATTGGAGCCCTGGAACGGCGAGTAGGTGGAACAGTTCACGGCAGCGACCCATACATCTGGTCTCTCACTGCCGCTGGGTTTCGGCTGATCAACTTGGATAATCTGGACTACTCATCGCGCAAACGATATCTGGAGCCGTCCTTCTACTTCCTTGCGCACACCCTCATCATTGCCGAAGCGTATCTGCAATTGAGAGACATCTGCCCAAAAAGCGGTGCTACCCTTGCTGACGTGCAGTTTGAGCCGGAGTGTTGGCGGTGGCACAAGAGCAACAAAGGCAAGCCGATTGCGCTCAAGCCAGACCTCTTTGCCGCCGTACGCTTTGAGGGGTACGAGGATCGTTACTTTATTGAAATAGACCGCGACACGGTAACGCTCCAGATGATTATCCGAAAATGCAATGCCTATCTCCATTACCTCAAAACAGGTGCGGAGCAGAAGAAACACGGCGTATTTCCGTATGTTCTTTGGATTGTGCCGAACAAAAAACGCTATGAGAGCGTCCGCGCTGCATTACAAGAGCAGTTTCCTAAACTACAACAACTATTTATTGTCATCACGCCGGATGAGCTAGAGACGCTTATCACAGGCGGCGTGGAGGCGTATCGGAAAGGGGACCGAAAGTTATGAAATCAATGAAAAACCACGAAAAACGTAAGATTCTTGCCCTGCGCAAAAAAGGCATGACTTACGCAAAAATAGGGAAAAAGCTAGGGATACCCATGAATACAGTGAAATCTGTTTGCCGCCGAGCAAAGGCGACGGCTGGGCTGTGTCGGAATTGTGGTACGCATATCACACAAACACCCAAGCGGAAACCGCGTATATTCTGCTCCAACGCCTGCCGCGATTATTGGTGGAAACATCACCGAGACTATACGAAACAAAAAGCCTTGTATCGCCTCACCTGCAAAGGCTGTAGGAAAGATTTTAACAGCTACGGACATAAGAACCGCAAGTACTGCTCCCATAAGTGCTACATAAATTATAGATTCTATTCCGTTATCGAAAGCAAGGTGGAGTAGACGATGTTAGAGACACAGATTACATATGATTTGCTTGCAATAATATACCGCCCACAAGATCGCTTCGAACAGGATCACGGTTTACCCTAGTGGATCAGAAAATGCTTAAAAAAGGCCCTTGACGACCCACAGGGGTCCCGCCATTATCAGACAGTGGCCCCTGTTACAAGCCTCAAAAATCATATTAACGTAAAGGAGATTTGCCCATGAAAACCGTGACAAAACTGGATGCCCTGCCAAAAATCGAGAGGAAAAAGCGTGTCGCTGCCTATGTTCGCGTATCTTGCGAAAAGCAGACCATGCGCCACTCCCTGTCTGCACAGGTCAGCTATTATAGCGCATGGATTCAGCGGCGGATTGACTGGGCGTTCGCTGGTGTCTATGCAGATGACCCTATCTCCGGCACGAAGGATAACCGGGTCGAGTTCCAAAGACTACTTGCCGATTGCAGGGCGGGCAAAATTGATATGATTATCACCAAATCAATTAGCCGCTTTGCACGCAACACCTTGGTTACATTAGCAATCCTGCGGGAATTAAAAGAGCTTGAGGTCAATGTGTTCTTTGAGCGAGAAAACATCCACAGTATAAGCGGGGAGGGTGAGCTACTGCTCTCCCTCCTCGCCTCGTTTGCACAGGAGGAAAGTCGCTCTGTATCAGAGAACTGCAAATGGCGCATCCGTAAGTGGTTCCAGCAGGGACGACCTAACACTGGCCATATGCTAGGCTACCGTCTCAAAGCCGGCAAACTCCACATCGTGTCGGAAGAAGCCAAAGTCGTTCGGCAGATTTTTGCAGACTATCTGTCCGGTATGGGCAGACAAGCAATTGTAAAAAAATTGAACGCAGAGGGCATCCCCACCAAAATGGGCGGCGCGTGGATGGAAAGTACCATTGACAAGATACTGCACAACGAAAAATATGCCGGTGATCTGGTGCTACAGAAGACATTTGTCAAAGACCATATCACAAAGAAGAAGTGTATCAATCGCGGCGAATTGCCGAAGTATCACATCCAAAGTAGCCATGAGGCGATTATCCCCCGTGAGACGTTTCGTCGAGTACAACAGGAGATTGCCAAGCGGGCGGCGAAATATCAGCCGCGGCCGCAAACTCCGATAGAGTATCCGTTTAGCAGCCTGATTATTTGCGAGAAATGCGGAAAACATTATCGACGCAAACACGCTGCCGCTGGTACGAAATATGAGAAAGTCGTTTGGATATGCAATACCTTTAACACACTGGGCAAAGCCGTCTGTGATTCTCAGCAGATACCCGAAACTATCTTGCTTGCAAAAACAGCGGATATATTGGGGCTGACCGCCTTTGACGAGGCCGTGTTCAAGGCACAGATCGCAGAGATACGTGTTCCGGCCCACAACACGCTGGTTTATGTTCGCCATGATGGCATCCGCATATTAGCACACTGGCAGAACCCATCTCGCGCCCGCAGCTGGACGCCGGAGATGAAACAAGCGGCGCGAGAGCATCAGAACAAAATCATAGAAGAAAGGAAGAGGCAAAATGAAAACTAGCCCTGTTATTACAGTGATCCCGCCCTCTATCCATCGAAGTTGGGAAGTTGGTGCAATCGGCACACCGACGAAGAAACGTGTCGCCGCATACGCCCGTGTATCCACCGATATGAAAGAGCAACTAAGTAGCTATGAGGCACAGGTGGAGCATTATACCAAATACATCCAATCCAAGTCGGAGTGGGAGTTTGCTGGGATGTACACGGACGAAGGGATCACCGCTACCAACACCAAAAAGCGTGATGGCTTTAACCGCATGATTGAGGACGCGCTAAACGGCAAAATCGACCTAATTCTCACAAAGTCGGTCAGTAGGTTTGCCCGCAACACCGTGGACACACTCCAGACTGTACGTGCGCTTAAAGAAAAAGGTGTGGAGGTGTACTTTGAGAAGGAAAACATCTACACGTTTGACTCCAAGGGCGAGCTACTTATTACGATTATGTCCTCATTAGCACAAGAAGAATCCCGCTCCATCAGTGAAAATGTGACTTGGGGGCAACGCAAACGCATGGCGGACGGCAAGGTAAGCCTACCGTATAAACGATTTTTGGGCTATGAAAAGGGAGCGGATGGTACACCACAGATCGTGGAAGCCGAGGCCGAAACAATCCGCCTGATATATAAGCTGTTTCTTGACGGTAGCAGCTATCGGGAGATTGCGGATCACCTCACGGCACAGGGCACCCTCACGCCGGGCGGGAAAGAAGCATGGAGCATGTCCACGGTTCAAAGTATTTTGCGAAATGAAAAATATGCCGGAAATGCTATCTTGCAAAAGAAATTCACCGTCGATTTCCTCACGAAGAGGCAAAAAGTAAATGAGGGTGAAGTCCCACAATATTTCGTTGAAAATAGCCACCCAGCAATTATCTCTGTGTCGACCTTTGAGTTGGTACAGATTGAGATTGAACGGCGAAAAACATTCGGCAGACAGTACCGCAACCACCGCTTATACTTCGGAAATATCGTATGCGGGGCTTGCGGAGAGATTTTTGGCCCGAGGGTCTGGCATGGTGGAAGTAAGTATCAACGCGTGGTATGGCAGTGCCCCAGCAAATATCGGGGACGGCATAGGAAGAAGTGCAAAACACCGCATCTCAGCGAAGATACGATAAAATCTGTATTCCTATCCGCATGGCAGCAAGTTCTATCTGATCGTGATCATTATGTTGCGGACTACGAGGAAAAAGTTAAACTGCTCTCTGACACAGTTGTCTTTGATAAGGAAACGGCGATGCTCACGGCAGAATGCACCGAAGCCTCAGCATTGGTGGAAGAATGTATTGCCCAAAACGCTACAAGCCCGCAGAATCAAGCCGAATACCAGAAACGATATGATGGGTTAGTTGAACACTATGATATCGCCAAAGCAAAGCTGGATTGCTTAGTGGGCGAAAAGAAAAAGCGCATCCTCTACAAACAGAAACTCCAGCGATTTATATCCACCCTATGTAAAGCAGAGCCGGCAGTTGCCGCGTTCAGCGAAGAATTGTGGCGGGAAACGGTGGATACCCTCACAGTACATTCCATGACGGATATTGTTGTACGCTTCCATAGCGGCACAGAAATTCGCATAAGCGTGGAATAACGCGAGTACATTTAGAATTACACCGTCGACTTATGATGAAGTCGGCGGTTTTTCTTTGTCTAACAAGTGAATCTCAACAAAAAGCCCTCATTTGATAGAATAGTGAAGTTTCAGATCACGCCTCTTTAACAAAATGAGGGCAGTATTAGTTTAGCATATATGCTGTGGATATGGTAGGCATCCATAGCAAACGGCGTGGTATACTTTGGAGAAATCAAGGGAGCATGATAAAAATGTCCGACTATGTTATGGTAGATACAATCCCCGGCGAAACGACTATGGTATGTTTTTACAATGAACAGGATAAACCTTTTGCTATCGGGGAAAAGATAAATAAAATCAATCAGCAAGCGTATATGAATGGCTACAACTGGGAGGCATTTTTTAACTATTACCTTTCAAAACATGCTCCCGATATCCTTGAAGGACTACAGCCAGACCCAGAAGCCGGAATGTATGCTGCATACTATAAACCAACTCTCGAAAGCGAAGTAAAAGCCCATAAATTTGCAAGAATCATCCGCTCACTGATTGAAAACGAAGAGAAAGTGTATCGTATCATTCGTGAAGAGGGCGCTCAAATTGCATGGGTCTAGCCGAAGCTTTGAACAGCACAACCGAATAGCCAAAACTCATCCTACAGGGCAACCCCAAGCCCTGTAGGTTTTTTCAGAAATTAGACAAGGTGCCTTGGCAAAGCGTGTTTGATCGTTTTGATTTTATGTGGAAAAGTCAATTTGGGTGGGTATGCCATTTTGGTGCATATACCGCTTATGTGGTGCATTGGGGCTTGGTTTGGTGCATGGCGTTATAACAGGTGGATATAAAAAGGCAAATATACGCCCAGAATGTAGGTTTATATTTGCCCCTAAATACAAAATAACCCCTGATTACAGGGGTATTCTGCCGGAAATCTTTGTATCTTCCGTGCCGTCTTTACTTGGCAGGGGCAGAAGGACTTGAACCCTCGGCACGCGGTTTTGGAGACCGCTGCTCTACCAACTGAGCTATACCCCTTTATGGTGGGCCTTCGGGGACTTGAACCCGGGACCGTTCGGTTATGAGCCGAATGCTCTAACCAACTGAGCTAAAGGCCCATATCGTGTGATAGTTTACCACACTTTTCGGCTAAATACAAGAGGTATTTTTATGTTTCTATTAAGTCGTTACACGCTGTGCCGCTTCAAAGAGGGATTGGCAGAGGTCTTTCTTCTGAGAGAGCCCTGTTTCCATGTCACAGTCCATCACGTCTCCGTCTTTTGAAATCACCACGCGTCCGCTTTGCCCAGCAAGGAGAAGTTCGGCTGCATGATAGCCCATCTGCGTTGCAATTACACGATCTTGCGCAGTGGGAGAGCCGCCCCGCTGGATGTGACCCAGGATCGTTACACGTGCGTCAATTCCGGTGTAGGTTTCAACTTTGCTGGCGATATCCTGCGCACTTCCGTAGCCCTCTGCCACGATGATGAGGTGGTGATGCCGTCCTTTCAAGCGACCCATGCGGATGGGCTCAATGATATCCAGTTCTACATTCACAGGTCGTTCAGGGAGGAGAATGCAAGTAGCCCCTGCGGCAACGCCCACATGCAGCGCCAAATGCCCCGCACGGCGACCCATGAGTTCAACCACACTGCAACGCTCGTGAGACTGCATGGTGTCACGCAGCTTATCTACACAGTCAAGAGCCGTGTTGCAAGCCGTGTCAAAGCCAATGGAGTACTCCGTGCAGGCGATGTCATTGTCAATCGTCGCAGGGACACCGATGACAGAAACACCCTGTTGCGCAAGCTTTAAAGCGCCCTGAAAGCTACCATCTCCGCCGATGACAACGAGACCGTCTATCCCCATATGCTTACAAGTGGCGGCGGCTTTTATTACGCCGCTTTCTGTGAACATTTCCTCCGAACGAGCGGTATAGAGCATAGTTCCGCCGGCGGTGAGAATCCGATCTACACTGCGGGGAGAGAGTTCTTCCATATCTGAACCAATGAGTCCTGAGTATCCCCGACGGATGCCAAGGACAGAGGCTCCTTGTGATCCGGCAGTGCGTACAATGGCGCGAATCACCGCGTTCATCCCCGGTGCGTCGCCGCCGCTTGTGAGAACACCGATGCGAGCTGGTTTTTTCGGACTTGCCATAGAAATTGCCTCCCTATCATTGCAGTGTGAGCTATATCGTATAGTATAACAATAAAGGGGAGGGATGTCGAGGATATTTTACTCAGCCTGGGCAGGGCTTCCTTTGTATTGCTTTTGATCTTTCAAGTTAAGCGACTATAACACATGGTGCAGATACGCTTATATGAAATTCCAGTATTGCCGTTTCCCATGGGTGTTGACTTTATTCGGTGGATCAATATATTGTATTGCGTTTGTGGGACAGCAATTATAACAGGCAAGGCACAGTTCGCAGTTTTCATGTTTCCACACGACTTTTGAATTGACTTCTACATTGTCAACCGGACAAGCGCGCTGGCATTTTTTGCACGCATTGCACAGGGTTTCGTCAACTACAAAGCAAGAGTCACGGTTGTATACTTTTTGCAGAAAGTATCTGTACCCAAAGATGGGTAGCCGAAGAGTAATCGCCGGGAAAGGCGGATAGTCCACGATTGAAAAGATCTTTGATTGCTTTTTGGCTTTGATATCAGAAAGGATGGGGGCGATCGTTTCATCTGCCTTTTGATTTCTTTGGTCTCGCACCGTTTCTGTTGAGCCATTTAGAATATGGAATGGATAATTATTGCCCATGGTGATATAGCGTAGAAACTGATATGTTCTGTTTTTTGCGCGAAACGCTGCGTCAAGCTGTCTTTTTACGCCACCAGCCATGGAGATGCCTCTTGTTACGAGGATGAATACATAGGAATTTTCCGGGATGTCCAATTGCTGCAAGAAGTGTTCCACAATTACCGGCAAGCCAAAATAATAGAGCGGAAATATAATTCTGATTACGCTGTCTGTGTGCTCACGCGCTGGGTTTTGTTGTTCGGCAATATTGATCAATCTTGTATGTTCTAGTTCGCTGCTCATTGCTTTTGCAATCCGATGGGAATTTCCTGTTCCGCTAAAATAGTAAATACACGCGCTCATTTGTTAGACCTCTTCCTCTCTGATTGTCTGAAATACGCTCCACTTTTCAAAGACTTCTCCATTGCTGTGAATTTGATCATGGGCGATCATTTCAAAGCCATTTTTGGTATAGAAACGAAAAGCCATTTCTGTATTCGTGGACAACAAGATGTCTGTTCCACCATACTGCTTCACGTAAGGAATTACACAATCACGCATCATCACTGAACCAAGCTGTTGACCTTGATGATTCGGGCTTACTGCAAACAGATGAACATACCATGTTTGATTGCGTTCTATAAACTTTGGTACAGCAGCATTGGCGGCATCTTTTAAATAAAACACAATGAATTGCAACATTCCTTTTTTGAACACATGCGGCAATAGGCGAAGTGCACCACTTGTCACCAAATCCCATACCGGAATTTCCATATGCTCTATTGGGCTTAATACACAGAATGCCCGAACCTCACCCTGGTGTTTTTCTGTCAGACATACGCTTCTTCGCATGAGCGCCTTTAGCAATACACGACTTAACTTTTCTAAAAATTGTAGTCTCTCTGGTTCACTGTTGAAAGCATCTCTTAAAAAATGTGCGACAAATGGATAGGTGGCAAAAGAAGCCGCCATCATTTTGGTAACTAGAGGGATATCCTTTTTGTTTGCTTGATAGAATTTTTTCATTCAGTCCGTCCTTTTCAACAAATGATTCGCTATCCGACAATATGCATTATAACGTGCAATCATGCGGATATCAATAATCAATCTCAGTGGAATTTGTCTAAAAACAGACAAATCTAAGAAATTTTGTCGGATAGAAAGGCGCGACTTTATGGATATGTATCTCGCAAAAAGAGCTTATGTGTCAAAAAAACGAAACAAGCCCTCCATGGAGGGCTTGCAGATCTTCTTGGCAAGATGATGTTGTACAACAACATAGCACAGCAACAACTAGGAGGGATGTCAAAGGTGTTTTACTCAGTCTGCGCGGGGATTCCTCTGTATTGCTTTTTGATCTTTCCGGAGAGAAGCACTGTAATTGCTTTTTCCGGACATGCGTTGATACAACGATAACATATGGTGCAGTTATGATTATGCCGAACGCCCGCATCGTCTATAGAGAAATTATCCATGGGGCAAATCTTGACGCATATGCCGCACTTTGTACAATCGCTGTCTATACTGACGGCGCGATTCGCCCGCCTTTCGATGGCATCTACAGACGTGAACTGGAAGAGCCCCACAATACGGGCAGGGATGGAAAAACCGCGCTTTTTGACGATTCCACCACGGATATTACGGCAGACAGTCTCCATTTTTGCCTGCACTCGTAATTGAGACTTCGCAATGCGCCGCTCGCTTGCCATCGGAAACAGGGGGAGGTCGTTCATGTTATTGGACATGAAGAAATGTGCGGTGTAGATCACGTCTATATGGTTTTTCGGAAACAGCATTGCAAACTTCATGCTTCCATCACCCGATAGCCAGAGTTGTGTGCAGAAGATAATCACTTTCTTGCCCTCCAGCGCCTCCATCTGCTGTGCCGCAAATTCCCGCATGATTCTTGGTACACCTGAAAAGTATACCGGATAGCAGAAGCCCACCACATCTTCCGCCCTGATCAGCGATTCAAAGTCGAGGTTTTCTTCGATTGAATGACATGCAGCGCCCATATTTTTTGAAAACAATTCGGCAACATATCTTGAATTTCCTGTGCCTGAAAAATAAAACATGATCATCGTCTTGCGTCCTCTAAGGGCAAGGCAAAATACACTTTTCGCCATAGGGCTGTTCTGATGATATATTGCTTATTTCTCATGGCAGGGATGAACAAACACCTTCGCCAGCCAAGAACACCAAGCGTATGCCGTAATGATCCACAAGGCGATGCCGCCTGTGGTGAGGCTTGCAGGCGCGAACGCAACAACAACCGCACGAGATGTATCAAAAACCAGAGGCGGAACAATATAAAAAGCGATCAAAAGCGCAAGGGACATGACTGCGGCAACAAGCTGGATCATAATTTTCGCGGTGAAATTGGTCTTTATCCGCTCTCCTTTGCGGAATCTGTTTGACAGCCTGATAAGAAGCCGTACAAACAGACCCACAAAAACAAGCCCCAGAGCCGTTATAATGGTAAGGGCTATGTCCATAATGATATAAAGATCCATTCCGATCACATCGAAAGAATAGCCCCCTATATTATCCAAAGCAAGCGCTCCGAAAGGATGCATGATGGAAGCAAGCACTAAATTACCAAGGGCAACCACCGCGATATTGTCATCCGGAAAGAAACTGACTAGAGTAGAATAGCCGGATGTTTGTCCGCCATGTTCTATTTCGCCGCGTTCAGAGTGAACAAACCAGCCCGCCGCATAAAAGAACTCGCTATCCGCAAAAGGATTTTCAGAGCTGTGATGATTCTCATGAGAGCGTTGCACAAGCCTTGCAAACTGCTCTGAAAGTTCTACCGTGCCAAGGTGTATCCCTGCCCAGCGTACCATGTCTGATATACCGGAGTATATATATCCTGTTGGCACCGCAAGAAGCGTAGCAGGCAGATTGTGAGAGCGTGCCTGCAAAAACCCCAATCGATTGCCGCCGATCACGCGCCCGGTTTCATGTGCATGTTGCGGGTCTGTGAATGTATTGTACAGACCAAGGGGGTGTAATACCTGTTCGGTCATAAACGCCTGATAACTTTGCCCGGACACAGCCTCAATCAAAAGTCCTAAAATAACGTAATTTATATTGCCATATGCAAATTCTGTAGAGGGGTAAAACGCAAGTTCGACTCCTCTTATTTGCGATGCAATATCATCTGCAACCACGCCTGCTGTGACATCGGGAAAGCGCCGTTCATTGCTTGTGAGTCCGCTTGTGTGATGCAGCAGATTGTAAATGCGTATATCCTCATGGGGCACAGACATTCCATTGTAACGCACCTCAAACCAAGGCAAATGCTGATTCACAGGGTCGTCGACAGACAGTAGTCCCATGTCTTCAAGCAATAGCACAGCAAATGCAGTGAAAGATTTTGAAACAGAGCCGATTTGAAACAAGGTGTCGTGTGTGCTGTCTTTGAGAATATAGCTCGTTTCACCATCTTGTATCGTGGCAATTGCGGCGTTTGGGATATTGGCGCGCCTTAGTTGGTTTAAGATGTGCATCTCAGCCTCTTCTTTCATCGTTGTGGGCGGTTTCGCAGAGGCGATGGGTAATACCGCTGTAGCGATCAGGACCAGCAGTAATAAAACAAACAAACATTTTCGCATAGACTATGTACTTCCTTTTCTATATTGCATTATTCAACAATTTCGATTATACTAGACAAATATACGGATATCAATAATCAATTTCAACAAAACTCGTCTGAAAACAGACAAATTGCGGAGATTTTGTCGGATTGAAAGGAGCGATTTTATGGACATGCATCGCAAAGAGGACAGACGTGTCAGAAAAACAAAAAAAGCCCTCCGCGAAGGGCTTGCAGAACTTTTGATGGAGAAAAGCATACAGCAAATCACCGTAAGCGAGTTGACGGAAAAAGCCGATGTACATCGATCTACCTTTTATGCAAACTTCAAGGATATGTATGACCTATATAAACAAATGGAGGATATGGTGATACAGGATATCAGCGATCTCCTTTCCCGTGCATATGCGCTTGATACCAAAGAGTTTCTCAGCACCTTATTCCGATATATCAATGAAAACAAAAAAGTATGCCGCCTGATTTTGGGTGAACATGCAAGCAGCACGTTTTTCAATCGGATTTCCGGCTTGTTCAAAGACTCCTGTGTGGACTGTTGGCGCAGGGAATTTCGCCTGACTGGGGAACCGGAAGAAATGGAACCCTATGCCCAGTTTATGCTCTCTGGAAGCCTACATATGGTTGGAGAGTGGGTTGCAAGCGACTTTGCGCGTCCGATAGAAGAGCTGATGACAATGCTTGGAGAGATTGATGCGTGCTTTGGGCAGTTTATAAAAAGTAAATTTGCCTAAATCCGGGCATTTCTTGTGTGCCCTTTTCCCCTCCTTGGAGGGGGGCCCGAAGGGCGGGGTGGTCGCCCTTTGCACGGTACAAATTTGGGGCGCGAGAGCCTGAGATATCATTCTGCAATGTACAATCTTGTCTGTAGAGGCGGCATTCTACCGACCGCCAACCCACAGCAAACTGCGGGCGGCAAAATGCCGCCCCTACAAAGGACGCGGGTATAGTAGGGGACGCTGCGGACAGCGTCCCCTACAAAGCAAAATCAAGACTATCTATCCACTTGTCTGTCCGCGTTCTGCGATGGCATCCAGCAGCTTCTGGACTTTTTTCATACCCACAAGGGCGAGTTCGCCGTTACTCATCTCGATTTCTTTGGTCACCCGGTCCACCTGTTTGATGTTTCGCAGGTTCACAACGAAAGACTTGTGACTGCGATAAAAGTCCGGGCTGATCCCCTCCAGCTCGTTGATGGAGCCGTAGAAGTTGATCTGGCTGTTTTCTAAATGCAACACAATCTTATGCGCCGCGGAGTGAGAAGTGAAAAACATGATATCCTCATAGGGGATCAGACGCATTCGACCGCCGTCTTTTACCTGATAGCTGCCTGTTTGGGGCAATTTATCAGTCATGGAACGCTTGTACACCGCATCGATGCAAGCCTGTATGTGGCTCGGAATCTCTTGGGGGCGATCTTTGACAATATAGTCAATCGCCTCTACTTTGTATTGGAAAGTCAGATGCAGCATTTCCGCGTGGGTGGTGACGAATGCGATGGAGCTATGCAAATCCTCCTCACGAATATGGGCGGCCAGGGTGATGCCGTTCATCTCGTGTCCTAGGTCTACGTCTAGAATATATAACTTGTTTCGCTTTGGATGCGCATCGGCATAGCGGATTACTTCTGTCGGATTATCAGTGGAGAGCGCGATCTCTGCGTCGTATTCTTCCATGATGATATGGTTATATACGATGGTCTCCATACGTTTACGTTGTATAGGGTCATCTTCACAGATGATGACGTGTATCATGTGTATCCCTTTCCCCTCGTGCAGATTGCCGACAGCGTATATCGCTTAGACTAGTTCCTATTATAGCCATATTTGGCTATATCTGCAATACCGCAAGCAAAATAAGTAGTCCCCCGCTGATCCAAGAAATGTCCCGCGTGAGGACACGCGCCAGTTTGCCCCCCAGTTTGCCGCCACAGACAATTGCGAGAATCGTCAGCAACGCTGCAAACCCCGCACTGAGCAGTGGCGGCGCGCCGAGAAGCCCCGCGCCCAGTCCGGCGGCAATGCCGTCTAAGGAGAGCGCGATACCGAGAGACAGCGCCTCGCCCGGAGAGAGGGTGCGCGAGCCGTCTGTATCGGCTGTTTCGGGATCTGCGTAGATTTGGAGGATAAAGGTGAGTCGGAAAGCAGAAAACTTGATCTCGCCGCCGCTTCCTCTGCGTCTGATGTAGTTTTTGAGCCAACTGTCAAAAATGCGAAGCGTTCCCAATCCAAAGAGGATGGAAAAGCTAATCAGTCCCGCCAGCCAATCGGGCATCAAGCCGCCCATACGTTCGCCGAGGAAGAGTGTGATACCAAGAAGTCCGCCGCTGATGAGACCAATGATCAAGGTGGCTCCGATGGAGATTTTCATCTTTTGGCTGCCATAGGCAAAAGATGCCACAAGCGCATCAATTGAAATGGCAAGAGCCAGGATTAGTACTTCTAATATTGGAAAGCTATGCAAAGCAATACACCGCCATATGTATAGAGTTTATAACTCACTCTATTCTCTGACAGCTTGTTTTGTTGCAAAGAAAAAACCTGTCTCTCCGAGGAGAAACAGGTTTGAGACTTGTCTAATGCTAGACCGCACGCTGGACTTTGCCAGAGCGCATACAACGTGTACAAGCGTACACATGGCGAGGAGAGCCGTTTACCACTGCTTTGACTCGCTTGACGTTTGGTTTCCACATCCGGTTTGACCGTCTGTGTGAGTGGCTGACCTTGATGCCAAAAGAGACACCTTTATCACAATATCCGCATTTTGCCATTTCCTTGCACCTCCCCACTGTATGGGCGGAATAATATTTCTCATTGATAGAGCGGATTACATTTTACCAGACATCTACACAAATTGCAAGCAAAATCTTTGTTCTTCTTTTGAAATTGTTGACTTTTGCTTATTTTGTTTGTTCCGAAGGCGTATCGTCCACTTCCGGCGTTTCTTTTAGCTTGTTCTTGAAATGCTCTTTCAGGGACAATATCACTGAAATAACAGCAAATTGCATTGTGTGGTCCACAAAGGACTCTCTAAAAAATATGAGTCCTTCCGTCGGTCTCCCCTCCAAAATCCACGCCATTACAAGCGAATATACAAATATGATACCGATATATGCCACATAGCCAATGACAAGCTTCAGATACAGGTTTCTTTTTGATCTCTCTATTATAATGAGGCAGGCAATTACCAAAATGAGAGGCAAGTCTTGGTTTAGAATCCGTTCTAATACCAGTGGCCATGCCTCTTCAAAATCACTCCCTGCCATTCCCTGAATCGTGCCCCACCAGTAGAAAATTTTAGAGATCGCCAAATACATGATGATCCCTTCTTTTAACCCTGACCATTTTCCTTTTTTCACGCCCATGGCACCTCGGTTCCCTTTGTCTAAAAATAAGATAGAAAGATGAGCGTTCATCTTCCTATCCTAATTTGTATCGCACAAAGTCTGGATTATGATCTCTTATCCAGTGCCTGTTCAATGAGTTCAACTGTTGCTTTCGCATCGTCTACCCCGATGACAACCGTATCGAAGTCCTCGTCTTTTACGCTTATCACGACGGCATCTTCTTTTCTTTTCAGGTCATAAAATACATTCCGACCCTCTTGATGAAAATATCCGCCATAATAAAAAGAATTTGCGTTTGTGCCAATGCGTTTATCCAAAGTATTGGGCAGGTCTTTCCATTCTAAGCCGCTTGTTACTCCGACTATATTGTCCAAATGGAGCGCTACTTCGCTCCGAAACGCGAAAAACTTCCTTGCGCCCTGTACGGTGATCAGCAATTGGTCGTTCTCAATGTTTACTCTTGACATGTTTATTCCCTCTCTCCTGCTGGCAAAGCCATGATGTTTTTTGATAATCCTGCCACAGATTATACCACAAGCGCCCGTGTAAAGTCTACTCGAAATAATTTTTCATGTAAACATTTCAAATTCTATCCCCACGGCAATAGATTGTGAACCTTGACAGCGCACCTTGCATATATTATAATATAAACAGCCTTTGTGAGACAATTCAATTAAGCTGAACAGGCGACAGTCTTTAAAAAGACTTGTACAGCCGGGCCGCAGTAAACGCGGCAGCAGATGATGTGATCTGTGCATCTGTGGGACATAAAATGTTCCCACAGATGCACATTTTTGTATAGAGAGGATTTTATCTATGAACCGAACAAAGGAACAAATCGCCATGGGGGCGGCTCGTAACAGTATTCTGATCAATCTTGTCCTATCATCATTTAAACTTTTCGCCGGTATATTCGCACACTCCGCCGCTATGGTTTCAGATGCGGTGCATTCCATCGTTGACTTGATCAGCACGGCAATTGCAATGATTGGTGTCAAGCTTTCCATGAAGCAAGCGGACAAAGAGCATCCATACGGACATGAGCGCTTTGAATGCGTGGCGGCTCTGATCTTGGCAGCACTCGTGTTTGTAACCGGTCTTGGCATCGGCTGGGCAGGCATACAGCATATTCTCGCCGGAGAGGCGGTAACGATTCCCGGAATCCTTGCCCTTGTGGCGGCAGTTGTTTCCATCGGCGTGAAAGAGGGTGTATACTGGTATATGCGCAGAGCCGCACAAAGCATTGATTCCAGTGCGCTCATGGCAGACGCCTGGCACAGCCG
>Ga0123355_10007947_pt1 | contig 15980 bp, 14 predicted proteins | sample TergutEmb28metaG_3_FD_89872 | JGI IMG/M metagenome (GOLD analysis project Ga0123355, IMG submission 89872) | Embiratermes neotenicus P1 segment gut microbial communities from Petit-Saut dam, French Guiana - Emb289 P1 | ecosystem: Host-associated > Arthropoda: Insects > Digestive system > Gut ...
ATCAGTTTCTAAAAAAAAAAAAAAAAAAAATCTGCATTACATACCTGTAAACCATATGTTCTGGCTGGTAGATAATCATTCCTGTCTTCATCCGAAGAATTTGATTGATGCTTCCTTTTTCTATGAGACAACAAAGCTTCTTGTTCCTCACCTGCTTTATGTCTATATGCAGCATCAACATCTGAACTTTTGTTCTGATTTTTTCTTAGCTTTGCAACATTTGTTTTACAAAGCTTCTCTTTAAGTTTGATGTATTTTGCTGCCAAAAGAGCATCTAGGTCCTTCCCAGTATCTTCATGTGAGTCACTGTCACTGTCACTGTCATATTTAGTTTTCTTTTTTTCACTCCTCTTTTTATCCTTTTTATGTTTCTTCATCTTCTTGGACTTCTGTTCTTTAATCTATATAAAAGAACAATCTCCTTGTAAAGCATCTGCATAGCATGAAAAATTTATGTGCATTAACAAACATATTTACTTTTTCATAATATTTCAAGAAAAACTGTTGCTTTATATGGGTGTGAAACTTGGCCACTCACAAAAAGGGATGAAAGTCAGCTGAGGATGTTCAAGAACACGTGCTTAGGAGATACTTTGTCATATGAAGAGGAAGTAACAGGAGGATGGACAAAATTGCATACTGAAGAGCTTTATGATTTGTGCTCTCTCCTCACCAAATATTATAAAGGTGACCAAACTAGGAGAAAGAGATGGTGGGGCAAGTGGCATGTATACTACAGAACAGAACTGCCTATGGGGTTATGGTGGTCAAACATGAACAAAAGAGACCACTTGGAAGACCTAAGCACAGACAGGTAATGTTTAAGTTGATCATAAAAAAATAATCAGAGGTGGTATACTGGATTAATGTGGTGCAGGATACAGACAAGTGGTAGGCTACTGTGTAGTTGGCAATGGACATTTTGGGTGTATAAATTGCAGGGCATTTCTTGACTAGCCAAGGAACTGTTAGATCCTCAAGAAGAACTCTCCTCAAAAGTTATTAAAAAAAAAATATGGGTTTTCTAAAACTAACATGCCATGGTTAAAGTAGGAGTTTGCTGTTTTTCAGTACAAACACCACTTTTTAATACCCACATTAAAATTAATCTATTGTTAGCACTATTATGTCAAAGAAAAATATTATGCACAATTTTAAATATTTTGACATACTTCATAAGGTGAATAATGTATGCAACTTCTATTGTAGTACATGTTTGCAAAAGTAACTATTCCAGATCTTAATGTTTTCCATATTGTCTATGCATCAGACACTTAATGAGTCCAAGAAAATGCACATGCATTCAACTGGCAGATAATATTATTACATATTATTATCTCCTACATGTTTCACCCCTTCTGGGCCATCATCAAGGAGAACCAAGCACAGAGAAAAATATTCATCAAAGATCAGTGTGTATCACCACTAGAAAGCGCAGCTAGCAATGTATATGGCGTAATAACAAGATACACATACACACACACACACACACACATAAACATGGAGAATTTGATAAGAGTGTGTTCAACTGTCATATTTTATATATACTCTCTCGTTTCGTGCACTGATATGCTGCTACGACACGTCTCTGCACCATAGAACACCACTCAGAACTAACCTGGATTTTGGAAGTTTAGATTTTGCCATATTCACAAGCATGTACACTTCAACCATCACATAATCTAGATTTACTGCTCTTCTTAAACCATTCGTACCTACATGAATCACTACAGTATCTGGGTTTCCGAGACCTCTGTTTACCACAACTATGTGCAGTTGATCAGTTCTAATCCCTGGAAAGCACTCGACCACCATATTTCTGTGTTCTGTTCCCACATTCTGTATTACTGAGTCACCCAAAACTAAGCACTTTTCACCTTCATGATGCTCCTGAACCTTATCACACCTACCAACTTCACTTCCAGCTGCCGCCACTCTTAACTGCTCTTCCATCCTCTTGTTCTTCCGTCTCAGATCTTCAATGTCAAGTAGGGCGTTTTGCAGTTTCTCCTCTAGCAGACGAACCTTTTCCCATCTACATCTATCACTGACCCACTTTCCACTCTCTGCTACTTGAGTCTTAATGTTTCCACAGCTGTTATACAACCATGTCCACACATGTCGCATTGTGTTCCCGATTTTAGATTCCTGTCACACCCACTACACAAAACTTGCATAATGCTCTCAGCCTCAGCACTGGGTCCAGGATTTTGCTCCACTACACCAATCACCAGAAATACAGCTAAAGCTGCTGCATACAGAACCAGAGTCCCTAAGTAAATTCTCCCTTGTACATTGCTGTTGTGGCCTGGCCCATATGCCATGACATCCTCACAGCCCAGGTACCCATGCGATTCTGGTAATCCTCCAGGTAGCAACCCATTATTAAGAGCTATCTAAAAACATGTCCGCTGTCAACAACCATCTAAAGAAGAACTTCGTGTATGTGTGTGTGTGAACATGCCTTTTCAAACAACTTATACTGCCTTATTGGTTCATTTACATATTTCAGACAAACAAATCTGATGGCATATTGACTGCAATAAATTTAATAAACAGCGTATTTTTAAGGAAAAGCAGAGTAAAGGTAAGATATCTGGACGTGAGAAGCAGAAAGGTGTAAGTCTAATTTTATCATATTTGAGGTAATACATAAAGTTTCTCAGAATTTCAAGCTCTTTCAGATACAATCATTGTAAATCGAAATACTGCCCCAGTGTAGCTGGCCCAAGAATTAAAAAAAACTGTAAGTCACACACTGGTCTAAGAAATATGATGCATTAACTCAAATTTGATAAAACTGGACTTACACCCTTGTGCTTCTCTGGTCCAGATATTTATTTTTCTTTATCTTTCACTCTCACAACTGAAGTTCTGGGTAATATTGTCTTAAAATACCTTGTGGAAAATGTGTTTAAGATGAGTAACTGAAAAATTATACACAAACAAAACATAAAAGCACTCTGAAATAAGAAATATCTTGAAAGTTTACAAGTAGGTTTGAGAAATACACCTGCCAAGGCCTACTACTATTCTGTCTAACACACATGTCAGGCATCTATCTGTGATGGCAGTAACTCTACACCCTTTGTCAGTGCACACTACTTTTAAAGGTGAAGATCGTCATCCCTTAAATTTTTAATATGCTGTCATGTACTTCAAGATTACTGTTGACACTAGACCATATGCTAGTGACATATATACAAATTTTGTGAACCTGGCAGGCATAACACTGGTAAATTTGAATTGAGCTGTACTCTTGTCAAAGCAAAAGATTTGTGGATATGTCTACATATTGTCTGTAAACGGTTAAAACTGAAATAATGTGTCTTAGATGTAATACAGACAAGAATCACTACACAACCCTACTTTTTTTCATTTCAGTATCTAATATTATTTTTATAAGTTCTCACTTTCTGGCAGGAAGTATGCCATAATAATTCATTTGTGTAACAATCCACAAAGTTGGAGGACTGCTCATTATGCTGTTGTTTTGAGTCAAAAATAAACTTACAACTGCTTGTAGATTAAGCCTGACATTGAGATCAAAGCCCAAATAATTCTGTTACACTCTCAGAAAATGTTATGGCACTCTAGATAATCAAATACAGAAAATGTTAATTAAATAAGCAAACACATATAAATGTGATGCATGGCTGGCAGTGGTAACAAGCAAGATAACAGTAAAAAGAGTGAAATTCCATCAAGAAAGCATCACATTCTAACATAAATAAGTAATTACACCAAGACCCATGCTCACCAATTCTTGTAAATGTTTCAGTTTAACAGGATTTTTCAAAATCTGGTTTCGACTCTCAATTTCTTTCTTCCTTATGACAAACAAGGGATCTTCTTGTAATTTTCTTGCCATGTCCACTTGTTCACCACCACCAGAGTACAGAGAACGTGGAAGACAATCTAAAGCAACAAAACAAGGTCTTTACAACACAATATATGCATGTGTAACATTAATAACCTCAACCTTTCAGTAACTGAATTCATTATAAATTCATGAGGGCATGTCAAATATGACTTCACTCAAGAACCGTACAAGAAAACTGCTAGTGGTCTGCTTGATTGATTAAGTCATATAGGTTAAAATTAAAAAAAAAAAAACACTATCTTGTATTACTTTGATTCACCCCCCTTTACTGAGGTTCAGAAAATCATGCAGCCACAGTTGGTGCACTAACCTTGTGGATGCCTCTGCAAACTTTCATCTGTCCCCAGTTGCGCTAATGCAAATAGTATCCACCATCACCAAAGAAAGGGTGTCTCATTTAAACACATGGCAGTAATTAAACATATTATGGCTGGTACTGTGTATAAGATACTGGGAGACAGAACACTTATACCAAGTGGTATACAGTAACATTTCTACAAAACACGTTTTTAAAGTAAGGTCCGGCTTGAAATTGCCGCCAATTGGCTGTACGGTGTGGGAGCGCACATGTGCAGGATCATACATGTGTTCATTAGCTAATGTCTGCTAATTTGTCGCAGGTCGATCCTTGTTCTATGTCAAGAAAGACTGAATCACAATGTGCGCTGCAATAAATAATCCCGCCAGCTGCGAAGTTCACGCTGTAATACGGTTTTTGTTAGCAAGAAACAATAATGCTGCCGAAATTCACAGGCAACTTTGTGAGGTTTATGGGCCGAATGTTATGAGCGAGAGTAAGGTTAGGCAATGGCGCCACTCATCGTCCCCGAAAGCAAAGAAGTTCAAGCAAGCATCTTCAGTCAGAAAAATCATGGCCACCGTTTTCTGGGACAGAAAGGGGATCTTGCTTATTGATTTTCTAGAATGTGGATTGACAATTAACGCCGATGCTTATTGTGAAACTGTGACAAAACTTAGACAAGCCATTCAAAACAAAAGACATGGAATGCTATCCAGTGGGATTGTGCTTTTGCATGACAATGCGCAACCTCATACCACAGCTCGAACTGCTCAACTGTTGCAACAATTTCGCTGGGAAGTTTTTGACCACCCGCCCTACAGCCCCGATCTCGCACCAAGCGACTACCACCTATTCATGCATCTAAAGAAATGGCTTACATCCCAAAGCTTTGAAGACGATGACAGACTGAAGACAGGCGTTACCACATGGTTCAAGTCGCTGGCGGCAGACTCCTTTGACACTGGAATAAGGAAGCTGGTGCCACGATACCAAAAATGTGTGGAGGTCAGAGGGGACTATGTGGAAAAATAAGGTAAATATGTAGATCTCTTTTGCCTGTGATAAATAAATGTTATCTCTTATGTGTTATTTTTAATGGCTGACCGGTCCTTACTTTAAAAACGTGCCTTGTATTTGTTTTACATATCAAAGCTGCCTTTGCTGTGCTATACAATTTACATACCAAGCTCAACAGTGTTTTTTGATGATGTGGATGCCCTTTCTGCTTGTTTCATCTGTTCAAACGATTTGTCAATGGCACGACCCAGAAGATATTCTTCTCTATCTACCACACCACCTGGACCTTTGTACATCCAGTCCAATTTCATATTGTCCTTTTTCCTGCAACAACACAAATTGTGGCAAAAAAGAAATTTGTGTTCATCTACCAAAATGCTTATTTTATTGTTACGTATTAAGAACTATACAAAATCATAGCACAAAATGCAGTAAAATGTCATTAGCACACTCATAAAGGAATACAAACATTCCTGTAGTTGCTATGGCAGGGTAGTGTTTTGGAAGCTGCTTGTGATGATTCTACATTAAATATATCCCTTTGTCATGACTGAGATAAATCCATGGGAATGTTATTTATCATCTACCCCATATTCTAAATTTCAGGCTTTCAGCACAGTGTAGCTAAGGTATTTTCTCTTCTGGGACATGTGTAAATTGGTAGCTTCTCACCAAACGATGCTGCAACACATCCCAAATGACCAAAAACCAAATCCCATAGCCAGTGTTTTCCTCAGTCACTACTTACAACAGGATTTACAAGAACAAGACTTTTGTGTCAACACTACAAATGTTATAACAATGAAGAAGTAATAAAATGAACAGACAAATTAGGAAAGTGAATCATAAACCAAATGAAGTTGAACACACTGATAACATGGTGCTTATAACTTGCCTTTATGCAATTCTCTCCACATTTTTGTCACTTGGTCAACACACTGCTACAGTGCTAACTCACAGACCATCAGACTATAAGCATGAACTATAGTGTTTAGGGACTTCGTAATACACTTTAATTCCATGCCAATTCTGAAGAAAGCAGATATCTAATTAAACTATGCATCACCAAGGTTGGGTAATAGCTACATACGAGGGGGTGCTGATAATTCCTTAGCCCGACCTACTTCCCGATGTCGTAGGACGGAATCGATAACATCATTGGAAAGAGGGGCCTGTTCATGTGCCGAATTGTAAGTCTTTACCTGTTACAGAGGCTGAAAGGAAGCATGTCAGGCAACGCCCGCGATTTCAACAACATGGAGAAGCAAGCTGTCATGAAGGTTTTTTTCCCTGCAAGGCAAGGCACTGAAGGAAATTCACAACATTCTGAAAGAAACATTATGGGAACATGCACCATCGTATGCAACCATCAAAAACTGGGTGGCCCAGTTTGAACGTGGTGATTGTTCCACCTGTGATGCGCCTCGTCCTGGAAGACCCAAAACAGTGACCACCCCAGAGATAATTGATCAAATTCATGAGCTAATCTTGGAACACTGCCGGATTTTGGCTAAATCAATAGCTGAGCAATTGGCCATCTCACATGGGTGGGTTGGGTCCATCATTCATGAAGATTTGGACATGCAGAAGTCCTCCACGAAGTGGGTCCCAAAATGCCTGAATGCAGATCAAAAACATCAACAGTGTCAGTCGTCTGAGCAACTAATGGAATTTTTTTTGGCATGATCCAAGTGATTTCCTGTCGCAATTGGTTACAATGAATGAAACCTAGTTATATCACCATGACCCAGAGACAAAGCAACAATGAATGGAGGGGCAGAATGGAGGGGCAGCATAATGGCTCATCCCGCTCCAAAAAATTCCGATTCCAAAAATCCGCTGGAAAAGTTCTCGCCTCGATTTTTTGGAATCAAGATGGCATCCTCCTCATTCATTACCTTCCAAAGGGCCAAACTATCAATACGGAGTATTATTCATCTCTGCTGGTGCAACTGAAGGACATTTTGAAGGAAAAACGCTGAGGGAAGGTCATCAAGGGGGTTTTGTTCTTGCACAACAATGCCCCAGCTCACCAGGCACTTGCAACCCAGAAGAAACTGGCCTACTTGGGCTTCCAATGCCTTGATCACCCACCCTATTCTCCGGATCTGGCCCCGTCGGACTACCACCTGTTTCCTGGACTGAAAAAAAAACAATTGAAAGCTTGCCATTTTTTGTCCGCCACAGAGGTCATTGCTGCCACGGAGACCTGGTTGGACGGACAACCTTCTGAATTTTTTTTGAGTGGCTTGCAAAAGTTAGAGCAACAGGCTAAGAAGTGTACTGAGCTTCGTGGAGAGTACGTTGAATAAGTCACGAGTTTGGTCGCTGTAGCTTGTTTCCTTCCTGGTATGGCTGAGGACTTATCAGCACCACCTCATATCTATTAAATGGCCTAGTCTCGCATGTATATTTTTAGTATACTTTCTACCACAATGTTCTTAAAATATTCTATACAAAATGTAACTTACTCTACAACACCTTTGTCTTCAGCATGTTTCTGAATATCTTCTCTTGCTCTCTCTTCTCTAATTTCACGCTGCAATTCTGCTATTCTTCTCTGTTCTTGATCATGTTTCTGCTCTGCCTTCCATACCTTCTCCATATTCCTCATTGTTGATGGATGCCATGACTTCTTTAGGTTCTGCAAGCAGCAAAGAGTTTCAATATGGGCAATTACACTCTACCACTAAAAGGGGAAGAGTCATGGTAACAAGAATTATTGTGACCCAATAATGAAAAACTGCCCTGGTCATTAGAAAACCAAGAACAAAAATAATGCCAGATATAAATTCATTCTATAGTAATCCTATAGTTTGAGAACAATTCCCTTATAAGTCAACTCAAATTCCCTGCAATTTATGGAACCCGACTTTTAATTTCTGTGTTCGCAAAAGCCACCAATATGTCCTGAAACACACAAATCTAGTCCCCATCCTGAAATCCTACTTATTTTTAATACTTTCCCCACAAGTGATCAGTTGCCCACAGATATTGTACCTCCTTTTCCAACTTCTTAAGTCAATGACCACTTGCATTAAATTTATTATGCACATTAGGGCATTGGAGTTCAACTTATGGCAAATGCAAGAAGCTGCAGTGAGCTGGGATGACAAAGACAATAAAGTGAAATCATACTTCAATATGCAGCACAGGCACTAGATTTTTCTCATCTCCAGAGCATCCAGACCACCCCTGTGGCCCACCCAGTATCTTCCTATCCAATTAATATCAATCTAATTCCAAAGTTAAGAATTTAGGGCTGTGCACCTCCACATCGCCACATCTTTATGGTGAGAATGGAAGCAACTTTTTCCTTGTAAGAACTTGAGGTGGGAGTGAATTATGTACTGTAGAAGATCTTTATAAAAATTGATAAAATTTTATTACTGTTATTTTATTGAGTGTAAAACAACTTGATGGCTGTGTGAACACCACCATTCATCTTTGTTTTACACCTGGGTCACAGGAGGTCGGCATAGGGAATTATGTACGTTAATATAAGACAACGTATATATTCACAATTTACTGTTTGGAAGTATGTTACCAATGTGGCAGGGTTGAGGTACTTTGTGGTTATATCCGACAAATCTGATGGTTTGTAACAAGGTTTTCCTTAAAATGTGAAGACGCAAACATCTGCAAACGTGTGAAGTAACACTCACGTAAGATTCCACCCTACGAACATCTACGAACAAGCCCAGCAAGCTAAGCCACTAGCTAAATAGCATTCATATCATGTCATACACTTGTATTACCTAAACAGCAGTAACAACACACGACCTTCAGTGATATTTATTTCCTGCAACAGAACGACTAGCAATCTGACAGAGGGCACATCTAAACGAAATTGGCAATAACACACATCTTACAAACATCAAACAAAATTACTATGTACTACACAAGAGACATCAATAAATATTTTGAACGAATATAGGTTAAGCTCACCAAATCCCCTCCACCCATCGCTCTGCTAATTTGTCGAAACGAAAATGCCACTGGCCGGAAAATTGACGTAAACTGCAACGATAACAATAAAATAATAATCTACTGCAGGATTATAAACACTGTTACGACCACAGATCATATATAATATAATGTCGAAATTTCGTAAGTATATTTCTGAGCACAGATCACCTAGTACATAGGTCAGAGATAAAGTATAGGCGCAGACCCATGGATCAGACCCATGCCAATGATTACCGTTATAACTGATCGTGCGCAGCCCGAAACTACTCCAATCCGTGCCGGTATGTTGTGTTCGTATGCGAGTGTTACGAATAGAGGATGTAGCTTCGAGGTGTAGTGTTCGTTGGTGTTAGTGGTGTGTTTTTAATTCAGGGACAATGGAAAAGAACATATACCATCATCCCCATTTAATACACATTCGTATCGTGTAGATGCTATGTTTTGTTTATATTTATTTTACATGTAGTAATTTCCATAAGACCCAACAATGGCGACGAGATGGAGTAGTGAATTTATAGTTGCCGAACATAGAGACTTACAGGTATGAAATTAGTGAAGACGTTTGGTATTCGGTATGTTTCTTTGTATTCATTATGAGCCGTCTGATGAGTGGGTCATCTGCCAGCTGTTTTGAAACACATGAAGGTGGCAGTTTTGAACTGTCATTGGTTTCTTTTCCCTAATGGAAACTATGAATACTAATACTGTAACGCGAATGATGTTCATTCAGTTGTGTGTTGTTGGTAGTTCTGCATGTATGATTACGATGAAATACTATTCGTATGATATATGTGCCAGGTTTGTTTGTGCAGTGTTTGTTAATACAATGCAGAGTGCTGTTCAGAAGTTTTCACGTGTTGGGCGAAATTGTATAAATGGTTATTCATTACACATTCGCACATCCTTCTTGTTTCTGCTGCATTTATTTATTTTTGTTTTTACATTCAGTAGGATCCATAAGGGTTAAAACAACTCACTAGATATATTTGTGAAGTTGAATGAGGTACGTGAAAGCTTTATGGGCGGGCGGGAAAGGTATAGCTCTATTAATCGTTAACCTCAGTTTCTTATTCGTGTAGGAATTGTATTTTGACCCTACTTGGGTGTTTCTTTTCACTGTTGTAATGGCACATTCATACTGTCGTGATATCTGAGTGTTGCATTTTTTAAATAGTAGTACTTTTCCTCTATTCTTGGACGAAAAAAGGTTAAAATGATCTTTATGTTGCCAATTTACATTCTTTTCAGGCCAGTGCCATGGCTGTAGATTCAAGTGGAGTATATGTACTTTTAGCTGGGTGAGTGAATATATCAGTTGTATTGGGTAAGATTGGGTGTGAAAGAGAGAGTTGGGAATATGTGAATGGATTTCTTCAATTGTGCTGGATATATGTGGAGTCTTTATTTTATCAGAAACATTTCATTTGTCACTTCTTGGACCATTTGCGTTGTGGCAGGCAGCACAGCCACAGCCGCTATTCGGTGTGCTGTGAGACTGTATGCATGTGCTTCAGTTCATTGTGTTACTTTTAATGTGTAAAGAAGGTAAAAGAAGTGGTTTTGTTGGCTTCAGACACATGTCACATTTGACAAATACATTGCTCATTGTACATCAGAGTTTTGCTGGTGAAACTGAAGACACAACATCATAAATGTTCTTTTTCAGATCATCTTCACTATGATGATTGTATATGTGCACATTATTACGCACGGTGCCCCACAAGTAAAATCAGTTGCACGGGTTCTGATCTGGTGATGGAAGCCAATAATTGCCTCCTTGTTATTCAGTCACCTTAAACATTATCTAAGCAAGACATAAAATTGTTGATGTTGAGCTGAGAAAAGGCACAGGTTCTGTCATAATGAGGCACATGGTCAAAAAATGGTATGAAAATGTTATCAATTTGAATTTATGGTCTCAGATAAAACTGTGCTCAGTAATCCCAGTTTGACTGTTAGCACACAATATTTAACCTTAATGTCAAGTAATGGCACTGTGAGGATTAAGGTTGGAAAGTTGTTGTGAGAGCTTCCATATTCATTTACTTGAAAGTAATTGTCACCACTAAACAGGACAAATGTTAAGCAGGTACCATTTCACAGAATTGAATCTTGCTTCATGATCTGTGTTGTAGAGATTGCTCTGTGTTATGAAATGAACATAGAGGTGAAAAGAAGACTGAATAGACACTCCAATAAGATGTGAGTCAGCCTGCCAGTGAGTGGCAATTTGTGTGTCTGTAGCATCACTGAGCAGACAGGAAATGAGAAATGATTTTTGTCAGATGAAGTATGCATCCTAAGGTGCAATGAAAGGGGGAGGGATGTTTTTCATACATTGGGTTACAATTCAACTTTATAATAGATCCTAATCAAAGAGTGTGAGTAGGAATAACAGGATCTTAACCTCTTAAAGTGCCTCTTTGCTAGGTATCTTTGTGCGTATTACACCATCATTATTGCATTACAGCTGGAAATCTCAGCAACTTTAAAACAATTAGACCTTGTTCTTAAACTTCATTGTATTATAACATTTAAGATTTGTTATTTTCACAGTGTTGAAGATTCATACTGCCTCCATCTTTAAGGTGGTGGTAGGGGTCAGGTAAGACCTAAAAATGTAGACATGCTTCATCTCCAGGGTTGCCATAGTCATTCAAATCAATTATTTAATTTTGAAATGAACAGGTTGGTATTGAAATTTGAGGGTATGGTTTGTGAAAAAACATGGGCATTATATGAACATAAAAAATAAACTTATGAAATAAATGACATTTTGTGGGAAATGAAACATATTATGTGGCATGACTTAAAAAATGCAGTGAATTTTCTTGTTGGCTGTATATGTAAAATAAACTTCTGTGGGTGTTCTTTTATGTGTGTTCAGATATGCAAACATAGGTTGTTGAAGGTTAAATTTAATTGCTTAGTGTAAGTCTTAAAGTCTGGAATTGCTGTACAGCGTATTACATTGCAAAAAGGGTTGTGGGGTTGAAGTATAGAGAACTTGAGGACTAAATAAGTTTATGTAGCATGTGACATAGTTTGCCACTTTTTCAAATTTCATCTCTGGTAGAAGAATACAAAAATTCTCTGTTGCCTAAATATGTACAGTTAATTTCCAGGGGTGTTTTCCTGTGTGCATGTGTGAATGCGACGGTAGGTCTAAAAGTTTAAGGGGCATATGAATCTTCGAAGGTGAAGGTGGCATGTTTTCTCAAAGCACTGACAGACACTTACCTAATGCCACAGTGTCAAAGACCTTATTCGCATGAAGACAGCTCTAAGTATTTTTGTATAAGAGACTGATGGAATTTAATGTATTAAGATAAAAAGCCACAGGTAATTATTAATCAGATTAGAGTAGGAACCCAGCTTCTTTCCCGAAGGCAAAAATGATCCATATTATGTGGAGTAAGTTCAGAAGCAGGTTTAGCAAATGTAACATAATACAGTTCTTAATTCAGACCTACCAAAAATTTGAACTCTACTAGGGAACTTGCATTAGGTTCTTGGGAAGTTTGAGTCAGTGATACATATTTTAAATGCACAAATTGTACAGAACATGAACTAGTGATGGGCTTGTTGGTTTTGTTTGTTGTTTACCATCTTTAGTGGATATATTTTTTTTAAAGGAAGGTGCTCAAATGATTGGTATCAAAGTTGTTATATTAAGGGGTTTTGAAACTGTAAGAAGGGGTTGCTGGATGTTTGAATGCCTTCAAGGCAAGCCACTTGGACATTTAGATAACTGACATCACATCTGCATATAAACGTATTTGCACGAAGTGTACTATGATGGTGTGCATATGAATTTTTTTACATTCTAAATGGCCTGTAGAGTTAAGTTGTATGTATGGAATTCCAACAAAAAAAAATCAATTCTCTGTTTTTCTGCAGTCGTAGGTATTTAGCAATCAAGAATCTTGATGACTCTTCAGACACCCTTCACAAAATTCCTCGTCATAGTAAATATGAAGTTGGTGCTGCTGAGTGGAATCCCATTTCAATCAATAAGGAACTCTGTGCCATTTCTGTAAGTAGATGAAGATCTTAAAAAGGTTTAAATTTCTTTTCTTGGGAATACTTTTAGTATGTTTTGTATTCTTTTTTCAGAGCAATCAGCGAGTGGAAATACTGTCCTGGCAGTCGGGTGGAGATCTGGTTCAGACACAGACACTTCGCTGTCACACTCGAGTAGTTAGTGATCTTAATTGGCATCGATTTGACCCATATTTGCTGGCTAGCTGTTCAATAGACACTTTCATTCATGTGTGGGATATACGAGACCAGAGGAGGCCTTCACTTTCTCTATCTGCTGTTGGTAAGACAACCTGATCCTGGATGAGTGGAAAGTATGGATGTTTGTTCCTCTTTTATTCTGTCTTTATTTGTCTGTGTCTCATGGAAATCATATGTGTTACAGGCATATCCATTTCTGTTTTGAGCATTAACGTGGTTTTATTAGTTGCAATAACATTTTTGAATCTCCCCGCAGGTGCATTTCCTGAGGTCTTTACTCCTCTGTAGGATTCTTTGTTTGGGATAAATACAACTTCATGCATTCACACTTTGTTTTGTTCCTAATTTATGCGGTTAGTATGTTCTGTGATTTTTTCCGTCTGTTTTATCTTCGTAAACCATTGTGTAACAAGCAAACCATGAGGGATTGAATTGAATGGGCTGCATCACCATTTGGTATATGCTGAAAATGTTAATTTATTGGGAAAAAATTTTATGTATTATAAATAAAAACACAGAAGTCTTATTTGTCAGTAATAATGAGACAGAGTTGGCAGTAAATGTTGAGTAAGTAAATCACATCATAGAGATACGTAATGAATCATTTAAAAGTGTGATGGGAGTTCTTGTGTTTGGGAATGACTCCTTGGTATGAATAACCATGCTTTGGTCCCCCGAAAAATTTTTGGGCTTAGTTCAGTTTCTCCTTTCGTTACTTCTACCTCAGGTGTTTGCTTCCAACATAATTTTGCTTGGTCCCGTTTGGAATATAGCTTGTGTTTCTAGGCCACTCCTCCATGTGGTCTACCATTTTACCAGCTTAGAGAAAAAAAATATAACGCTACAGGACGTTCTGTTTTATCTTTTGGCTACAAGTTAGTGCCAGTATGGCAATATGACTCTGTTTGGCTCAGTATGGTTCAGTTCATTGTGTCAAACATGAATTTAAGATGATCCCACATATTGAAACACTGAGTTTAAGGACAAATCTGACCTTTTATTCAGAGAAATACAGTACACTTCTCCCATGCCTTCCTACCACACAAGAGCCCAAGTGCTGATGACACTAGTGCTGTTAAAGAAAAGTTCATCCACTGTTCAAGCAGGTAATAAGTTCATTCATTTCATCGGCATAAAATATTTATAACTTCATTACAACCAGTCAGAAAAGTGTCTGTATAGATGTGTTTGACCAGCTAAACAAGTGGTATTATGTTATTAGTTTGGCGCGAAACAGAACATGTCTGTCAGGTTACTTATTCGGCGTTGTAAGTATTGAGTAAGTTAGAGCACTGGTAATGTATTTGCTGTCTCATGTTTAGGAGATATGAGCTGTTTTGCATGACACTTTTGTGTTGTCTCTGAGGCTGCAAAGAATTTATGATTTCTTGATAGCCACATGACTGTCAAACCACTAGTACATTGTGTGTTTTGAAGTGACACTATGAATGGCCTTGTGTTCTGTGAACACATGCAGAATTTCAAGTATTGTAGCATAGTTGAAAGATATAGAAACAAAGGAAGTGAGAATTAATTCTAAATATATCAGTGTGTACACTTCATTATTATCTGAAGACTAGAATATGGTAATGATATCCAAGAAAAGTAAAATCTCTGTCAAGTACCGTGTGTGTATTTTGTTCATTCCAGCAGGTGCAACCCAAGTTCGATGGAATCGCTTGTCCAGATATCTGTTAGCTACTGCACATGATGGTGATATCAAACTTTGGGATCAGAGAAAGGGAACTGCTCCAGTACAGTATATTGCTGCTCATTTGTCAAAAGTGGGTACATATTTTGCTGTATTTATGTTCATTGCCTACTGGCAGTACTACGAGGCACGTTTTTAAAGTCAGGTCCGGTCAGCCATTAAAAATAACACATAAGAGATAAAGTTTATTTATCACAGGCAAAAGAGATCTACATATTTACCTTATTTTTCCACATAGTCCCCTCTGACCTCCACACATTTTTGGTATCGTGGCACCAGCTTCCTTATTCCAGTGTCAAAGGAGTCCACCGCCAGCGACTTGAACCATGTGGTAACGCCTGTCTTCAGTCTGTGGTCATCTTCAAAGCTTTGGGATGCAAGGCATTTCTTTAGATGCATGAATAGGTGGTAGTCGCTTGGTGCGAGATCGGGGCTGTAGGGCGGGTGGTCAAAAACTTCCCAGCAAAATTGTTGCAACATTTGAGCAGTTTGAGCTGCGGTATAAGGTCGCGCATTGTCATGCAAGAGCACAATCCCACTGGACAGCATTTCACATCTTTTGTTTTGAATGGCCTGTCTAAGTTTCCTCACAGTTTCACATTAAGCATCGGCGTTAATTGTCAATCCACATTCTAGAAAATTATAACTGGTGGGAACAGTTATTTAGTTAAAGAAGGTCCAAAATCGTTTTTCTGAAATGTAGCAATACACATGTTTCCGAATGAGGGTGGTCGGAAGCATCTGGTAAGAGATACAAGGGTCAGTTAAATAGCAAAGAGAAGGATGGTTACAGGGCAGAGAGTGAGAAAGAGACAAGTAGAGGTTAAAATAGGATAGAAGGTGCGGTAAGCATTTAC
>Ga0123355_10007948_pt1 | contig 15980 bp, 14 predicted proteins | sample TergutEmb28metaG_3_FD_89872 | JGI IMG/M metagenome (GOLD analysis project Ga0123355, IMG submission 89872) | Embiratermes neotenicus P1 segment gut microbial communities from Petit-Saut dam, French Guiana - Emb289 P1 | ecosystem: Host-associated > Arthropoda: Insects > Digestive system > Gut ...
GGGGGGCTTTCACAAATCAAACTTCTTGGACACCCTTCCACTGCAAGGAACCTAGTAACTTTGTCATGTCCGTCCGTCTGTGCGCATGTAACGGCAAGGCATACAGTACAGGGAGTCCAAGAAGTTTAATTTGGGGGCCTTTCACAAATCAAACTTCTTGGACACCCTTCCACTGCAAGGCACCTAGTAACTTTGTCATGTCCGTCCGTCTGTGCGCATGTAACGGCGAGGCATGCAGTACAGGGTGTCCAAGAATTTTAATTTGGGGGGTTTTCACAAAAAATCTGTCAAGAAAATCCAGATTTGGTTAAAATCGTTCAAAAACGTCGGGCAATATAACGTAAGTATGCCTTAATTTGTTGTTGACATTAAATGGCCATAAGAGCGCTCTCTTCCATTGAAATGGTATCAGGCAGTCAGGATAGCCGAGGAGGTATAGACGTTATGCGAAAGCGTCACAATCTTACGTTATAAGCAAATAGCTTATTTAGTCCATGTCTATATTTCCAGAAAATATTTTTGAGAACTTGCAAATAAATAACTAAATGTCACTAAATTCTGGGAAGCAAATTTAAAGTCCTGCATCCAAAAGTGCAATTCCAGTTATATTGCTTTTAAAGCCTTGAGCGTCTCTAGCGTCTCGAGCATCTCTAGCGTCTCTAGCGTCTCTAGAGTCTCTAGCGTCTCTAGCCGATTCTGTCACATTTAAGAGATCTGCTTTTTCATTAACGTCTGCTTTAATTTCATTCCCTTGCGGGTCTGTCCACAGTAGCGTTTAGTAATCTGGCTATGTTTCTTCTATAATTGAGTTAAACTGGACAATGCCTGCCTCTTCTTTATTTGGCTTTTACAATACCTTCAGCACGCTTTCCTGTTTTTCCATAGTCTCTGTTCTAATTCATGTAATTCATAGCTATTGTAATGCATAACAGTAATAAAAGCTAAGATTTACTTTATGATAAATGTGAGGCGGTTTATTTGTACTTAAACAAAAAGCTGCATTTTGGACGTCATACATTAAAGTTTACTAATTGCCCTTCCAGATGGTAACATTATCCGGTAATCCAAAACAATTTTTTTGCCTCATTCTAGTAACTAATTGCTTAAAAACTAAAGAGTAAAAATAATACCTAAGTAGGCGATCAAGATATATAGAACTATAATTTTGCCTGTTGTTTTTATGGGTGTGAAACTTGGTCATTGACACTGCGGGAGGAAAGGAAGCTGAGGGTGTTTGATAACATGGTGTTGAGGAGAATATTTGGGTCTAGGAGGGACGAGGTAACGGGGGAGTGGAGGAGATTGCATACCGAGGAGCTAAATGATTTTTACTCCTCACCCAATATTGTGCGGGTGATAAAATCGAGAAGAATGAGATGGGCTGGACATGTGGCGCGTATGCGTGAGGAGAAGGGGGTGTATAGGGTCTTGGTGGGGAAACCGGAAGGAAAGAGACCACTGGGGAGACCTAGGCGTAGATGGGTGGATAATATTAGGATGGATCTCAAGGAGGTGGGATGTGGGTATATGGACTGGATTGGGGTGGCCCAGGATAGAGACAGGTGGCGGACGCTTGTGAGTGCGGTAATGAACCTTCGGGTTCCGTGAAATACGGGGAATTTGTTGACTAGCTGCAAACCAGTTAGCTTCTCAAGAAGAACTCTGCACCATGGAGTAAGTAAGTAAGGCGTTCCTTCCGAATACAGTTTTAAATTTTATTTAACAAAGGTATTCTTTGCATCAACAACAGCCTTTTAACTACCATCCAGACCGTTCCAAAAATCCCACTCAGCCTCCTGCAACTGGGTACCGGATCTGTATGCCGTGGGTAATGCAGCCGGGACGTGGCGGCGACCACCAACTCACTTCTATCTCCGAGGCAAAAGACAGATTAGACCTGTAAATCTACTCTCCCTTGCGGTACACATGGCCTGTTAAATGCAGATATTTAACTGTTAACCTTTCTAAGTACATTTAACATTTTCACTAGCAGCAAGAAAAATTTGTGGTGAATTAAAACATTAGACTATAAAGAAATATGACAGTGTGGCAGTATAGCCACAAACGTTTTTAACTCTTTAAACGCCTAGTTGAATCCCATCTGCCATCTGCTGGCATTATTAAATGCTCACCATATTTTCCACTTTAGCGGATTAAGGGTTAACTTTAGCACTAGATGGAGATGAGAGGTTAACTTCATGCTACGTCCACGTTTTTCATGGAAAAAGGTCCTTGGTTATCCACTGCAGAGGAAGCTCATGAGCCCCAAAACAGTCTGTAGGCTGTGGAGAAGGCAGAGATGTATCTCATTCCTGCCAGGACAGCACCTTCAATGTTTTTCCATCTATCCCTTAATGATCTGTACTCCTCACACAATACCGTTCGGGTGCTCAAATCGAGAAGAAGAGATGGGCGGAGCATGTAGAACGTATGGGGAAAGTAGAGGTGTCTACAGTGTTTAGATGGGGAAAACTGAGGGAAACAGGCCACATGGAAGACCCAGGCGTAGATGGGAGGATAATATTAAGATGGATATTCAGGAAGTGTGATGTGGGGGTGTGGACTGGATCAAGCTGGCTCAGGATAGGGACAGGTGGCGAGCACTTGTGAATGTGGTACTGAAACTTTGGGTTCCATAAAATGCGAGTAATTTCTTGACTAAGTGAAAAACGGTTGGCTTTTCAAGGACTCTGTTCCATGGAGTAAGTAAACTCCTTGCCGGTTTATGTCTGCTGCACGGGTCGGTACAATGCAGCAGACATACACCAGCAAGTACCTGATAACATATGCAGCCACACCACCAGATTAACCAAAATGATGTATTTTAACCAATTGTTTTAACACTGTAAATTTAGGAAGCTCACATATTACGCTTCCTGGTGATCACACCGACACATTTTGGAGCTATTTTAATTTTAATGTAAATTTTAATACTCCTTTGAAAACAATTCTCTTGTGCATATGTTGGTAATAAAAAAATTTGATCAAGTCCATTAATTTCTTCACCGCTATAAACCTCTGAATCATATCACTTGCCAAATAGGCTTATGTGCAGTCTACAAGCTCCCACACTGTTCCTTCAAGATCTTTAACACAGTCCATCCATATATGCCTGAAATTTTGTAATAATGCCCTGGCATTCCTCTGCGTTTTACGCGGACAATCAGAGTTGACTGATTTTTTTTTTGTTAAGGAATATTAATTGTACAGCCTCCAGCCATCCAATTTCCTCTACGTTCCAGTTACATCCTCTCTCTTCAGTTCTCATATTGTCCACGACTTTTTTTTTTTTATCAAAAACTGTACTTTAATATTCCGCCCTTAATTACATAAATACAAAATCACATTCTTGTATCACCGATTTGAATTCTCAATGGACAGTCTAGCTACAGGCATGCTGCTTTCACTGGCCTAGAGAAATAGCAAAATTCGGTAACTCTACGTTGTTTCTGTGGCTTCGTAATTATCCTCTCTCCGAAATGGGATCACCGAGTGTTAGCCTGTGCAAGCGCAATTTTATTAAGTTTCAAAGAGACAGCGAGTCCTATAGGGTGAGAGTTACAGGCTAGAATTTTCACGCGCCACATCCCTTCTTGTTACTAAGTAAATCAGTGCACAAAGTCGTTATTGATAACTCCACAAACACAACGAAATCCTAATAGAATTTAGTTGTGTTAGTTTCTGTTATCGGAAAAAAAACGTTGTGTACTTGTTTGCACTTTAGAAAATTTGGGAAAAAATAAAACAAAATTCTGTGTTTCTTTTTCTCTAACAGGTAGACGAAAACGGCGGAGTGAAAGACATAAAGTGTGTTCCTATCCGAGTTATCCCATCTTGCTGCCGGTTGAATAAAAGTAAATAAAATAAACGTTATATTTTAATCCGTTTTCAAGAAAAGGAAATCCCTGTTTCTGATACCAGCTCTTTGAAATTAAAATATACATTTAATTTTCTTTGCATACGTGAAGCAGGTCTTCATTTTGCTTCACGAGAGATTTAAAAAATAATGGTTTCATTACTGAATTGTATTTGTCCCTTCTCTGTCAGATATTAAGAACAAGCCGTAATGTGTCTTAAAGGGCCAAGGTGCTATAGTTATTGTAGGTTATGTAGCATGAAATTTAACGTCAAGACATCCAAATTATGAAGTGCGATGAATATTAGCAAAACTTAACGGAGAATTGCGATATTCTGTACAGCAAAAAAAAGCTTAAAATGTGTATGCATGTGCGCGCTTGTGTTTCAGGGTGCATTGCTGTTGATACTAAGGCATAACAACATATCGAGAGCACAAAATGTACACACTTTCAGTCTGCACGGTGGTATTTAGTGGATTTTCGAATGAGAGATGGGAATTTGATACGGTGGTATGAACATAAAACGTACCCACAAAGGTTTCGATAATTAATTTGGTACGCCAACGGTTACAAACGTGTTGATTGTGCGAAACGGATCGGAAAATACAATTCAATATGGCCAGAAGGTATTTCTGAAGAAATACTAATACTGGGTGGGGAAGCCATGATTCCATACCTTGCACGATTACTTGACATAACAATGAAGAATGATACTCTGCCAGCTGACTGGAAAAGAGCCGTAATGCTTTCTATTCACTAGGGGGAGATCGATAATCAGTTACGAATTACAGACCAGTTAGCTTAACTTCAGTGGTATGCAAGCAAATTGAACACGTAATAGCATCATATTTAAGGCAAGTTAGGGATAAGAATGATTGGTTATACGAGGGGCAACATGGATTCAGGCCGGGGTATTCGTGCGAAAATCAAGTGATCACGGTTTGCCAGGACGTTGCGGACTTTATGGATAAGGGAGACAGGATCGATGTTTTTGTAATTGATTTTTCGAAGGCCTTTGATTTGTTCCGCATGATCGGCTGCTTATGAAAATTGCGATCTCGGGCGTGGATTCGAGGGTAGTCGCATGGGTAAGGGAATTCCTTTGGGTCCTACGCAGAGAGTCAAATTAGGGGGGCAATTATCAGAGGAAGTTAGAGTAATATCTGGTGTACCGCAAGGGAGCGTATTACGTCCTGTTTTATTTCTAGCTTACGTTAATGATATGTGGAAGAACTTTGAGTCAACTATTAGACTTTTCGCTGATGATTGTGGGATATATAAAAAAATAATGATGAGAACATTGAAAAGTTGCAGAAAGATCTGGACAGTCTAGGGGAGTGGGCGGCTGAAAACGCGATAAAAATAAATCCAAGTAAAAGTAAGGCAGTTCGCTTTATGAGGGTGCAGATGAAGGACCCACTAAATTACACGTTAAGGGGTCGATTAATTCCGGAAGCGAGCAGTTGCAAATGCTTGGGAATAATCTTATGCAGCGACTTAAGCTGGGCTGATCATGTCAAATACAAGGTGAAAAAGGCCTGGAAGGCACTGCATTTCATAATGCGTTTACTCAAAGAGGGGAATAGTAGTACTAAAAGCTTAGCAGACACGACACTAGTACGTCCGACTCTTGAATTTGGCGCTGGGTGCTGGGATCCGTACAGGGATGGACAAATACATGCGTTGGACAGGGTGCAAAAGAAAGCGGCTAGCTTTGTATATCATATGAACGAATCGAACTGGGAAAATTTGTCGCAGCGTAGAAAGATGTCACGTATATGTGCTCCCTTCAAAGCGTACTCTGGACAACGGGCGTGGAAGGCTATAGGTGACAGATTACAACGGCCCAACTATCTGAGCAGGGTTGATCATGAACGGAAAATCAGGAGCAGTGGAACCGGTTACCTGCAGAAATTTTAGGGTCTCTCTCCTGCAAACCAAATGCTTTTAAAAAGAGGGTTAGGATTGTGATTAATGTGGTGAACTGAAGGAAATGTGAGTGGGTTGTAAATTATCTAAAAAGTGCAGTGCAGTGCAGTGAAATGAAGTGAAGTGAACTGAAGTAACGTGAAGTGAAGTGCAGTGAAATGAAGGGGGGGGGGGGTAAATCGGAGCGTACAGTGAAGGGTATTTATGGTTGGTGAAGTGAAGTGAAGGTCCTGTTAAAAGTGCAGTGCAATACCTGTGGAGTAACAATATTAGAAACTAGGTGCAGTACTTTCTTCCACCTATACTGCTTTTCCTATGTGCATTGCTGTTAACTGTAGTTGGTCTTTTGTGTACTGTGTTATTATCTTGTGTGCATTTTTGTTACCTCACGTGTACTGTTTTACTATGTGTGTATTGCTGTCTTACATACTTTAGTCGCCGGATTGCTGGCTAGAAGACAGTATCCGGAAAGTCCTGCGACCAGCCACCTCGGCAAAGGTTTCTCTTGGTTTCCCTGTGTCTATAAGCGAATGCTGAGATGGTTCCCAAGACTACAATTTGCTACTGCATGCTTCTCACGTAGCCCTCCCGACTTACATTTCTTAGATCGTTACTTCATATTTATGTTATCTTTATTTCATATTGATGTACATGCATAATAACCACTGCCACCGGATGACAGCCCATTTGCAGTCGGAACTGGTCCTAGTGCAATTTGTCCTCCTAAATATATTGCTGTAATTTATTCTCCCATTGTATCATCATATAAAAGGTAAAGCAATCCCATTACAGGCCTGAACAGGACCTGAGGGTTCCAGGAAGTTGAGACTCCAAGAATTCAAAGTGCTAAAGTTGTCATTCCTACGCACTGTCCGCCTTTAGTCCCCAGGAATTATTCCTGGTACTCGTTTTTTTAGAGGTCAAGTCAACCCTAAGGCCGTATTGCGACCGGAATGAACAATTCCAGTGACACCATGAGGAATCGAACCTGCGACTTTCCGACTTGTAGTGCAGTGCCTCAACCAACGGCGCCACCGCGTGCCGCGTCTCATCATACAGGTATGAACTGAATTACATATATACAGTGAAGTACGTTGTGAATGTTACACATTTCGTAGAGGGTTTTTTGCTTTGAGAAACAGCAGAGTCGAAAGCCCACTAAGGTAAGTAACAAAGCAACATCTCAGCACATTATTGTACTGAGATGTTGCTTTTTAGGAGCCTTCGCAAAATTGCGAAAAAACGACCCTTAGCTTTGCTGTGTTCGTTTTTCCGTACGTCTGCATGGAAAAACTCGGCTCCCACTGGACGGATTTTCATTAAATTTGATATCTACTTTTCGGAAAAAATGTTGAGGAAATTAAAGTTTCATCAAAGTCTGGAAAGAAGAACGGCTATTTGACGTGAAGACCAATGTACACTTTTGGTCATCTCGCCCAGTTCTCCTTAGAATAAGAATTGTTTCACAAAAGTTTGTAGAAAAAATCAATTATGGCTAGTAACGTTCTCCGAAATTCGTACTGTTTACAAGACAATGTGGAAAAATATGGTAGACCGGACGGGCCACAGATGACAATATTACACGGCGCATGCGCTTTGCATGCTGGATAACTAAGGCAACAAACACAAACTCAGAATATATAATTCTCATTGTTTTTTTTTCATTGTAACGATGGTTGTAAGAAGGCGCCTTAATGTTACTTTTGTGCGTGCATTGTCTGTCTTGTTTCTAAGTTTTTGAATGGTAAATTTGAATAGTTGGGGAAAGTTTCGCCAGTTCAATTACAGTTATTGCTACAACAAAGAAGCATAAAATGCTAGTTGCACGGTTTGTCGCAAAGTTTTTCATTTGTCGTTGTAGAATATTAGAAACGGCATCCAAATTACTGAGGCGCTACTTAATATTGACTCTCTGTGCATGCTACATGCCAAGTTTTAATTTGATGTGTTCCTTTATTTGTGCAAAGGTAACAGCAATCTACTTTATGTTTAAACCCCCCCCTCCCTCCCTCCACACTAGAACATACACCGGACTTTACTTGTTTGCATAGCACAAAGTTGTGAAACAATTTCCGTCATTTCCTATGGCCGAATGAATGTACACAGATATCAATTTCCACTTCGGTTTTAATAAAATCCAGATATGTCTAGCTGGAAAGTATCTGTAACGAGTTTATACAATTCCATGTGCAACAGAACACAAAATGTAATTGAAAACATTATTTTCCTTAACCATCCATTGCTTTTGTTACTTAAAATCCACTTTATTATACACCTTCTTATAACTAACTGCATGCTCTGGCGTCCTTCTACAGCAGCTAACATGTTTTCACTTAAGAAGCACATTTCATGGAATTAAGACTTTCATTACTGTGCTCACAGCAGTCCAACATTTGACCCTCTCCTGAGTCGCAAAAATTAAGAACATACCTAACCCTCATTTTTTTTTCAAGATCTATTTCATTATTATCCTCCCGCCTATGCTTATATCTTCCAAATGGTTTCATTCCTTCAGATTTCCTCACCTAGGCCCTACATGTGTTTATGTTGGACGAGAGGTTAACAACAAATCAATATTAAAAAAACGATCGTTTTATGAGATGTCTCACAGGTTAATATTTTTCAAATTATGCCAAATAGGTGCACATTATTTCTTATTATATTTATTTCAACTTCTGTACTTGTTTCGGGCAGCTATGTGCCCATCATCAGGAGAACTTACTGCATCTATACGACACTGGTATTTTTAACTCTGTACGGGTGGCTGTCTGTTATACTGGTTGGGATGAGACTCATCCCAACCAGCAGACCAGACAGTCACCCATACAGAGTGAAAAATACCAGTGTCGCATAGATGCAGTAAGGTCTCCTGATAATGGGCACATCGTTGCCCGAAACAAGTAGAGAAGCTGAAATAAATTTACTAAGAAGTAGTGTGCACCATGTTGGCTTCAATTAAAAAAGACTCTACAGGGATGCACAGTCAACAAAACGTAAAATTCAGTTTCGCTGGGTAAGTTCCCATATCAATATAACATTTACACATCTGAGAAACAAAGCTTGACGTTTTTGAGTACCCAGATAAACCTATTTATTCAAACACAAAAAATTCCTAAGAAGATGGATCGAAGTTTGACGCGGCTTGTCACATCTACTTTATGCAGTATCCGTGTTTCGTGGAGAAGTAACGCACAAGTGACCTCAGAGCCATGCTGTCCGTGGTTACGATAGAGTTCGGTCGGTATAAAGCATTTATATCGTCCCCCTGCAATTGACAAGAGAAGTTATTCGAGTGCCTGGAGCTTCCTTTTGAAAGCGTTATTTGAGTAATTAGGGTTCACTGGGACAATAAATACTGATAGCGAAAACCAGAAAGCCCTGATGCGACTGAAAATTGAAATCGGAATGAATAAAGAAAACTTCAGTGAAATACCAAATAGTCATTATGAGACGTTAGAAGAAGCGTTTTGTGAAGTTCATAATTTGTGTTTGTGTTGATAACAAATATACTTCCATACCGTATCTCTTTATATTATTAGTCGGACTGTTATTAAGCTCGGGTATTTTTAAAGAAATTCCTTTATGATATGATATGATATGATGTGATGGTATATTTGTTAAATGCAATCGGGTTGACACCCGGTGGCAGTAGTACAGTACACATTTACACACAAATAATACAAATAATAACAAAATTAACAACAATAACAACACAGTTAACAACAGAACAATACAATTAACAACAGAACAATAAATTAACAACAAGAACAACACAATTAACAACAGAAAAATAAATTAACAACAAGAACAACACAACAACAGAAGAACACAATTAACAACAGAACAATACAATTAACAACAGAACAATACAATTAACAACAAGAACAACACAATTAGAACAATAAATTAACAACAAGAACAACACAATTAACAACAGAACAATATAATTAACAAGTACAACACAATTAAGAAGAGAACAATAGAATTAATAACAGAACAAGAAATTAGCAACAAGAACAACAAATTTAACAACAGAACAACAAATTAACAACAGAACAATAAATTAACAATAAGAACAACACAATTAACAACAGAACAACACAATTAACAACAGAACAATACAGTTAACAACAGAACAATACACATAACAACAAGAAAAACACAATTAACAACAGAACAACACAATTAACAACAAGAACAACAAATTAACAACAGAACAACAAATTAACAACAGAACAATACAATTAACAACAGAACAATACAATTAACAACAAGAACAACACAATTAAAACAGAACAATATATTAACAACAAGAGCAACACAATTAAGAAAAGAACAATACAATTAACAACAGAACAAGAAATTAACAACAAGAACAACAAATTTAACAACAGAACAACAAATTAACAACAGAACAATAAATTAACAATAATAACAACACAATTAACAACAGAACAACACAATTAACAACAGAACAATACAGTTAACAACAGAACAATACACATAACAACAAGAAAAACACAATCAACAACAGAACAATAAATTAACAACAAGAACAACAAATTAACAACAGAACAATACAATTAACAACAGAACAATAAATTAACAATAAGAACAACACAATTAACAACAGAACAACACAATTAACAATTAACAACAGAACTATAAATTAACAAGAACAACACAATTAAAAACAGAACAATAGATTAACAAAAGAACAACACAATTAACAATAGAACAATATAATTAACAACAAGAACAACACAATTAAGAAGAGAACAATACAATTAACAACATAACAAGAAATTAACAACAGAACAACACAATTAACAACAGAACAATAAATTAACAACAAGAACAACGCGATTAACAACAGAACAAAACAATTAACAACAAGAACAACACAATTAACAAAAGAACAACATAATTTATATGCAGAAGAGCTTACAGGTTTACAGAAGTTGTTTTATTAACTTTTAAACACCGAGTTAAATCCCATCTGCCATCTGTTGCGGCACGGAAATTTCTGTCATTCAATTGTCTTGCCATAAGCTCAAAGATATTTCTTATATCCTACAAGCTCGGAAGTCTGATCTCAATGAACCGTAAAGACTTTTACATAATGGATAGGGTAAGCGCTTTAATTAAATGTGTTGAGGAAGGGTTAAGGCAGCCGGAACGCCAAGCTATCAATTTACGACAAGCTAGTGTCAAAATCAATAGAGTATACAGCTTCCTATAATTCATGACGTTAGACCCATCTGCAGGTTAACGCATTTATACCGGGACTGGATTTTCTAGCTGTCCGGTTGACTGTGATAACTCATGTAGCGTCAATCCTTGCTTGGTATTATAACCAAATTGTTAGGACGTGCCATATTGTATGCTCCGGCAAATGAAAATTGTATTCGTGGAGAAATTAAGAGCAGATTGAAGTCACTTAATGCTTGTTATTATTTGGTGCAGAATGTAATGGCTACCATTTTGTTATATAAAATATAAAGATTAAAATGTACGGAGCAGTAATGCCTCGGAATAGATTACCCAGGATAATGAAATGCTACTCCCCAACTGGCAGAAAGAATCATGGTAGACCCTTGAAGAGACTTATGGGTACGTGAGAAAGGAACGGGTCAACAAGTGGCCGAACTCCATGAAAGATATAAGATGATGATAATTTTTCCTGTTGGTATGTATGGGAGTGAAACTTGGTCTTCCGCATTGAGGGAGGAAAGTAAGCTAAAAATGCTCTCTAATAGAGTGCTGAGGAAGATATTTGAGCGTAAGAGGGACAAGGGAAGAAGGTAGTGGAGAATAATACATAAACAGGAACTTTATTTTCTGTTCTCGTCACCATATACTATTTGGGTGATAATATCACGAAGAATCAAATGGTCGGGACATGTAGCACGAATAGGGGAGAGGAAAGGTGGGGAAACCTAAGGGAAAGAGACCACTTTAAAACCTAGATGTAGATGGGAAGAAAATATTAAAACGGATATCCAAGAAGCAGGATGGGGGTTATGGACGGGATTGATCTGTTTCAGGTTACGGTGGCGGGCGCTTATGAACGCGGAAATGAAACATCGGGTTGCATAAAATGCGGTACATTTCTTGACTAGCTGAGGACCTGTTAGCTTTTCAAGAAACTATGAGGTTAGTTATGGTATCTCATCGCAGAGAGAAGTCTATGTGGGACTTTTAATGGACCAAGCGGTGGTGGATCAGGTTCCTCTACGAGTATTTACGATCACTCCTCTAAACTGTCATTCCATCGACGTCATATGTCATGCTAGAGATGGACAACAGCCATGGTAGAGGCGGCGGATTCAGAAATGCAAGAATCTCACCCGGCACTCGATAGTGCAAAAGGTACCACCTAATTCAACTACTGTTTTACTGGTACATCCAACCGGCTACATTTAAATTAATTATACTTTATGTAGAAATCCGAAATTATAAGCGAAATTAATAACGTGTGTAATCCTACTGACAAAGTGAATAGACACATTTTGCGGTAAATCTTATGCATAGTGGACCGTGCATCATTGTGATAGTTGAAGAATAAGAGACCAACTTGATGTCACAGTTCATTAAGTTTTATTTAATTTCTTCTATGCTCAACATGTTTCGGACATTAATACGTGTACATCCATCATCATGAGCCTGCGACTTTCCTATTGTGCTTCAGCCTACTACACGGATACCACCCCAAACCAGCCACACCGAAACTCCAACACACATCGAAACAAGAACACACGACCAATGTGGAGATATAAATAGGGAAGTCTCAGGCTCCTGATGATGGATATATTAATGTCCGAAACATGTTAAGCATAGAAGTGAAATAAAAATAAATAGTGACATCAAGTTGGTCTCTTATTCTTTAACATTTTACGGTAACCGGTCATCAGCACGTGTTACGGAAACACTACATCCTTCTGGTGATGTAATGTCGTTAACCATTCCGTTGCCAGTGACAATTATATGTGCCATCTACCATAACACTTTGAAGCTTTGCATTTTTAACACTCACACTATTACGCCACTACAGGACCATAATATTCTGGGAATGTTGCTTTAATGAACGTGGACTGTCTTGCGTGTGAAGAACAAACTACACTTTTATACAAGCATTAGATAAAGATCAGACTGCAAATGGTTAGGACTCAGAATAAAATAGAAGACTACACTTGTCCTGTTACTTACTTACTTACTCCATGGTGCAGAGTCCTTCTTGAGAAGCTAACTGGTTTGCAGCTAGTCAACAAATTCCCCGCATTTCACGGAACCCGACGGTTCATTACCGCACTCACAAGCGTCCGCCACCTATCTCTATCCTGGGCCAGCCCAATCCAGTCCATACACCCACATCCCACCTCCTGGAGATCTATCTTAATATTATCCACCCATCTATGCCTAGGTCTCGCCAGTGGTCTCCTTCCCTCCGCTTTCCCCAGCAAGACCCTATACACCCCCTCCCCTCACCCATACGCTCCACATGCCCAGCCTATTTCATTTTTCTCGATTTTATCACCCACACAGTACTGGGTGAGGAGTACAAATAATTTAGCTTCCCGTAATGCAATCTCCTCCATTCCCCCGTTACCTCGTCCCTCCTCAGTCCATATATTCTCCTCAACACCATGTTTTCAAACACCCTCAGCTTCCTTTCCTCCCGTAATGTCAACGACCAAGTTTCACAACCATACAAAAAACAGGCAAAATTATAGTTCTATATATTTTGATCTTTAAATTTTTGGATTTAAAGATCAAGATATATAGAACTATAATTTTTCGCTTGTCCTGTACTAGACTAAAGTCTATTATGTGTATATGGGTTAAGATCGTTATTACTCACATGTTTATTTAGACGCCTTAAAATTTACAATTTTTATTTAATTTTGACAAGTTCAACACAGATTTTTTTCGGTTAGGAATAAACCCGTTATTTTTAAATGTGGGTGGTTTTTAATTTCACACCCTCGTGGTTGACCATTCATTCTCACCGCGCACTCCCTCAAAGACCAGGGGTAACTTTTCTAATTAACACTTTCTCTGAATTACTTTCTGTCACGTACGAACCGAAATACAGATAATAGGATGGAGGTCTGTAAACGCGCTCTGTCCATTTTAATCAGACATGCCACATACTCACCGACTAGGAAAACTGTGTGGATTTTGTATTTTTAGAATCGAAACTGTCATGTATGAAATATGTGGGACCGAAATCTGTCGTCACAGAGAGCTCAATATTTCCCGGAAGCGGATCGCGATGTGGCAACTGACGTTGTCAATTCGACAGTCAGCGGCACTTAATGCGTGACACTGCCATCGGAGTGTGAAATGTCAATCAGACATTGTATCGCTTTACGAAGAGTTTAAACATAAACACGGTAAATACATTTGCAAGAAATGAAATTCATGAGCTAAGCATATACTAGCTGTTTCTCTGAATGAAATACATGGCCTTCGCAATGATAAAGATTCGTGTTGTGGATTTGGTTACGACACTGTACATTCTGGTAAGTTCGGTGGGCATGTGTACGACTACGTGGCATCATATGCCAGAATGTCACCACATGATTGCCTGTAACATTGGACAACAAATGTTTACTGACGTTATGCTTATGAGGTAACAGTAGCCGTTTCTTATTAATTTCGAGGCGCTGAGCACGAATATGACAATAAAACTAAAAATTTGTTACGGTTTCCAAGAAATCCGCAAACGTTCATTATATATCTAAGAAATGTGTACATCAGACATGTAACGATAAAAGTCCGCTTCTACTTGCGACTTCGCTTTGCCTGTCGCTTGTGTAGCTGCTCAGGGGCATTTCTAACGAGCGTCCAGCAGCAGTCAGCCAACATGGAAGTGGACAACTTTTCCTGATATCGTTTCTCCATCTTTACAATTTCCTGATGAAAAGTACACCGTGCTCATCACTAAACATGCCGCAGATGTCGGGGAAGAAATCGAAGTGGGAATGAAGCATGTGTATCTTTAAGGATATATTGCAAACGAGCTTTTCATACAATGACAACGTGTTCTCAATCAAATCCTTGTAGTTTTCCGCCCTGATATTCCCTACGAAGTTAGTTGACACCAGACGAAACGCGTCCCAATCTTTTTTCTCGTCACCCTGAAGTAGGTTGTAGAACATATCGTCTCTGAAGAGCTTGCGGATCTGACCACCCACAAAAACCCCCTCTTTAATTTTCGCTTCTCTGAGCTGAGGGAATTTTTCAGCCAGATACTTGAACGCCGATCCAAGCCGGCCCATTGCTTTTACGAGGTTTTTCATCAGACCGAGTTTGATGTATAGGGGCCGTAGCAGGATTTTGTGTCATTCTGCCAGTGCTGGGTGTTGCACGTTCTTCTCTCCGACCTTCAGAGCTTTCCTCTGAGGCCAGTCTCTCTTCAGGTAATGCAAAGCCTTTGCTCGGCTGTCCCATTCACATAAAAAACAGCAGTACTTCGTATATCCCAGTTGGAGACCCATCAACAGAGACACTATCTTCAGGTTACCACAAATATACCAGCCATACTTGTATTCAAGCTTATTCAGCAGCTGCTTTAGGTTTTCGTAGGTTTCTTTCATGTGGAGAGCGTGTCCCATGGAATGAATGGATATTGGTTTCCATTATGCAGCAACATCGCCTTCAGACACAGTTTCGAAGAGTCTATAATAGTTGTCATTCTTACGGGGTATGTTTGATTCCGAAGGCATTCATCAGGCCATTTATATCGTAGCAGAACACAAGGTCATCTTACTTTCTGGAGAAAGGCACCAACTGCTGATGACTGCGAAACGAAGAAATTCGGATATTTTTTCTCGAGAAGATTCCGTTGTTTAAGTCTCGATCCCAGTAACTCTGCTTTGCTCTTGGACAGCTCCAGATCGCGAACAAGATCGTTCAGTTCGTCCTGTGTGGGAATGTGTGGCTGTGGCGCAGAAGACCTACCGTGGGAGACGTGTGGTTCAGTCGACGTGTGGTTCAGTAGACGTGTGGCTCAGTAGACGTGTGGTTCAGTAGACGTGTGGTTCAGTAGACGCCGGCGGCTCAATAGAACCCAAGGTCGATTCGCCTTCGTCCTCTTCGTCTGAATCGATGGTAAATTCTTTCGGAGGTTCGGGAACGGAAATTCCTTCGCCGTGCAGAACTGGACGGAGAGCAGATGGTATATTCGGA
>Ga0123355_10007949_pt1 | contig 15980 bp, 13 predicted proteins | sample TergutEmb28metaG_3_FD_89872 | JGI IMG/M metagenome (GOLD analysis project Ga0123355, IMG submission 89872) | Embiratermes neotenicus P1 segment gut microbial communities from Petit-Saut dam, French Guiana - Emb289 P1 | ecosystem: Host-associated > Arthropoda: Insects > Digestive system > Gut ...
AACTTAAAACTTCACATACAGCGTCAGGTATTTGTCAGACCAATGCTGCTATCTGCTGCTAGCCTGACCAGGCTAGCAGCAGATAGCAGCATTGGTCTGACAAATACCTGACGCTGTATGTGAAGTTTTAAGTTGCTGTTGATGGACGGAAAACCCGCATGAAACACGTAGAGCGTCTTACAGAAATAAATAAATTGTGAATCGTTGCATCTTGTTGGTTGTACTCTGCGAATACATTAGCGATGCACGGATCTATGAATGTTAAACTGTAAAGTTGAAGTTATCTGAAAGAGGAAAAGAAATTTCCTAACAATTATTTCAGTTCCAGTCTTACGAAATTTTGCTAAAATATATTAGGAAATATCTGTGTTGTGATTCTTGGAATTTCTTGTAAAAATGGTCACAACCCACCGGTGTGATGTTTTGAAACAGCAATGCATAATTTTGTCCATCAAGATATCCTCATGTGTGCACATGATGAGGCTCATTATTTCCTGTCTGGTCTTGGCATTGTAATGTCCATTCTTCCGTGTCCTTGTGTTTCTGTTACATCTCCAAGAGTGCGAAATACGTATTTAAAACTGTTTGTGGGATGTGATACGTGTAGTTTTACTGTAATTCCTGTGGGAGGTATGCAGAGGCAAACGATGCACTCCTCTCCAGATAGGCAGTATATTGTCATGAATACATAATAAAGTTACACAAAATCCATTTGTGATGCAATTCGGCATTCTACAAAAACCACACAGACCATTCAGTGAAGAGTAATACAAACAAGTGATCTGCTGCTTCTTTCTCGTAGTTCTGAGTGTGAAGCCGAAGTAAGCTTAAAGGCAAAGGGAGAAAATAAGGACTAATTGTATGAGAACTTTGGAAAAGTATATGGGAATGGCTGAAGGAGTGGTTCGAAGAAATTGAAGTAAAGTGGGGAAACTATTCCACTTTGCTGTTTTGTTACAAGGGGCACAGGGGTGAAATGAAGTCTGAATGCGAAGGATATAACCAATTTTTTTAGTCTAAATTATTTTTTCTAATTAGGCCTACTAAAACTACTCGCCAACAATTTATCCAGTTTTTGGTATAGTGTCGTAAACTAAGTACATGTTCATGTTTGTAGATCAGAGTGCAGGACGAAATCACAATATGTAGAGTGGGAATAAGTCCTTTGGAAGGGTGAGACAATTCTAGTATTTGGGAAAGACGCTGACGAATGAAAATTCCATTCAGGACGATATTAAGAGCACGTTGAAGTCAGGGAATGCTTGCTATCATTCGGTGCAGATTTGTTTTTGCCGTCCGGTTTGCGATCCAAAAATAGAAAGACTTATATGTATGTATATATATATATATATATATATATATATATATATACAGAACTGTTATTTTTTATAGATGTGAAACATGGTCGCTCACATTGAGGGATGAACGTAGGCTGATAGTGTTCTAGAATATGGTGCTGCGGAGAAAATTTGGGCCTACAGGGGTGTGGTAACAGGGGAGTGGAGAAGACTCCATAACGAGAAGCTTAATTATCTGTACGCCTCACCAAATATGATTCGGGTGATCAAATCAAGAAAAATGAAATGGGTGAGGCATGTAGCACCTATGGAGAAGAGAGGAGGCGGGTACAAGTTTGTGGTGGGGAAATCTGATGGAAAGAGACGACTTGGAAAACTCAGGCGTAGATGCGAGAATAATATTAAAATGTATTTTCAAGACGTGGAATGTGGTCATGGACTGGATTGATCTAGTTGATAATAGGGACGGGTGGAGGGCTTTTGTGAATGCGGTAATAAATTATCGGGTTCCTTAAAATCTGGGGATTGTTTTGACTAGCTGAGGACCTGTTAGCTTCTCAAGACGGACTCTTCCATTGAGTTAGTTAGTTTGGTATAATCTCATATCTCAGTAAAATAAATAGTTTAGTAGTATTACTTTTTTGCACAACTCTTAGGCCCAGGATATTGACTCCTTGAAGTTCAATGATAATTGTATGTATCACATGCTGGAATTTCGCAACAAATTGTGATTGTTTCGTGCGACTGCCGAATTAAACAACGATATTTTCGGTTGCAGCATCAAACAGTTGTTCTTTGTAATGGACACGGATTTTGTATTTTCTGTGAGGCATGAACAGTTTGTGTATAGGCATGTATATAATTTAGAGGAACGTCTATTTTATAAGTATTAATAATGGATAATATATGACACAACACTGAACTGTGAACTGTGCTGTTGTGCATTTGTGGAAGTTAATAAAGGACGCCGTACACTCCCTTTGGAATTCACTGTCGCATTAGCGTGTTCTGTTTATAGCGTTACGGTTTCGTTGTTGCTGTTGTTATTGTCGTATTGTATGTTGCGGTGAACGCGCCGTAGGAATTTGCGGTTCCGATCAAACGCTGCTAGGTACATCGTAACGTATCTCCAGTACCTGTATTTGTTGTTGCCGTTGTGCTAGCCTCAAAGGGCAGCGTGTTGTTGAATAAACGAGATGCCCGGAGCACCGAATGAAGACGTCATTGCTGAATGTGTACATTTAACCTCTTGGTTTATACACGCGTTATCGTGGATACCGAGACCCTCAGACAATGTAATCTCCTCCTGGTCAAAGATAAACTTTACACTACTCATTATACCCTCGCTTTTTATATTTACCACTGAGGTGAATCTTTATAAAGCACCAAGTATAGTGTTAGTCAAAATGATTGTCGGGGATTTAACAACTTGTCATACACAATACACTTGAGATAGGAGCATATGTATTTTTTTATTTAATAGAACAACACTGCCTAGAAGCTGCAGAGATGCGCTTTCTAAGAAGTGTTACGGGATACACAAGACTGGATAAAATAAGAAGCGAAGTCATAAGGAAAGAACTAGAGATCTATGGAATACAAGACGTGAGACTCAAATACAAACAAAGCTGGATCAACCACCTCGAAAGAATGGACAACACCAGACTCTCGAAACACGCCCTCAACTACAATCCTTGAGGAAGAAGAGACCGTGGACGCCCCAGGAAACGATGGCAATGCGCCGATTCCGGAACAGGTCGAACGACCTAATCCATGGAGGAAGATGATGATGATGATGGTGATAGAACAACACTCCAAGTTTTTGTTACATACCTTACAGGTGCTCTATATGTGCACCCTTTGTGATTCTAAAAACATCAACACGATAATCGAGTTCGTTCCGCATGTCAGCGGTGATGGTTTTAATGGTAGTTTTGATTCGTATCTTCGGTTCCGGGATATTTGCGGGAAGAGAAGGAACATAAACCTGATCCTTGACGTAACCTCATAGAAAGAAATCACACGGGGTTGCATGTGGAGTGTATTGTGTATGACCCCGACAATCATTTTGAATAAACCTGTACAAAAGCTACCTGTCTGCCTCACAAGTAGAATGTTCGCAATAACGTGTTGTCATTAATTATTTCTTGATTTTTTTTTTGTATTCTCTTAGGCTTCCAAACTCGCTCTGATGCCTTACTTGACATATGGAAATTCTCAGAACTAAAGCAGAGTTTTAGCGAATTCACATATGAAATAAGTACTCGTATATGCCTAAATGCGCGCGATTGTGGCCTTCTTTGGTAGCTAACAGTTCGTCAGCAATGCGAGAAATTCGCACGTAGTAATGGAAAACGTAGTGGTATGAAGTTGTAGTGTGTGTTTGTGTTCTACATTTTACGGACAAATGTTGCAAAATTTGTTAGAATAAATGACATATAGAACCATCGCATACTGCGTAAAATATTACCGTCTATTTTGTAACTTTTGTCCAAATATGTTTAAATTTTATGAATTTAATGAGAAAAACATGAACTGTTGTACACTTTCTATCATGTTGCAACAGTATGCAGTAACATTTGTATGAAATGATAATGGAAGGCTTTGGTCTTAATAAACGTTCGTAGAGTAAATTTTCGTCGGTTGTTGGACACGGTGAACCGTCTGTTACGCACAGGTTGTGGGAAATACCTTCATCTACCGCCGTTAAAGTTTTCTGTGTAATGCTCAAGGAATGCGTAACGAATTTCTGTACGAATTGCGCGCATTACCTTCGTACTTTCCCCCTAAATGTTAAGCAGTGCTACATACTTAAGCTTACCTGTTTAGAACCAAGTTCTCAAATGTAGTTAACAGTTGTTCACTTGCTTCGTAATATCAGCGTTTTAGAAGCATCTCTTTTTACGCATAATATGTATTTGTACTGTACCGCCAACTCTATGCAACTATACTAAGGAAGTCCTGGTTTGAAATCAGCTAGGTACTTGGTTATTCTTATAATAAAACTAACCAGAAGCACTAATTTCTCAAATTTATTTTGGAATAAAACTCTGCATGTTTCGGACAGTTCTTATAATAAAACCAACCAGATGCACTAATTTCTCAAATTTATTTTGGAATAAAACTCTACATGTTTCGGACAGTTCCTCTGTCCATCGTAAGGAGTTCTACACCGTACACACAGCAATGGTATATGTCATACAGTTTTGCTGACAGCTTGCGAGCAGGATCTGGTCGGAACTGGTTCCGTCCTGATCCTGCTCGCTGTGTGTACAGTGTAGAACTCCTGATGATTGACAGAGGAACGGTCCGAAACATGCAGAGTTTTATTCCAAAATAAATTTGAGAAATCAGTGTATCTGGTTGGTTTTATTATAAGAATATATCACGATGCACAGTCATCTGAACGTCAAAAAAAGTACTTGGCTATCGTGAAGAAAGTTAAACTTAGTTTTTGTGGTTTTAAGTGAGTATCTGTTCAGGGGAATGAGCCTATGACCAGAATCATTCGTCTCTTGCTATCGACCCGCTTGTACAATGATGTGTATCACGTTAAGCTTCCCCACCACAAGTGCCTTATCGGTGGAGCAAACTGGCGTATCCGCATTATCACTGTGAATTGCAAGGAGACTGCTGCATTTGCATGCATGAAGGATAACTTGTTCACAAACTCAACGACGCCAATCGTGAAGCAAGGCTGAATTTTTGTACTGGTATCTTCATTCAATGCCTGCTGGATAAATGGAACGGGTGTCTCCACACTCGTTGCATTTATTGATGATGTTTGTGTGCGGCTCAGCGGACAGCGAAATCTCAAAATAACAGACATCGGTCTACAGCAAATCTGATTGTAATCTACGAAATGACCCTGCGTGATGTTCGTGTTGGTTTGTGGTGTGCTATTAGTGCGGCTAGTTTGGGTTCGTCTTTTTCCGGGACCATATATACACACCAGTATGTAGGAAAATTCAGACACTGTATCTTGAAGACCTTCCAGTTTACCTGTGCTTCTTTTCAGCAAGACATTGCAACAGCCCACATCACCTCATATGATTCTACGTATTGTTTAGCGAATTTTTTGTTGATAGAATGATAAGCAGGGGATTATGGCCTCATATGTTCCCAGATACGAACCTTTACCATTGATTCTTAATTGTAGATCGTATTATAGAATAAATGTCAACAGTTATCCTGGCACTGAAGGCGATATGAAAGGAAGCATTCAGGACGTAAAGATAAAGCAATCCCATTAGAGGCCTGGACAGGCCGTTAGGGTTCCGGGAGTTTGAGGCTCCCAGATTTCAAGACAATCGGCACATAAAGGTGGTAAGGTTGTCAGCCCTACGTACCGGCTGCCTTTACCCCCAGGAAATATTCCTGGTACTCATTTCTGTTAGAGGCTGAATCAACCTCAGTGCCATAGTGCGGTCGGAAGGATCATTTCAATGAAAAATTCCAATGAAACCATCGGGAATCGAACCCGCGACCTTTCGCCTTGTAGCACAGTGATTCAGGACATAATGTCTTCAATTTCGTCAGCAGAATTCCGATGGGCGGTGAACTGCACGTTTTTTAGATATGAAGTTTGTTTGCGAGCCGAAAAAATGATTACCAGTTCCTTCTTTGACCTTTTAAAGTCTTTCGGTTATTTCACATATCACGAGGATTGACATTCAGAATTTCTACGTGGTGCCAAATTACGTTTAGGTGTTCTGTGTGGATTTGTTCCTTGTAGAACATTAACAGTTAGGTTTTGTATAACCGAAATGAAGAGTGTTTACTGCGCGGTACGCACTGAGTCCTTATATACAAAGGAAAAGTTTCGTCTTTAAAATTTTAAATACTGTGTGTAAAATCCTAAAATTAGCTGCAATGCGATTAAGCACAACTTGCCCGGACATACGGCATCCATTTTGACTAAGAACCCAATATTAACTGCAGCACGCTGGACCAAAACTTGCCGGCACCGACTGAGGGCACATTGGAACTGTGGCCTAAGGCGACCAGCGATGTTAGTCAAATAGAGTAATGATCGTGTGCCACAAAATACATCCTGGAATCCCCTCCCCCCTTCGAATCCTGACCTGATCAATAATAATAATAATAATAATAATAATAATAATAATTATTATTATTATTATTATTATTATTATTATTATTTATGGGCGCGTTCCCAGAATTGCGAAAAACGAATATTAGCTTATTCATTTCTGTCCGTCTGTCGACCTGGTCTGTCTTTCTGTCCATCCGTTCCATCCGCATGGATAACTCGGTTCCGACTGGACGGATTTCCATGGAATTCGATATATGAGTATTTGTAGATAGTCTGCTGAGAAAATTCAAATCTCATTGAAATATGATGAGAATAGCTGGTACTTTACGTGAAGACATATGTACATTTATGATGGTACTTGCTCAGTTTTTCTTAGAATGAGAATATTTCATGCATAAGTGTAGGGAAGATCAAAACACACTCTTTTATGTTCAATAACTTTTTTATATAAAATCGTACCGTTTATAAGATGATGTGTAACAATATGGTACAGTCGAACAAGCCACAGATGACAATATAATAAGGCTCATTTGCCCTGTCTGCTGGATAACTGGGCTACAAACACGCACTCAGAATACGTAGTAATTATAGCCTTCCCTCGGGAACAGTGGTTCCGCAAGCGTGCCTCATTGTTATGTTACAGTGCAATGCCTGTCTTTCTGTATCTGTCTCTGCACTACCTTATCTTCAGAGTTGATACCGTATCATGCAGTGACCTGGGAACTAGGCACCAGTCAAGCAGTCTTCCCTAACGATTCGCACATTTTATTTCGTATGCCAAATTTAAAAATGTAGGGAGCAATGTTTCCGGAATATGCCAAATATTGTGAGGCTTGAGGCCAGAACTGTACTTGAAAGGGTGATTTCCGCGTTATATCTAGTGTAATTTTTCACACCTTAATTTTCTCGGTCGTTTGGACACGATATGTAAATTGAAAGAGTAATGGGAAATTATAAACTTTCTTTGTGCCCCACGGTCGAAAACAGTAACAATCCGTCCATCACAACCCTTTATTGATGAATCAGGTTGCTTTTTTGCAGTCTATCTACTTGCTTTAGCTTACTGTAAATCCATCATCAATCTTTTTTGTAAAAAATTATAGAAAAGTTATTACAATAATTATAGTCTCTAGTTTTTTGAATGGTAATGTGCTTGTAAACCTCACAGTCACGTTTCATAGAGGTATGTTGTCCTCCGAACAGCCGTGAAAGTATAGTACTGATTATATTTTAGTATACTGTATTGCGTTTTCGGATGTAATTATGGCTGACTATTATAATGCGAATTTTATCATGTGTGAAAGCTTTGCTATATTTGTCCTAGTCCTTTTTCAAAATCTTATTACAATACACGCCTTTTTTTTTCTACGCTGTTCAGACTCAAGTAAATTGGATATGCAGAGGCACTTCGAGTTTGTGGTTTACACGAGAAGTTGTCATCCGATTTTAATTTTAGTTTATATCAGCCGAACACAACTTTTTTACATTAATTTCGAGTTAAAGTTTGTAAAATTCCTTGAAAATGACAGCCTACCAAATCGTACTACATGGCATAAAATATGCCAAGGTCTGCGGTCACTACTTGAAATGTAGTCGACGTCATTAACAAACGCCAAGTTAGAAAATAATCTATGGCTTCATGCACGCTGATATCTGTCACTTTATTAGTTCGCAACAGTGGATTTGAGTCTGCGATACATATCAAAACCATTAAGTACATAGAATCACAAAGAGCAGATCTATGTGCAGGCTACAATCTTGTATTTTAATAGAAGACATCCCGTTGTGTTTTTAATACTCAAAATAAAATGCTTTTATTGTGTCGAATCACAACAGCAGCATACAAACATCAGCACCCCAGTATGTCTACAGGTTTCGGTCTTTTCTAGACCATTTTCAGGCCAACATTTTCGAGTAGAAGGTACAATCTGTGCGCACTATACATAATGGGATCTCATACTGTTTGCAGGATGTGCGTGAAAACGATTATATGAAATTATTGGATCCCAAAATGTATAGTCCGCACCGATTGTACCTTCTACTGGAAAATGGTCTAGAAAAGACCGAAACATGTAGCCATACTGGGGTGCTGATGTTTTGTATGCTGTTGTGTTTCGACGGAATAGAATCATTTTATTCTGAGTACATTCCTGTAATTAGTCATACCACGACTTTCGTTGTTCCGCACCTACGCCGTTTGCCCCAAGACACTATTCGTATATCAAGCCAAGCCCGCAAATTCGTAAGTAAGATGCTGAAGATGGCTGAACATTTACTGAACTACCGCGATAAGGATGTCACACTCGACCATCCTGCTGAAATTCGGAAGCAAAGTGCAATTGCAGAAGTTGAGGAACCGGAGCATGAGCTGAAGGACAGGTCCATGACGGTTTGAAGTTCACTGAGGGGCGTGGATAGAATGTAGAAGGCATCAAGGTGTTTGATGGCACGGTCTCGAACGAACAGTGTACAGAAACAACTGGAAAAGTAATTATGAGGATTCTTGCTTGCAATGAGGAAATTCTGAAGGGGAAGTGGTCTTTATCTCCCCAGACTTAAGTGCTTGATTTCGTCACGTAACTTTCAGGGATTCTTGGCATCGCCGTATGTACTACGTACTGTTGGACACTGGAAGTGATAACCCAGAGAAGCCGCCTACAGTTTCAGAAGATGTTTCTGCTTCTTGAATTGTCATTTAGTATTTTTATAAATTTTTCATAAGAATGGATATGTTTTATTCTTGGTCGAAGAAAATTATCTGGAAACACCCTCTCAATTTTAACACTGCAATTATGGGGAAATCTATCTGGACTGAAGTCGTCAGTTTCAGACTTACCTCGACTTAACTTGTGGGGGTGACTGTATATTTTTATGCTTCTGAACTCAGAAGTTTCGATATGATAACAAAGCGAGATCTGCTCATCTGGAAGTAATACTTAAAAATCCGCAGTGCCTTATGTTTTGTTAGCCCAAATATCGTTTCTAAACGTTATTAATCTGAAGTACGTACCCATTACAAATAAATTTCTATTAAAATTGGAATGCCATATAGTTTGCCTACCGTGATTTTCCAAGGTCATTACGAGGCTGATATTTCGATAAGAATTTTGGTTATGTAACGCCTCAGCTGAGCAAGATTATTGACATGAGTTGCCCACTAATTGCATGACATAGCGTGCTTCCATAGAGTAGCTAATACGTTCTGTTATTTCTCGTGGGAGTGCAATTGTATATACATCGATCCGCAAGCACATCCGCATGCTGGTGGCCGCTGAACGGAGAGCTCAGTCTAGACTAATTAGCTGCTTAGTGGGGTGTTCAGTCATAGCATATGCGATTTTACAATCCAGTAAGTGGCCGCTTACAAAGGTCATAGCATGAAATATAATTATTTGACCTTTAACTTTACAAGCACCGAAGCCTTTGGGCATTTTTATTTACAGGCAATGTTTACGTTGACTTATTTATTTTGTTTATTTATTTCTAATTGTGTGTGTTTGTCAACAGGTTTCTGTAGCCATTTTATGGACGGGCGTGGGAGATAGTAACAGAAGCATGGGGAAAATTTAATGAGAAAGAACTTAAAAGTTGTGTCTGTTCACAAGTCACTGTTATGGCGATAAGATGAGGGGAGTGTGAGATGGGTGCTTCGTACGACGTGTGACAGGGATGTGAAATAACCTTCACAGCCAAGGTCACAAAAACGTGAAGGAGGGAACATTTGGAACACATTGCGTAGATGGGGATAATATTAAAATGGGTGTTAAAGAAATCTATCTGAGTCTGCGGACAGGATTTATGTGGCTCAAGACAGGGTTTACCGGGTGCTGATAAGTCTTTAGCCCGACCAGGAAAGAAGGAAAGAAAGAAGCTGCGTCTGTTAAAAGTGTGATGGGCAGAGGAATGGATTGATTTGGCTAGGTTAGGGACAGGTGGTGGACACTTGTGAATGTGGTAATGAACCTCCGAGTTCCATAAAGTGCGGGGAATGTAGCTTGTTTCCTTCCTGGCCGGGCTAACTACTTACCAGCACCCCTGTATTTACTTACAAAGTATGAAATTTGTATAATGTATATTTGTATATTAAAAAAATTGCAAAGTATGGTTTATATTACGACGCTGACAGTAAGTCTGATCCTGTAACGTCTAGCTTTAAGTTGATAGCAAATAATGAATTAGAAACTGTGTGGAATGAAGCGGTCGTGGCTATATTTGAGGTATTTTACCTAAAGTTGCATAAGGGACGTAAGGACAGTCACAAAAATCTCCACAAAAATCTCCAGTCTCTTCCCCGAATCTAGAATTAAACTTGAATTTACGATTACGAAGAAGCAGCGCTACTCACTGAGTTGCCCTGTTCAGTGTGGCGGGCCGTTCTAAATACAATAATGAACTGTATGTTTCGTAAGAGGCTGGGAATTCATTGGCCGGAGGAGCAACCTACACTTTACCAGGAATAATATTGATGAGTGGTGCTTTATTTAATGTGTATCTGTTATGGCATTCAGTATTGGAAAGGGTATGTAGTCAAACACAACTATGTCAATTAAGGTGTATTTAATGGCTATACTGGACAACTACATGTTTCGACCTTTACTGGCCATCTTCAGGTTGTCTTCCAGAGAACTGAAGGTCCTACTATATACATTGAGCGCTCACGTGGTGCAGAGATCTTTACATAGGGCCATATTGCGTAATGTAATTTCTATATGTGGTGGTATGCTCTGACTAGAGGCATGGTATTGCCTCTAGTCAGAGCATACCACCACATATAGAAATTGCATTACGCAATATGGCCCGTATGTACAGATCTCTGCACCACGTGCGCGCTGAATGTATATAATAGGACCTTAAGTTAAGTTCTTTGGAAGACAACCTGAAGGTGACCAGTAAAGGCCGAAACATGTAGCTGTATAGTATAGCCATTAAATACACCATAATTGACATACTTGTGTTTGACTACATACCCTTTCCGATTTTCACAAACACACAACGGGGATGACACACTTCCTAGGCATTCAGTATTATTCGGCCCCTAAATAACTAACTACACGAGGCAGAGTTCTGCTCCAGAAGCTAACAGTTTCACAGCAAGTCAAGAAAATCCTCGTAATTTATAGAATAAGAAGTTCCATTACCATTTTATACAACAGTTTGTTTCGTGTATCTGCACGTTTCCTAACTGAAGATGAATCCAGTCCACACACTCCCATGACATTTATTTAAATATTTTTAATATTATCATACCTACCTCCTAAGGTGGAACAAAAGACCCATAACAGAAACGGTTACGGTCTGAAATACTTCAGCAACTGCTTAAATATGTCACGACCTATTTGCTTAATATGCTCTCCTCATCACGGGTTCAGCCTTTGCTGTTGGAACATTTACAACTATGCGTTTTCAGGCGCTTTGTCGCAAAATTGCGATAAGGGACTATTACCTTCGTCATGTCTGTCTGTCCGTCTGTCCCTCCGTCCGCATGGAGCAGCTCGGCTGCAACTGGACAGATTTCCATAAAATTTGATATATGAGCATCTTTCGATTAAATTTTCGTTAAAATTTGATACGAGTAGTGGCTACATTACGGGAAGATCTGTACACATTTTTGCTCATAGCTTGCTCAGCTCTTCTTAGAATTAGAAACGTTTCAAGTAGAAGATGCAGAGAAAATCAAAACACACATTTCTTTTTAAGTAACGTTTTTTTCTAAAAATCATGCCGTTTATGAGATAATGTGGGAAAATACTGTACAGCCGGACGGGCCACAGATGACAATATGGCGCATGCGCATGGCATGCGGGACATTTAACCCAATGGCGCCGGAATTATTTTTTTAAATTTTAGTATATAAAATGTGAATAAAACAGGAACCAAATACGTTAGAATTATGAAACAAACTGTATTTTTAAGAGAAAAAAAAAGACAGTATATACCATGTTTAAAATATTCAGTACCTGTATTTGTTGAATAACTATATAAAATGCAACGTTTAGAGGTTAGCGGTGCGGTACGACCACTATAGGACTCTTTAGGCGTCAAAGGGTTAAGACTCAATTAATGTTACATAGTATACGTCAGCACAAAACTTTTTATTTTAGGTAATGCAATGCTACATGTTTCGACTAAAAGCTAGTCACCTTCAGGCCTATACAACAGTTATGTTACCAGATGCTTTGCCCACTTTGGGATCCCGTAGTGTTTACAATTGTAGAGTACAGAAACTAAAGTAAAACTTTACCTGACAGTACCGTCCAAGAATTTAGAGGGCGAGACCATTTGAAAATCCCAACCAAAAACGAAATAGATGTACCCCGCCATCACCCGTAATACGACAACGGGACTCACAATTGAATATCCGGTGTTCATCAACGCACCGTTAAGGAAGAATTTTACATATTTTTTTACTTTTTCTAATTTTTAGACACAATCTGTAAACACAATTTATAACAAAATCAAAATCCTTTTAGAAAAGCTTTAATTAGATGTACTCTACAACTGTAAACACTATGGGACCCCAAAGTGGGCAGAGCATCTGGTAACATAACTGTTGTATAGGCCTGAAGATGACTAGCTTTTAGTCGAAACATGTAGCCTTGCATTAACTAAAATAAAAAGATTGTGCTGACGTACACTATATAACATTAATTGAGTTACAAGCACATCGTGATGCTTTCATTTAGAAAATATTTAAGACTACAAACACACACACACACACACACACACAGAATATGAAACACGTGAAACTTACTGCTTTACCACTGCAACAATGGTTGCACCAACGGCGCCTCAGTGCTACCTCACACATACATTCCTTGTCTTGTTAAATCCTTAAATATATTTGTGCTTACATTGAATCAAAGTAGACTGTGTTTAGAGCTCAGGTCTTCTTGGACATTACGCCGTGTCGACTTTGTTACCGACAATTCGAAGGATCGTAGTGCTTTCATTGATGATGTCAACAATAAAAAAGTCTTGCACTACGATCCTTCCTGTCGTCACTCACTATTGACCTGTGGACGCGACGCAAAATTCGAGCAGACTTGAATGTTTAATATTGATGCGTGGCTAAGAGTGTTTCATGTTAAAGTGTTCTGATTTTGTTACCAGTGTTCCGTGCCCGGTGTTAAAGTTAGGACGTTATTGACTGCAGATATTATTGTCTTGGTTGGAAGCTGCTGTCGGCTGTTGAATGATCGATAAGTCGAGGGCTGTTGGGTACGTCCTCGCTCAGACACCAATCGGCTGGACATGTCAGTGCTAAGCCCTTTGTCGCTGGGTTGCGCCATGCGATACTGTAGTGAGATGCTACTGTTTGTTGGAAACTTGGTGGATCGAGACATGTGGAAGCGTTTTAATTTCTTATGTCTTACTATCAGTTGATTATCGGCGTAATATATGTGTAATATGTGACAGTGAAATGAAATTGAAAAACCAACCAACTAACCAGTTATCTAAATTAGTCAGGAAATTGTAAGAATTTTATGGTCCCCAAATTTTAATAACCCTTTCACAAGGTCCCTTCTCCTGGACTACACTAATCCAATTCACCCCAATCTAGTGTCAAAGTTAAGAACGTGTAAGGCTGTAGATCTGTTCACCATATATGTTTTCATGGCGTGGAAACGGAAAAATGTACGTTTTTACCTTTATCTCCCATCCCAGCCTGTGTCTTCAAACCGGTATCTTTCCTTCCCGTTTTTCCACTCAATCCCGGTACACATTCCTATCATGCACTTGAAAGTAAACCTGATAATTTCCAATCGTAATCCTTTTGTTCAGTTATTATTTGTCTCCGGCCTGTACGCAAGGTGCTTTACACCAACACACCTGTCTGTACACAAAAGCTGCTTCATATACTTGAACTGGACTGTTTCCACCCCGCTGTGTACATATGACAAATTTTATTTAATTAAACCGTCTTTACACAACACAATTGACAGTTATTCTACAGCTCGTTACATCAGCAACATGTTTCGGCCCAGTTTGGCCATCATCGGGCTTACAAAGTTTGGTATCAATTAAGGTACATAATGTTGCTGTACCGATGGGATCCTACGGTTTACATTGTCTCTCTATCTTATATTAAAATTAATTACTTGTTAATTTTTGATATAAGATATACAGACAATGTAAACCATGGGATACCATTGGCAAGAAATCGCAGTTGCACGTGCACAGAACGTGTTCAGCTACGATGGGGTTTACTACAGGGACAAGGGATAAATTGACTGCAGTTATTCGTGGTCAAATTGACGTAGTGAACATGTTTCAAGCCAAATGTCGGATCGGAGGAGAATTGGTCTGCTGGTTGGTCGGCCCGATAAAACGTAAAAGGAACTGCCCTAGATACATATGGTGCTATGGTGGATTTGTGATGAAGAAACCTGTTACATTTTCGTAACAATCTAATTAACTCTCGGGAAAATAAATCTTTATGTTACACGTGCTTCTCTTGCGTGCTTTCCTGGATTGACACTTTACTGTACTGATTGTAAGGTACATATTTCTAATTTTTGAAGTACGTGTGTGCAGATGTAAGGCGTTATGTAAAAAGGTAAAGTGTTCCCGTTACAGGCCAGGTGTGGCCCAGAGGGTGGGTAGAGGTATAGCTCTACTCTTCCATGACTGCGGCACTAGAAGGTGGTGAGTGGTCAGCAGCACGCCTCGGCCGCGATTTACCCCCGGGATAGACCCGGTACCCATTTTACAGGAGGCTGGGTGGGCCCCAGGGCCGATCTGGAAGGGCGGAAAATCTCGTCCCCCCGGGATTCGATCCCGGACCGTCCAGCCCGAAGGCGTTATGTATGTCTACATATATACAAGAGGTTATTGTGGTAATTCGTAATATTAAAAAAAAGTGCATAAGAAATGATCATATAATTTGCAGTTTTCAATTCCAATTTTCGAAGGAGATTTTAAAGCAATTGAAGGAATGTATATCGTTACTTTGAATTTTTAACAAGGAAATGGTTTCTGCTCTTAATGAAATTTTCGCCCATAAAGATGAGGGAAGATAGAGGAATGACGGATCGATATCGAATGCTGGTATTAAAAATTCATAGAACGAAACATTCCTGGAATGTGCGTGGTAGAGAAGTTTTACCTTATTCCTTCTGGGAGAAAATTTTTTTAAATCCAATTACGTTCTCCAGAGTAGATAATTTGCTTTCTCACTAATTTTTACGAAGTAAATTTTAATGATTGCAGATGGTGAGAGCCCAATATATGTCACTATACAAGTGTGATTTTAGTGAAATTTGAACAGGTTTTGGTCCTTACCGCGTTATAAATATCTGTGCTCTGAGTAAAGGCGATATTGTTTGGAATATTATGTTTTAAAACGTGTACTAGATTGAAATTGTTGCGTTGTAATTAGCGTATACTTTCCTAACGGTGTAGCTGCTTGGTATGGTTTTTTGGTTAAAGCAAATCGTGTAGCCCATATTTTCTGTGATGGAAATTCATGCGGCTTGTCGTATGAACTCAAAAGAACTTCGTGAATAGTTGCGTAAAGAGAAAAAACCAACTTGATGCCACTTATTTTATTATTTATTCAATACTCATTCATTGCTCAACATGTTTCGGCCGTTAATACGATCATCTTCAGGAGTCTGCGACTAACTGGT
>Ga0123355_10007950_pt1 | contig 15977 bp, 11 predicted proteins | sample TergutEmb28metaG_3_FD_89872 | JGI IMG/M metagenome (GOLD analysis project Ga0123355, IMG submission 89872) | Embiratermes neotenicus P1 segment gut microbial communities from Petit-Saut dam, French Guiana - Emb289 P1 | ecosystem: Host-associated > Arthropoda: Insects > Digestive system > Gut ...
CCAAAAAGGAACAAATTACATGCATTATGCTGTTATGGTACAAAACCCCATTTTTTTTTCATTATGAATTGGGAAAGGTTTTGGAAAAAAATACTTTAAATAAAGTTACAAGTCTTCTATGATGGGGCACACATTGGGTGAGCAGCTACTGACAACATGGCGTCACATCCCAGAATGCTTGAATCTTGCATGACTGCTGCTGCGTGAACTTCAAATCTCACACTTCGTACAAAGATTTTAATGTAAGGTCATAAAAGCAGTTTAACTTATACAATAGCAAAGTAAACATTTATGTGACATAATACTGATTAATTTTTAACATCCTGTTAAAATGTTTGATTTATCAGAACTGTACACCAGAGAAAATCACATATTTTGAAAAACTGTAAAAGACAAATGAGTGGAGAATGAATAGTTAGAATAGCTGATGACAGCTAGGATTTATACCTCCCACCAGAGTGCTCATGTTGACAAAGCTGCAAAGACACCCACCAATTCGGTATAGGGCTCACAACTTGAACTGTCAAGGGTGCCTGTTGTTCCCCTGACTTATCCACTGCCTTATGATTGCTAATAATACTTCATTACTTGTTAATGGTAGACATGAACTTGCAAATTATCACACTTCCTTCAAACTGATCCTCCAGTGGAATCTTGCACCATTCTGTCCATGAAGGTGTGATATGGGACAATATTTTTTTGCACACCATAAAACCAGTTCACATACATATCCTATCTTTCACACATTATTACAGATTTTGAGAATAAATAAATAAATTCCACATTCTATTTCATACCGCTACATCGATGTGACCCTGCTATACATATAGACATGTGTTAAAAGTGTAAAAAATATGTCCACCGCAGCAAATGTATCATGAATACTGCTTGTCATACAAAGTAAAGGCCCTGAAAATCATGCATGAAAAACACTAGTCAAATTGATACCTTCTGTATGTAGATCAGTCAACTTGTAACTTCCACAGGCACATGATATATAAAGGTATTTCTGATGTAGAGAGAGAGAGAGAATTTTGATCACCGGATTGAGCTCTGCAAGGTGAGTCACAATATCAACTGCTGTGCAGCAACGATGTTGTCCGCTCTACAGCAAGCAGTCCAGTGACAAACAATGCTTTCAGTACAATGAGATGAGATCTGACAGAATTGTGTCTATTGAAAACATGTGCTTGTTTTAACACAGCAGTTTCTGTAAACATCTAAACATGTCCATGACAATGACTGTGTTCAGTGCTACTATAAGCTAGCACTTAACTGTATACACACACACCAGAAAACATGCTGACTGGTACCAACATTACCAACCAAACAGACATTATATTCACTGTTGGTAGTGCTGCATGTGTCAGGCAGGTGGGTGGTGGAAATAGTTCAGCAGTAAATCTGTCACTGTGTCTAACCATTGTAACTCCATGTGGGGTTCAAGGAATACGGTTGGTCATTTGCATTACTTCACTTCAGTGTTGCAAACAAATGTACAAAAACAATCATCACAGACATAAGTAGAATGCTTGCCGAGTTATGGCATCCATCTGCACCACTGGCTTCCCGTGGGGGTGCTGGAAACAAGAGAGTCAAAATTGATTAAATCAATCCAATTCAAAATCTCTGTAGAAGTACATCTTATGTGAATAATAATGTAGAGTGTACACACAGTTCAAATGTTAAAACTGTTTTACAAAGCACTTTGTGCTAAATAGTGTGTTTCCATGTCCTATTTCTTTCAGATACATACCTGGATGATTGGAGCATCATAAAGAATTAGGTCTGTCAGTTACTTGGGTGTTGCACACTTTGTTTAAATTTGTGTGAACATGTAAGTTACTGCATTTTATGCACAATCATACAGCCAGGTGTACTGTGTCAAAATTGGACAGAGAAAAATACAGACAGCATTTACAGCTCACTTATGAAAAAAAAGTCCCATGTGGCTATTAACCATTCCACCTTTATATCTCTCAATACCAACTACTGTAACATTTAAAAAATCCCACACCCTGCCCACAGTGTACATGCATGGACTGTATGCATTCCTGAAAAGAAGACTTGATTATTTTCCTGCACAACTTCTTCCAATTATTTCTGTACTGGAGATACATTATGTGCACTGTGAGATACAAATAAATTTTATATTTTATATTCTGCACTTCGGTATTTAAAGAACATTAACACAATTTTATTACCACATACATTACCTCATTACTGCAGACATATTTGGAGCAGACCAACTGGTCATCTACAGGTCTTAAATGTTTTCAGTAAATATGCATAGGAAATCTTTTTTAGTCCTATTACAACATGCTAAAACTTACAAGTTTAAAGTTATTTTATATATGGTTGGGGTTTGTTAAGGGGTAAGATCTCAAGCCTTTTACACTCTCCAGTTTCACAGTCATGCTCCTTTACTACTGATATGTTATTCTGATAATGTCATTTTCTTTTTCATATGGATACTGCTTCTATTTTCCTATTTAAAAATAATTATAAAATCACTTTAGCATGTTGTGGAGTCACACATTCAACTCTCCTCCAGGCCAAGTTACTCTTATTTCTATTGCAGTGCACATATGAAGAAGACAGTACAATTCTGCAGCACACTAAACACAACATTGTTTACCTGTGATTGGCTTCCATGGCTTTGTGGGTTCAGGTGGGTACCTGCTGGACAGCCAAGGGGCAGTTGGACGTGGCTGTGGCAAGGCCCCTGTTCCTGAGTTTGTACCGGCACTTGGCTGATTTCCAGAACATGTCCCTATGAAAGACACACTCTTATGACAATTTTATGGTGTGTAAAACACAAAGTTCCACAGGTCATACTTCGTGATTTACTTATTTTCTACATTACAGTGTTACGTTCTTATGCAACCAAATGTATAACTTCCCAGCCAATACTCGGTGGGCAAGGTTTATACAAAAGTTATACACTACATCTCCCACAACAACAGAACTAACATAATTATGTGTCTTTTAAACATAACTACACCGACCTCCAAAGTAAATGTGATATATGAAAGAGTACGTTGGTGGAATGAATACCAGACACACCTGAAAACACATCAGTGATTTGTGCATGACAGACTCTCAATACATACCTTTCCTTATAAGTTTCATGCCATACTGCATTGGGTCGATGTTCCTCTGGCAGTGGTCACCCGCTTCTTTGATGTGTATCTCATTGTTAGATATAATGGAACCAACAAAGCACTCATATGTACCAACATCACGACGTTGTGTGTACGTGTACATAAGTCCATCTTCCTCCCACTGCCCAAGACATCGATATTCTCGTTCTGTAACATCGATACCGAACGTTCTTAAAACCCTAGCACACAGGCACACAGCACCACCTCAATACTAAAACAAGGGCAACTGCACAGGACCACATCATAACAAAATCTTAAGTTGCTGGTTGCACTGAGGTCTGCTTTAAAGCACAACCTAAATTTATGAAGACAACATTTCCTTTAGTGACACTTAAATTTACAATAAACCACTTAGTTCACTTTATGAAGCAGTTATTCTTATGTTACCTGAAATTTTACAGTACATAACAAATCAGCATGTAAATTACTACTTAATTTGAATTTTGAATTACATGTGCATAAAATAATAATATGACAATCAACCAAGCTAGTAGTGGTGTGATGCATGTTAGTAAGTTACACAGATACAATCTTTATACAAAAAATCATTCTTTCAAAGGACAGGCACTGCTTCATTGCTGAAATGTTATCAGTCCATGAAAACAGCAAAGAAATTACATTTTAAATTATAACTTAAAACAGAGTTGCCATTGCTCTGTACACATATACAAATAAAAGATGATACATACACATAACTTAACTGGTTTCCATCAAATGTTGTTCACTTACCCAAAATTTGGCCCCAGATAAAAGAGTATTGACAGCATATCTAGAAAATAACTTAGTGGCATATACGACTGTATATTGTCCCATATATGCCTAACAACAGTGTATCAACTACAACAGACATTCCAGTGATCTCTGCAATGTTGCATATAAAATGTATGACCGAGAGCAATGAACTGAAGATGGCAGTGCACAAGAATAAGGTCCAAACATTTCCCTGCGCAGACTGAGAAAAACAAACACACTGGGATGAATGATATCTAGATTTCCTGGGATTTGAACTTGAACCATCTGAAGACATGTGCCCTGGCAATTAAATTAACTAGATATGGACAAGGGAGAGTATAAACCAATTCATGACAGAAGGGTGAAAATAACTAGTTGACTTGAGAACTGAAAGGCATGGAGAAGGTTGGAGTATAGAATGTTGCCAAGGTTCAGGAACAAACGTCTAACACTGCAGACTTTGGTGTGCAGTGCAAGTGAGACACAAGTCTTATTTGTATATATATTAAAAATGGCTGACACTGATTTAATAGCTTGGGAAGCAGAAGCAAACATGAGGGTGTTGCTGTGCATGCAGGATGTATCAGGTTTGAATCATGACTTTCAGACCAGCTATCCTGCCTGAGGTACTTCCATGAGCATAGAGAGACAATATATGATACACTATGATCACCTCCTCTCACAGCCTTCTTAATTCACCATTCTTAGCCCTTCTGCCATGTAATTAAATTTCAGGTTGATTCCCACACCACTCTCACTTCTCCACCAAACAACAGAAATAAACTTTTGGCTTTTGCAAATGCTTTCACAGCTCCTTCAGTAACTATATTTTCCACATCTAATACAAATATTACCATGTAGCTGTTGTATAAAGAGAAAAATGATAAAATAAATTTAAAAAATCAGAAAGGGGAGAAGACATTTTGCGACTGCTACATAATATGTTCAAATTAAGCCTACAAAGAAGGCTGTAGCTATTTGCTATAGGAACTGGTGATGATACTACAAAACACAGTAATTACTTATGAAATTCCCTTACGTATTTCCTGTCTGTCTGTCACACCTCTTACATTCATAGTTTCACTGTTATTCATGGAAGGCAGCACCTACTAACTTTTCAAGTCATGGGAATGTTTCTAACTGTTGCACTAAAAGAATAAGTTTCTCTGAAACTGTGGATAAATCTGCTTATTGCATTGAATGGTAATGAAAAATACAGGGCGGATATATTTGCTTACTGTACCAAAATATTAAAGATCCCATTACACTTGATGCTACAAAGCTCTATATCTGATGCAAGATCAAAACATGAATTAAGAAACCACAAAATTCTATGGCAGAAGGCACTGTATGTTTGCAGACTTCATGCACAGGTGTGTCTCTGTGGAGCTCTAGTAAGCTGTAAATGCTCTCTGGACATACTACAGAAATTTGTTTCTCAGTCCTTCAAAACCTGAAGCACTTTGTCTACACAGTGTATTTATGTTTTGTATGCATCTGAGAACAAACAGTAATTATTTCCCTGTACAGCATTAACTGTTTTGTTTTTCTAATGGAACCAAGGTGTGTTCTCTGCAAGGTATGAACCATATCTTTATGTATGATGTACAGTGATTGTAGTCTTCCAAAAAAATTAATTCAAATTAAAACCACTTGTCCAGTTTCTGCTATTACGAATTAAAATCCTGGAATTCCTTCATCTGTAAACATCTTATATTCTCATATACATGATCATATTATTCCACACAATGATCACAATAAAAATAAGAAGAGTACACACATTTTCAAAAGAATGAAGGAGGTAAAAAAGACAGCTCCATGCCCAGGAGTTAATAGTTCAAATCTACCTAGAACACCAATATTATATTACAAAATCGTGGTTTTCTCAGGCCCTCTAGGCACATGTTAGGATAGATTTTACAATAAGCCCGGTCAGTTCTCCATGTCTGTCCATGTTAATGGTTCATATTCATATTGAAATGTCATATTTCAATATATAATGCCTGCAGTTGCCACAGCACTTTCGATGGCATCCTTAGATTTATTTTTTTGCCTCTTGAATGTCACCTGATTATCAAGTAGGCCTTACTTTCCCACCATATGTAATTTATAGAAAAACTACACATAAATTTCGAGTACTTTTACATTTTATCACTTAATGAACTATAAAAATAAACTAATACATAAAAAAATATTCAAGAATTAACAGATGAAATGAATGTTTGTTGCACCTTTACAGCAGCCATGTTAATTACATCAGGCGTGAACTCAGTTTTCACATTACTCTTTATTATTATGTCTGTTGCAGTTGTTATCACTGATGATAGTGCTGTTTGTATGTGTGGTGGGAAAGGAGAAGTATTTCAAAATATTACAAAACTGGGCAGAAAAAAAGCTGATAAATAGTGTTATAAATAATCCAGCTAAATTTGGACTTACATCAAGAACTGCCATGCACATGTCATTACCTCTTTCCTGTACTGTGATAGATACCTTGTTCACTGCTATCAATGTGAGTTTTATACATAAAACAAAACAACGTTATGTGTTTGTCTCATCTTAGGATATACAATGAAACAGTAATCAGTGAAGTACAGGCAGCAGTAGAGTCTCAATTGTCAGAATTAACTGTGACCGATAAAACCCATTAACAATATTAAAATCCATTTTCAATATGAAACACCCACTTGGTTCCAAGACCCTATGAAAAGCCACCAATAAAAATGCAAAGCAGCTTCAAAAAGCATGAAGGCCTGAAGCTTTATTTCCAAATGGCACCAAAACAATACAATTCACTTACTGCAAGGCAGCTTCTTTGGGTTGAAAGTGACCTGTGCAAAAGGGGCAGAGTGGGGAAAGCATACTCACAAGTCACATAGTCTCGTTCTGATTCGTCAAAAGCCAGTCACCAAAGGTCAAAACAATAGTATTAAAATGGGTGAAAATGAAAGTTCAAATTCCTGAATACTGTGGTTTACAAACTTTGAGACTCTACTGTACCTTACAATTGCACATGGCCCAATGTTCCATGCCAGTTGCTCTTTACATGCACCACATACTCAGCTACCAAGCTATCTGAAAACTGCCTGGTTCATTTGAGGATAAAAACATGAGCTATGTTTGCAATATCAAGTGACCTATGGCTAGCCAATACATAACTAACAATTTTTACATCATTTAAAATTACTTTTAGGCTTTACCAACAGAATAAGCAGGCTATTAGACAACTGTACACCCTTCCTTCTACAAATGGAAACACATTCGACATCAGCAAACAGATATCATGTCTTAGCATGTATCATGCACCATGCACCACAGTCATCATGCACCATCACCAAAAATAATTCTGATTCCAAAACTCGGTCAGCAGGCTTTTAATGCCATATAATTTCACAATCAGTTCATACAGCTCTCTCTTGTTCTCCTTCTGTAGAAAATACAATCAACAGTCTAGAATTCCGAGTCGCACAACAGCAGACTGTGGCGATGTTATGATTTTTAAATTTGTGTGGCTTACTATTAGCCTACGTTACCCATTCAAAGCCCAATGGTTACTCTGTGTAGGACTAAAACTCTGCATTTTGTCCACACACTGTACTTATATTTCATATGATCCATGCAACAAAGACAGTAACTTTGTTACATATACAGCATTAGTTGATGGGGTTTTGTAATGGAGACAGAATGTGCTTACTGTGTGGTACAAGCCGAGTTACTTTTGTCTTTAGAGAATCATGGTATTGTCCACACATTTATCTAGAGGAACCAAGAAAAACTATGAAACTAGAACTGTCCTTAGTCCTAATAAATTTGGATTTGGCATGGTAAACACACAACAAATATCATGGCTCCATAACAACAAACACACCAGATTAAAGAGGCAATGATAAAAATCTGCACAACGGTGAACTTTATAAACTGCTAGAGGAAGCAGCACAAACTTTACTTTCCAACAGTTACTTAGCATTGGTGATAATGGCAACAGCCAGAAACAGAACAGCAAGTGGTATTTGAAATGTAGAAATGGTAATCCAATTAAAGTAAGTCTGAGTTTTAGAACAAAATGATACCTCCACATGGACTGAATTGTCTAACAGATGTGACTTCCACATACAAAGCAAATATGCCAGTAACTTCTTTTGTCAAGGGAATACAAGAGGATTCAGACTTTAGGTGGTCTTTCTGATAAGCTGTATTATCTACAAGGCTCTAGTCTTCAAACTGACATGCAAAATGCTACATTTACATCATTCTATTCTCAGTGCTTAGCAGTGACATTTTGGTGGGCAACTGCCCCTGAACAGTGTAGCAACTGAAGTGATGGTGTTGAAGAATCTTTTGGTGCAATGTGTCATGCTCTTCATAAATACTGTGACTCTGTGAAGTAATCAGCTCGCCAAACCACCTGTGCTTTCTTTGTTTTTCCAAAGAAACTGCGTTAATTTCTCTCTTATAAACTACAGGTTTAAAAAAGCTGATATTGTTGTCATGGTGACATGCCAGCTGGCAGTAATGTGTACTGTTAATAGTCAAGGTAGTTAATATATACATACGAACAGAGGATGTTATCTGATTATCTGACAATTTGTAACTGACGAATGGATAAAATAAGTTTACTTTTATGCAGGAAACCAAATAGTGCTTCTGGCTATATTCTGCCATCAAAAAATAGAATAACTGATTCATTATTAATGATGAACCTGCTTTGGAATTCCTGCACCATGCCAGATGGTACAAGAAACTCCTAAACAGAATCATTACCTAAAAATATAATAAATGGAAATTATCATATTTAAATATAAAAAGCTACATTTTCCATATAAACCACAAACATTTCAAGGTTATGGAAAATTCATCATGCAAGTGACAACTCCATTTTCCACAGTCGAGTTCTGTAGGAAGCAATGACAAGATCATAGACATCAAAATGAAATTAGCAATCAGCTTATTACTTACACAGCAGTCAAAGAGAACAAGTAACATTTCACATTAGCTTTCAAACCACGTGCTAAGCAATGGACCCCCATAACAACGTTAGAACTAAGAGTTACAATAGGATTTGATACTTCCTGCACTACAAGCTTCAGGAATAAGATGATTTATAAAAATATGTTCATGTCTAGTATACATATCTGATTCATTCACACCTAACATGTTCATCTATAATATGTTAATGTCTAATATGTTCATATATATCATGTTAACATGTAATATGTTCATGTCTGATATGTTTCGTGTCTGATGTATTACTGCCTAATATGTTCATGTCTAACATGTTATGTCTGATATGTCCTTGTCTAATATATTTGTGTCTGATACATTCATGTCTAATAAGCCCAATTACATCACATTGATCAAAATGTGGTTTACCATCAAGAAACAAGACAGAAAGTGTAAACACAAAGCTTCCTAGTGCATGGTGCTGCAAGAGGCACTGGAACAAGCAACACAGTGATCATCAGGCAAAGGGCTACCTTCTCGTTCAGAAGGGGTGCCTGTTCTTGGACCAGCACTTGGTCTGTCCCCATATCTGGGTCTCTGGACAGGCAAGGGTAGGATCTGAACAGGATGAAGCTGCAGAATAGAGCGAGGTCCTTCACGTTCATGATTCCGGCTCATAGTGTCCTTCAATGGTTGGGTGCTAATACTAGGGTTCCAATGCTCTTGCATCAGTGGTTTTTCTTTCCAGTGGACTGTGGAACCCCTGTCATGTTGTTGCCCTTGGAACCTTCCACTAACACTGCTTTCCTGATCCCTCACTCCCAGATATGTTTTCTGATCTACTCCTGAATTTGGAGGAAGTGTCTCATGGTAGTGCTCTCTTGAATGATGTTTTCCTGTGTTTGGAATAGCATCTCCATAACCACCAGGATCATCAGCACTATTACCGTATTTCACATAATGCTCAGTTGACTGCCCATAATTTCTCTGACTTCTTGGTTCTCCAGAATTTGAAGAGACTTGTGGAACCGAGCGATCTGAATGCGATGCACCTCTTCTTTGTAAATTTTCGTTGTTGGCAAATGCCTGGTCCCTCTTTGAACCCGAATAATGGCTGGAAGAACTATGTTCATAATGAGAAAAGCTATGATCCCTACTTGATTCTGAATATCCAATGGGAGATCTGTGTTCACTGTGGGAGACTCCCCAGTCCATAACTGAACCTGAAGAGCTACTAGGGGGCTGGTGCTCAATGTGAGAGAAGCTCTGATCCTTATTTGATAGAGTAGAGCTTCCCATCATTCTCTGTGCCGCCTGTGAATTCTCAGTGTGAGGAGAGCCCCAATCCACACGTGAACCACGGTAGTTACCAAACGTACTACGTGTTACTGGCAAATTTTCATTATAATGGAATCTGAAATCACTGCTTGGTCCAGGATGATTGTTTCCCATTTTCTGGGCCACAAGTTTACTGTCACCATAAACAATACCCTGGTTTACATGTGATTCAGTATTGCCACTAACTGTCCTCTGATTATCTTGTGAATTTATATTATGAGCGAAACTTTGCTCTCTATAATATCCAGGAAAGCTGCCAGAAGTTTTCTGGCTTCCTTCCAGGTTCTCATTTCTGAATGTTCTATCTCCACCATATGTGCTGCTGGCTATCCCAGCACCTGTACTGGCTTCCATTGAAGTACTCCACGTATTCCACTGAGATCTTGGCACATAGGTCCAACCTTGTTGCTGTCTACCAGAGTCTGACTGAACACTCCGACTGGTTCCATAGGAAGTTTCTGAAGCCCATGCAAGATTTCGGTCATTCTTTGATGAGTAGGAATTGTAATCTGGTCCATGAGGTTTCACAAATGACTGATTGCCTGATTGGTGCCCGTGAGTTTTTGAAAAAGTCCAGGGATCATATTCTTCCTCCAAAAACTTATCCTGTATATCTAATGGGCTGAATGTGGTTGAGCTGCTACCAATGTGATATGAAGTAGGATAGCGAGGGCTAGAACTGCTATAGTACGAACGGCCAGTGTCAGCATCATATTGGGTTGTGTGTGCCCCACTGTATTTGCCAGCATGAAAATTGGGTTGATCCTGTTGAATTATGCTGCCATTTTTAAAGTCTGTCTCATTATTAAACTGATTAAAAGAAGAGTACGCAAATGTAGGTGAGCGAGCTGTGGATGTACGAGGATTGCTGATTCGGTAGATCCTCGTGCCAGTTTGACGGCGGTTCCTTCCTCGTCTTCGAGTGCCTACAAGTTTAATTAAAGTTACTGATCAAAATAATCATCGAAGGCTTGTTCATCATGGAGCAATAAAAGAATGTGTATCAATGTCATTTAATAAAATTCTGAAAAGCATGAGATATTAAGCTTCCAATACAATATTGCTGAGAATTCAAGCGTTCTTAGATGTGATACCAAGTTGGTGGGTCAATGTTTCCTGACATTTTGAAAATACATAGTGCCTTCAATAGCAAGATTTCGGTTGTCCAACCAGAATGCATTCTTTTTGGACCACACGATCACTCAACACCCTAGAAGACCTGAATCCTCTAATGCTGGATACCTTTATACAGTTTTTCCAGTTGCTGAGCAATATGATGGCAGACTCCTGCAGGCTGAGAAAATCAATTTCTATTTTTATATTACAAACAGATTTTACCAACGAACATGTGCATATGGATCAACAGCAGCAGCTTACCTTCATATATTTCTGAATGAGAGCAATCTGATACCATGTAGTACATTATTTCTGGGGACTTGCAATCAGAAGAGAGCCTTGCACAAAGATTAATGGCATCTGGGATAATTCCTGTGTACTCTCCAGTCAGTGGACAAGGTGATTCCTGCAGTCTCTCCAACCCTGTTAACATACAGTACATGATGGACATACATTTTTCAAGCACAAAACATTATTTTGTATCAAATGACAATTTCTGCACACTTATGGCATCCACCTTAACTCTATTTATTTAGTCAAGCTACAATTTTAATAAGGGTATTGCACTGGTTGAGAATATGCTGAGTGGTAAGTAGAAGAATAATGAATAATGATAGTGTTCCTTCAGTTGTAAGCAAAACTTTATGCCTAGGAAAAATTATTGTGTTAATATAGTCTGCATTTGTAAGATATTGGAGACAACATGTGAATGTACAGTGTCACAGTATACTGGCCTTTAAGAATGATGCTTACAGAGATATAAACCACTTTAGCCTGAGCACAACCACTCCAGTAAGTCATACGAATTCAAAGAGTTATAAAAACATACTTACTGCCCTGAGTAATCCATATCTTGGGCTCAAAATTTGTATCTGAACATATTGTGGTATTGTAATATGTACTGGACTGCAGGCCTGAAACAGATTGCAATATTATTAACAGCTGCTGCAGTTTAACCTGGAATATTTCTGTTCTAAACAAGAATAAATTAGTCTCCATATATTTCCATAATCTAGTTTTATTATATCAATATCCAGATATTACAACAAACACTATCAAAAGCTGAAGTCCCAGGATCCATAATCTTTTTCAGATTATGAACACATGTTGTTGACTGCAGGACATCACGTACTTCTATAGTAAAACCATCATCTAGATGCACCAATGTCTCAAATTTATTTATTTTGGAATGACACTCTACATGTTTCAGACAGTCTTTTTGTCCATCATCAGGAGTTCAAGACTGTACATACAACAACAGGCATGTGTCATCATATATCATGCATCATCATATATCATGTGTCATCATATATCATGTGTCATCATATATCATGTGTCATCATATATCATGTGTCATCATGTATCATGCATCATCATGTATCATGTGTCATCATATATCATGTGTCATCATGTATCATGTGTCATCATATACCATGCATCATCATATATCATGTGTCATCATGTATCATGTGTCATCATGTATCATGCGTCATCATGTATCATGTGTCATCATGTATCATATTTATTCACCTTCCATTGGATCTTTACAGATATGCAAACAGCCACAATAATACATAAAAGTGTGCAGTACATTTGTCATAACACAATTAATAAGTAAGATACAAGTAAAACAGACAAGAAGGTAATGAATGGTAATAATAAGTTAAGTTACACATTAAATGGGATCTTATAGCTACCAATAGTCAAGTAAAAAACAAAGAACCACAATCATTAGGATGCTGACTGATAAAATTCATCTAGACTACAGAACGTATGTTCAATAAGGGTAACTCTTGAATGTGGATTTGAAAAGCTTAGTATCATTTGACAAAACTTTAATATTTGATGGAAAGTGATTATATATCTTACTGCCAGAATACAGTACTGCTTTCTGAACTGATGTGAAGTTTGTGGAAGGTAAATGTAAGTTGTGGTTGAAACGTGTGTTCAAATTGTGAATTTCAGAACTGGATTGGAATAGACCTCTATTGTTGTTAACAACAACAAGTAATGAGAAAATGTATTGAGATGGAAGTGAAAGTATTTGTAACTGTTTGAATAGTTGACAGCATGAATCATGACTACCGGTATTTGTAATCATTCTTATTATTCTTTTTTTAATTTTAAAAATGCTGTTGCTAGGATGTGAATTACCCCAAAAAATAATACCACATGACATGACTCAATGTACATAAGAAAAACAGATCATTCTCAATATATCCACAGACATAAATGGTTTTATTGACCTAACAGCATAACAAGCCTTATTCAATTTCGATGTTAATGCAGCAATGTGATCCTTCCATGACAGTGAATTGTCAATGATCAAACCTAGAAATTTGGTGCTATTGATGTTAGTGATTATTGAATTGGGAGCAATTATTTCAATTTTTCTTTCATTTTGTTTTTTAGTCAAGAATTGCATAAAGTGTGTTTTATTACAGTTCATTGTTTAAAGATTACTCTGAAACCAGTTGGTTATTTTGGTAATTACTGAATTAATATTATTCTTAAATTCCTCTGGATTAGTGTTTGATATGATAATGGTCATATCATCAGCAAATAGTATCAGGTTAGCTAACTTGTTTATGCTTAAAGAAAGATTATTTATATAGATCAGAATCAGTAAAGGACCCAATATCAAACCCTGTGTAACACCATGCTTCACATGTACCCATTTAGAAGATAGTTTATTAAGATTACTATTATTCACAGATACTCTCTGATACCTATTTTCTAAATAACATTCCATTAATTTGTTAGCTATTCCAGAGATCCCATAAAACTTCATTTTAGCCAAAAGTATTTCATGATGAACATAGTCAAATGCATTTTGACCAAACAGATACTGCTGACTGCTTGCTAGCAAGCAGTCAGCAGTATCTGTTTGGTTGCTGTATGTACAGTCTTGAACTGCTGATGATGGATGGAAAGACCGTCCGAAACATGTAGAGTGTCATTCCAAAATAAAATAAATTTGAGACATTGGTGCATCTAGTTGGTTTTACTATAGAAATGTATTATGATGCACGGCACTATGAACGTCAAATCACTTATGTACTTCAGCGTAAATGAGACATCACTGCAACAAACTTTAAATAGTTACTTAATGGAGACAGACACCTGTCTAGCAAACCACACAGTGTCACTACCTAGAAGGCTGTGATATTCCCGGTCATCACTGTGACAACCCCATACATACCTCACATTATTTTAGTACTGGACAACATTTACATCACATACAGTTATTCTTGCGGCTTATTTTTTAAATCTTTGAATTACATCTTACAGGTATTTAATAAACACAGTCAAACAGCATGCCAATGGCTTACAAATATAAAGTTTATGTTAAACCTACAGTAATTGGTCTCCAATAGTTACATTCCTGAAATGCACTGCACTTGGCAAGAAGAGGACCTACAGGAAAATGGGGTGTTTTGGGGACATGAGACTAGTTAACAAAGATGCCTAAGATGATGTACTGCAATTTTAATCTTAAAGGCAAGAAACTACACACAATTTCAACCCCATCCCTAGAAGATAATGATATCTGATGTGAGTGTCACAAATTTTGTCTACACACAAACAAATTTAAACTTCCACAAAACCAAATATCATGTTAAGTAAACATGGGTGGCAACTGATAACCATGGTACAAAGTGATTATGTTAAACATGAGTCACTGGTAGGCTAGAAAACATGAAACTTTATGAGCTCAACATTAAACATTCAAGCTTTCAGATTCTCACACAGGCCCTGCTGAATATTCAAGTGTTCTGGGAAGTGGCGCTGTGTCGTTCAGTGCATGTTTTCAAACATTTTGAAGGATAACAGTGCCCTCACCTCCAGGCTCAAGCAGTCTCAGAAGAACCAGTTATTCTTCTTGGACCGCTTAACCCTGCAGATGAAGGTACTATGATCCTTCTACATGCTGCAAATACTCTCTGAACAACACAGTGTCACATCCCAGAAAAACTGAAACTTCATAAAATATTTTCATTATCACTGGATCAAGAAAGTTTTAAATTATAACCAGCCCAACACCCAACATTAACATTAACAGCCTACCATAGAGAGACAATAAAGCAGGCAGATGCCAAAATAAGACTCTACATTTTCAGACCTGCCATAAGTTGCTGTATCACAGCAACATAAACTTTGTAATATTCTTCACTCACAGTAAAGTACATGCTTCATTCACTTGTGTTCATTCTCGTTACCAGACTCACCAAAATATTACTACCCTATACAATTTTGCACTTACAGTAATAAGAAACAAAATTAAAATAAACGAAAAATATTACAAATATGAGGACTGTGTACCTCTGGGATATCATACTGCATCATACTGCATCACTGGGCAATCGACTTATGGCATTTTACAGGACTGTGTACCTCTGGGATATCATACTGCATCACTGGGCAATCGACTTATGGCATTTTACAGGACTGTGTACCTCTGGGATATCATACTGCATCACTGGGTAATCGACTTATGGCATTTTACAGGACTGTGTACCTCTGGGATATCATACTGCATCATGCTGCATCACTGGGCAATCGACTTATGGCATTTTACAGGACTGTGTACCTCTGGGATATCATACTGCATCATACTGCATCACTGGGCAATTGACTTATGGCATTTTACAGGACTGTGTACCTTTGGGATATCATACTGCATCA
>Ga0123355_10007951_pt1 | contig 15977 bp, 10 predicted proteins | sample TergutEmb28metaG_3_FD_89872 | JGI IMG/M metagenome (GOLD analysis project Ga0123355, IMG submission 89872) | Embiratermes neotenicus P1 segment gut microbial communities from Petit-Saut dam, French Guiana - Emb289 P1 | ecosystem: Host-associated > Arthropoda: Insects > Digestive system > Gut ...
CACCACCACCACCACCACCACCACCACCACCACCACCACCACCACCACCACCACCACCACCACCACCACCACCACCACCACCACCACCACACCTTCTATGGCATAGCAGCCAAAATATGAGCCCTAGCCTCTTCAGTTTCACTTCTCTAGGTTCTCGTGTCTCATACCACTTTTCCATCCTTTTGTTCCTACTAATACCTACTGACATGATATACCAATTGCTCTGCGAACTTAACCAGACACTTTGAAAACGTTTACAGATGTTAATACTGCAGCGTTAAGGTCACATGATGCCAAGGGAGTATTATTTATTTTACGAAATTTTTGTTGTGTTATTTCTGGATGGATTAAACCACTTCAAAATTTGTACTTTTGTGTAATGTTGCTCTACACGTTAAGTTAGCCAGACGTAAATGGAAAATATATGTTGCACTTATGGATGAAATGAGTAGGGCTTAGGAAATTGAATCGGAAATTTTTCGCTAAGTAACTATTTGTAGGACTTAGGAATGGATGGAAGGGCAATGTTGAAGTGGAACTAAGGATAAAGTACAAATGTGTGTATTCATTTCACCTGAACTGTTGCAGGGTCTTGGAAGGTTTCCTGAACACCGTTATGAATTTTAGATTTTTTAAACATTAAATTAATTATTTAGCGAATGTAGATGGATATGCAAGTACTGTTGTGACCTTATGAAAATCTGAATCATCACTGGATACATCAAAGGCAGATTCATGCTTCACAAGTACAGGCACTTAAGCCTAACGAACCGCAGCTCTTCCAGCAGTACAAATCCCCCTCACCCCACCTTGTGATCTTGATGCAGTTCCTTCGCTATAAATCTATTCCGATCTGTAAGTTTGTGTGTTTGGACCATATGAAATCACAGCCATTCTGATGGCCGAACAGAATGAGAATTTAGATGGTCTTGAAATCCCTTATAGTGGCCGAAGTTTTATGGTCCCCTGGTGTCTAAATATGACCCGACGGCCAGGCAGTTCTTGTGTGTAAATTCCGTAAATAACACGTAGGATACGTGCAGCAAAGGACAAATAGCGTGATCAGGACTCTGCCTAGACGGCAGTGCACCCTGCAGTAAAAATACTGTATTCCAGAAGATACGGCGGCGAAATTTTTATTCGGTCTCATATGATGTCGGGGGTGGCTTTAGAAAGTACCATGTAAAGTGTGGATATCAAGTATCACGGCAAACGCTTACGTCAGCTCAGATATTTAATGTGTTTTCAGTTACCGATAAGGCGTCATAGTAACCTGCAATTATGTGCAAATCTACAAAACCGACAGATGTGTTCAGTGGAACTGGTGAATTACAGATAATTCATATAAATTTCGTACAGAACGTATCAGTTGTCTTGATGCAAAAGGTTTTTGTTCGTTCAAATATTGGTCGGCCTACGCCGCTTTAGAATGATTGCAGTCCATTGTGTTGTTCTTCGGTAACAAAACATTACTTTAGTGTTTGCACAACGCATAGGCCCACGCGAACTTCCACCATTAAATTTTTCAGTGGTAAAGTTCTTTTGTTGTTTTAACAGTAGATTTCCACAATATCGATTATTGGCCATCATGTTTTAATTGTTTATCAAAGTATTTTCATAAAAGCTACTCCCGGTGAAACAAAAGGACATCAAAGCATCCATCCACCCAACGAGTAATAATAATAACAACGTAATAATAAATACAGGCCCAGATATAACGCGTTTAAAAAATTAACACGTTTGTGTTTAGCAGGTTGTTTATTTAGTGATTCATTTTTCTTAAATTTTGTTGTGGCTGATGTAACCCACAGCAATTTTACACTCGACAATTTGTAGTAACTGTTAAATTAAAAGTAACGACACTGAATTTTATTCTTCTAAAAACGTGATAGAGTGTTTTCGGGATTTTTTATTTTCATATAAAAAGCTAGATTCACTTCTCGAGTACTTTTCAACAAACGACAAGGATATAAAAACTTTTAATTTTGGTTTTTGAGAAAGGTTTATAGTGCTGGTGGAGGTATGGATGTGTTAAATTATCTAAGAACTGGTTCAATGCAATTTGAGATAAAAAAAATAACTAGTGAGTGTGAGAGACTTTACTTATTACTGGGAATGACTGGACGATGTTGGATTTCCTAATTTTATACTCAAGGCCAGATTTGATAATATCTACAAGCAATTTGGATAGAGGATTCTTTTCTCGTAATGAGAAGTGATAAATCAGTAGAGTGGCTACTAGCTGAAGGAATTTTTTTTTATGTTTTGCTGACCGTGCATATCAGTATAATCTTAATAATTAACCAACTTAATGCACAAATTCTTGTTTTATAATAAGTTTATTATATGCCTCCACATTTTGACCTCCTGATGATGAGCACATAGTGCTCGAAACGTGTAGAGGCATATAACAAACTTATTATAAAAAAGAATTTGTGCATTAAGTTGGTTAATTACTAAGATTATTTGAAGGACTGTTTATGAAACAGTGTCTGCAGAGAAGTCCATGGTCTTATATTTTGTATCTGTCGAATCTCCTGTCCATATCCTCATGTTCCCTTGATAACTCTGACAACAAAACTCCACGACAAAGTGCAAAAATTTTCAGAATCATGAAGAATTTTGTTACATTTGCGCATCGGAACTAAACGTGTGGCTCTACTGCGTAATTTCCCCCCATTCTCTCACTCATGAGCACTTCTTCCTTGTAATACACAATTGTTCATCCATTGTTCTTCAATATTTATTATAATTTCTGTTACTTCAGATTTTCTAATCTTAGAGTACAATAACTCGGTTTGTTATCTGAGACACACTCTATAAAACTGCTAATCAGCGCTTACTGAACCTGAAGATTGTATATTCAGGAGTCGCTGGGAGGAAAGTGTCCGTGAAATAACAAGGTGTTTTTGACTGTAAACCTAATATTGCTGTCAGGTACCTACCTATTGCAGAAGCAAGCGGAAGGAGACATGATCGCTCTGGATAACAGCCCTGCCCAAACTCAATTACCCCATCTTGCAGTATACATTATTTATATGGCGATCCTGCACCACTTCCTTGGGAACGGATAGAATGGTTTGGGTACGAAGGGAGAGGACTTTTGCAGTGGTTTTAGGGCGGGAAGACAGAGTAGGGACGGAATTGGAGCGATGCCGTTGTGGGGGTAGACCGCGGCGGCGGGTCCACTCACCCTGACTGTCCTCCAGAAATTAACCGGTAAATTTTTCCAGCTTGTCGCTCTCCAATTCTAGCCCCTTTTTCGTAGTAGTGTTTGGTACAGGATTAGTAAGCTCAGGTTTAGGAGCTTCTAAATCGCTAAGGGCTCTATAACTATGCCTTGAGGGGGTGCAAGTTTAAGGAACGGTTTACGGTTTTCATTGGATAATCGTACCTTTACTAGAAAGAGAGACCCGCTACCTGTGAGGAACTCTAGATATTTTCTAACACGTGTGCAGAACCAAAAATTGAGCATGTTGCAACTTGGATTTAAAAATAACAGTGACAACTTACTTATTGACTTACAAACTCCTTGCAACAAAGTCCTTCTTGAGAAAGTAACTAGTTTTCAGCTAATCAAGAAATTTCCCGCATTTTATGGAACCCGAAGGTTCATTACCGCATTCACAAGAGCCTGCCATCTGTCCCTATCCTAAGCCAACTCGTTCCAGTCCATACCTGCACATCCCACTTCCTGAAGATCCATCTTAATATTATCCTCCATCTACGCCTGGGTCTCCTAAGTGATTTCTTTACTTCATGTTTCCCTACCAAAACCCTGTATATGCCTCTCCTCTCCCCCATACATGCTATATGCCTCACCCATCTCATTCGTCACGATTTGAGCACCCGAATTTGGTAATGAGTATCGTTCGTTGAGTTCTCATTATACAGTTTTATTCAATCCCTTATTACCTCGTCCCTCGTAGATCCAAATATTTTCCTCAACTTCCTATTCTTAAACACCCTCAACCCACGTTCGTCCCTCAATGCGAGCGACCAAATTTCACAACCATACACAACAACAGACAAAATTATAGTTCTGTATATCTTAATCTTCAAATTTTTGGTTAGCAAACTAGAAGACAAAAGATTCTGCACCGAATGATAGCAAACATTCCCTGATTTGAATCTGCTCCTAATTTGTTCCCCATTAGAATTTTGATCCGTTAAGATTGTTCCCAAATATTTGAACTCTTCCAACATTTCAAAGGACCTATTATTAAGCTTTATGCTGTGACTTCGTCCTGCATTATAATCTTGAGGCATGACCATGTACTTAGTTTTATCAGAATTTACTTCTAGTCCAGGCTCTTTATTATCAATTACCAAACCTTCTATATTTTCATTTATAATATGTACACTTTCTACTAATATGTTAACATTATCAGCATAAACTAAAAGCTGATGTTTACCGTTTGGGGGAATGGGCAGTAGAAAATGGGATGAAAATAAATCCCGGTAAAAGTAAGGCAATAAGATTTAGAAGAGCTCGGGTTAATAATCCACTGGTTTACTCTCTTGGTGCCCAAAAAATTCCGGAACCGCACACTTGTAAATAATGTGGAATAATCTTATGGAGCGATTTAAACTGGATGGACCAAGTAAATTACATAGCGCAGAAAGCCTAGAGGGCACTTCACTTTGTAATGGGCGTTCTCAAAAAAGGAAATATGTATACAAAACGTTTAGACTATACGTCATTAGTACGTCCTATTCTTGAACATAGGACTGTATGCTGGGATCCATGCATAGGACAGATACGTAGTAAATGCTTTAGACCGAGTATAGAAGAAATTTACAAATCACACGAAGGATTCTAAATGGGAAACCTTGGTTCAGCGTAGGACGATAGCACCCTTATGCACACTTTCTAAAGCGCACTCTGGGGAACGGGCTTGGAAAGCTACACGCGACAGGTGGCGAAGGCCTTACTATTTGAGTGGGTTTGATCATGTTCGGAAAATTAGGGACATGAAGCAAAGAAAGGATATCAGGAAGTATTCCTTTGTAAGTAGGACCATTAAAAACTGGAACCAACTACCTGCAGAGACGTCAGGGGCTTTCCCTTGCAAACCTAAGGTGTTTAGAAATAGATTTAGGAAAGCAATTACAAACGGGTGAAATGAGAGGAATAGAAGTGTGGCGAAAATCACCTGAAAGTGGAGTGAAGTGGAGTGGGGTGAAGTGTAGTGGTGTGAGGTGAAATGGAGCGGTAGGAAATTTAAATGGGCTTAAGCCAAATGAGAGGGTAGTTAAGTGTAGTGAAGTGTAGATGGGTTAAGTTTAAATGGGAAGAAGTGAAGTGTCGAAAAGTTTAGTGAAGTGGAGTGAAGTGTAGTTGGGTTAAGAGTAGTGACGTGTAGTGAAAGTCTTAGAAACAGGGTGTCTAACGTTACTAGAGGATACGTATATAGATTACATGAAGTTTGCTGTTTTTATGGTTTTTCTATTTATCATATTCCTTTATGTTCTTTTGGTTCTTTTTTATCATTGTGTGTTTGGTTGTGTGTTTTGTATACTGTTGTTTGATTCTATAAGGTATGTATTCTTATTGTTATGTTTATGTATTCTTATTTTTATGTATTTTCTGTTACGTATATTCTGTTTTCATCGTGCCAACTGGCATTCTTCGGCTAACCTGACAGGTTTTTCCGTGCTTTTTTCCTCAGTTGTAAGGCAAATGGCAGGGTATAATTCTCAAAGACGGGGCACGGCCCGCACTCTTCGCAGTTAGTTAATTGTGTTGTTCTATGCAATGTTTGTGTCGATTGTGTTGTTCTATGCGTTGTTCGTGTGTAAATGTGTACTGTACTACTGCCACTGTGAGTCAACGAATTACAGTTAACAAATATATCATATAATAACTTATATCATATATCATATATATCATATCATATCGTATTTAATTTCAAGCCAACCTGTTTCACCCGAGCTCTCCTGATGACGTATTCTAAAGCAAAGTTGAAGAGCAATAACGAATTCATGCCGTAAATCTAAAAGAAAATGTTGCCCATTTAATGTACTTTTTTTGTAGGAAAAAGTGGAGACAAATTCTCAGGAATAAGCTAGTAACAGTCGCGAAGAGGAAAACAGCTATTTCTATAATCTCGTATTTAAAAGACACCCAGTTTTGAATGGTTCTTCGGTGTTTGTTGGCATAATCTTGTATAAATGTCAACGGTTCAATTAATTTTAGTCTTTAACTTGAGTGTATTAATTGTATATGCAGTAAGAAAACGGCAACTCTCACAGAGGAGAACGTTCTTGATGTGCTAATACTCTTTCGAAGCAGTCAAGAAATTTTGTAAATTTTTGTGAAAAGTAAAAAAAAAAAAACAATACGGAAGCCTTTCTCTGAATCCTATCCTGAACCAGAAACAACATTTCTAATCCCTCACATCTTACTTTTTTTATCAGCTTTCAATACGGTCGACTCATTTACAGCTATCTCGCAAGTGTTGTGATCTTTTCCTCCTTTACGTGCAAAATTCTACATATATCTCTTCCTTATACCTTAAGTGTCTTTCGTACCTCCTTTCTCATACCACAATTACGACGCACATTCATGTATATGGTTTATGAAGCTGCAGTTCCTAATTCATAGAGAACACACACCCCTTTCCGTTACTAAGGCTTTTTAGGGAAATAATCGCGGCTTATTATAAGAACTATGCGAAAGACATGCATGTACGGTACCAAATACGGTACCTAGCAATGGATGTGTAAAATAGGAAATGAACACAAAACTTTGGTCGGATAGCCTGAAGTTACCAGAGTAGTAACTTCCAACATTCAGATTATTGATAATGGAACAGTGTGTGGGTCGTGCATTGGGTGTGACCATTCAGGGGCTTTTGTCACAAAAAGTAAACTGGCGGTTGTATGAAAGCGTAGACTTTTTTTGACCAGCCAAAAGACTATGATAGGTACTGTGCTTACTGCAGTTACTTTACTTGTATCTACAGTTTGTTACTTAATGATGCTGTCAACTGCCAAATGTACGTAGCGTGGATGATAGGCGATTCAGTCAGCGTGGGACTTCGGTGGATTGATTCTGACTGGGAAAAACCAAAATCTTCAAAAGACAACCTGTTCCACTGCCACCTTATTTCATTCATTTTGTAGCCTGTCTTACAACAGGTTCATATCTTCTTCCAAAAACGATTTCGACACAAAGAGGATTCTAGTGATTCATCTTTAAATTTCCAGTATCCTCTCTTTTTCCTTAAGGTCATCCAGTAGCTGCTTATGCCTTTTTACTCTTCTTCCCTTCACTTATATCCTTCCCCCTAACCTTTCCTTTAATAACGTGTTTTAGGAGGCAGTTCCTATGCAGATGTAACCATTTTAGTTAGCCTTCCTCATTTTTATTTTATGTGGGATATTTCTTTCCTCCTTGAGTCTTGGTAGTACCTCTTCATTTCCCACACGATCGGTCCAACAGAACTTCTCCATCCTTCTCCAGCATTGCATTTCCAGACTTGCAACCTCGTCCACCATAAATCCCACATGGACTCTTATGGGATCTAACCTGGACCTTCGCGGTCAGAGGCCGGAAAATAACCGTTTGGGTCATTGCAGGCCTTCTGTGTGGGTACGCACATACCTTTGAGGATGAGTTTTAAATAAGTTTGAGTGATGTTTGTAAGTTTTCATTCGCAGAATGATGATTTATGTAGGCTGAAATGACATCGTATAGATTTATGTATAAACATGTCTATATGTGATATATAACCAATACATTTTATCGCATGAATTTGGTAATGACATAAGAAAGGGAATAGGGAACGATCAGGGCTCATGGTCAGTTTGGGGTCCATTAAACGAGATCAGATTCGAGACACCGGACTTTGAAACCCAGGCCGTGTTGTACGTCCCCAGCAGTAAAAGCATGTCTCCAGGCTTCATTAATTTCCTCCGGCAGCCTTGGCCGGTACCAGCGTGGTCGAAAGAAGAGCCGCTGTTCCTGTCACATGATTAATGACACTTGCGCTTTCCCGACGTGAGTGGGAGGGTCGGACCATGCTTTTAACGCGGGCCAAATTCCGGCTCACCGAACTTCATGAAAACTAAACACATAATGTAACACTGTGGGAACATACGAAATGCCTGTTGGCGGGCGGTGATGTTGGGTTTCCATATCCAACATCTTTGGTGGAAAATAAGAAAGGATTATCTGTGTGGCTGTGACGTGTGCGTCTATTGTTATCCTCCGAAGGTCTGCAGTGTTTTTATTGCTATCGTTAACACCGTGCTGATCCTCACTTTGAACTTTCGAAAATGCACTGCGCTGTCGACCAGGCAGTAATTTGCCACTAGGGATATTGTTGAGATAATGGGGCTTAATTTCTAATTAAAAGCATTGCAAAGCCTTAAAGGGAAAACCGTCAACTGCAATGGTACGCCTGTTAATTACGCGCACTCTGGGATACATAAGACAACTGATTGTCTCGCTGCTTTATATACTACTATTACTACTAATACTACTAGTAGTAGTATTACTACTACTATTACTACTACTACTACTACTACTGATGCCGTACTACTAACACCATTGCTACGTCTCCTTAGATCTCGTTACAATTATTGCCTGGTTGGCAATCCAAAGGAAATACATGTATAAAAACCTAGAAGCCTAACTCCTTAAAAGTTATCATCACGATTAAACACAATAAAGTTAGAACAAAAAGTTCGTTTGCGTTTTTATATTGTTTTAGGCACTCCACCGCTTTTAAGAAAGTGGAATATTTAATGCCATTTTTGAGCGGATTTTGTTTCTGTATTTCATTTTGCAAGTTGAATAAAGTGGTAAAAATTCTGACGTATATTCATAAGGCAAATATTTCGAATTTTGTCGGATATTCTGATTGAGACGTTCTGTGATTTTACTCAGTCTTCCCGGTAAATCCTGACTAGTACAGTAGTGCAGACCACGACATGATCCCCGCGGAGGGTGGGCGTGTCTGTTGACAGCGCTTTTACTTGGGAGGAAATGATGATGACGTAAGCGAGGCAGTGTTTTGGCAGTTATAGGGACTGAGGGATAGTACGAAGGACCCCATTCAACATAGCTGCTGTTTATTCTCATATAGTGCTGATCAATGAGTAATTAGTTCACTCTTTATTTATTAATGAAACCATTATTTTCTCCATTTCACTTATGGGTTATGAATAATACGAGTGTATTGATCTATCATATTCACTCGCATTAATTTCTGTCACTCGTGTTTGTTTGAATGGCTGTAGATATGAATTCGAGCCTACATTATAGTACAGGGGTTATTACTGTTACATTACTTTAATAGCACCAACATCAAAACCACCATTTCGACGTGTTCTATTTAATTGAATTAAAACTGTTCCCTCTTTGTTTTGTTTTCTGAGACATCGCTATTGCCTTAAACCCTCTGGTTAATATTTGATATTGCGATGCCTGGATTCGTTTTTCCTTCACTCTTTTGAAAAGTTCTGTTCATTAATTTCGACGTTTCGTTTTATTACTTTACCAATCTCTGTTACTTCCATTTGACATAGCACGTAATCACTGGCACAAAGAAATTTCATTCCCTTATCTCTACCATCTCCGCTCTATCATGCAACCACTCTGAAGAAACGGATTTCTCCCTCCCCATCGTTCTGTTTTTTTTTTTAATATTTACACATCAGTCTATTGCATAATATATTAAGAATGATTCATTTGTATTAACTCGTCGTTTAGCCTCTCTAATTTAAATTGTGACGAAAGGAAGCGTCACGCTTGTGCCCCTAATACGGTTTTGAACCGACACACGGGTTTTTACGACAGCCTGCTTGGCAAGACTGTTGTGATATGGGAGGTTACCCTACGTGTTACACTTCAAGGCACTATATGCTGACACTCTTAAATGTATTGCTCTGAATATTCTCTAAGATAAAATATGGGCATTTGTGAAGTTAGCCCTAACCGGTAATGTAGAATCGAAATTTGTGCCACAAAAATTTACTGCCTGTAGATATCTTTCTAAATGGCGCCGAAAATTAATTAGTACCAAGAAATAGGACAGGAAATTTAGTTTTTACTTACAATAAACTCGTTTGTAAAAAAATATTTATAACCTTAACACAAATTTTCAAGTGGGAGAAGCATGGGGTTTATCTGACAGGGGTTATATTCTCATCTACCTATTATTTTCTTCCGTAATATTTAATGGCGCCAGTATGTACTTGAAAACTTTGAAGTAAAATTGTCGCCTAAGGTTTTCGCGCAGAATCTTGTAGTCTTTTACGACAACTATTAAGAGGAGAGTCTTTTTATTTTAATATAAATAGTTTCTAATTAACTCTTTCTAAACATTATAAATGCACCTCATTAATACAAATTATTCATAAACCGTATTTCATTATGCTAACCCTTCGGGTTTGACATCATTCCTGTTCTGATCACAGCTTGGATGAATGATCATTCTGAGAAATACTCTTCACTGTTTTGTGTTATGATTTGATGCATACACCTCGATTCTAAACGCGTATGTTCCCCGATGTGACATGGCGTGTAAATAAACTTTTTTTCTTTTTTGTTTGGCAGTAGGCCTATTTAGTTTTAGTTTTCTGCATGAAGCTGAGTTTTGGATAATGGATATTCTATTGAACTACCCACGTTGTTTACTGTGTCTGTGAAACTGTGACGTAAATAAAAATCTTTACCTATGCGGTGAATGGTAGGCATCAAATATTTTAGTAAATTCATTGTAGAAAAGCTTTGGGGAAATGGTTAAAAGTATGCTTAAAATATGATCTTCGAGTTTCATAACAAAACTCGGAGAATTTCTTGACTAATTGACCAATTATTAATTTCCCCCATAGAGAGAACTTACTACTCTGGTTTGTAAAGCGTGATTGAAGCTAAACTTTAGTTCCACATTGTGATGTTTCAATCAGTCTTCAGCAGCTGTTCATGTACAGTAGGTTTCAACAGACAAACGGTCTTAGATTTGAATGGAGGGGATATAGTTTAAAAGATTTCATCAACCTGGAAACTACCCGGACCGACAATATCTCACCAGTGGGTTGCAGTAAGGTGGCATTAGTGGCAAGCGTCTCATTAATGAAGTTATTGGAATTCCTTCCATTGCTGTGTCTCCTGTATTCCCACATGGTCAATTTAATGTGACCTAAGTAACTGAACACAGTAAAACTCTTCATGGTAACACGAATGTCGTATTAGGAGTGAAATAAAAGAATCCCCACTTGTCTGGCCCCCACCATTTTACGTATTCTACATGTCAGTCCTGTCAAGTGTGCTGTGTCTTCCAAAATTCCTGTCAATGTTTGAAATACTAGACGTCTCGGAGAGTGCAGTATCTTGTTTTACGTTACATTTCGAGGAGCCAAGTCCTTCTAGTGAATCCCCTGAGGAATACGCAGTATAGCTGAGCGAACGCCGTTTGGCTGCCGTTTCAGAAACTTCCGCATGGCACTACATTACAGCAGTAGTGCCAAATTAAAGACATAAGAGATCAGGCTGATTCTGCATAAATTTTAACCCTTAATCCTCTTGCGTATATGAGGATGGAGTTACAAGTTACGAGAAGACATGGATTTTTAGACCTGAGTATACAAAATTAATAAAAGTAGGCGCATAACTGTAGCGCTAGAAGTCTAAAATATAAAGCTACAAATTACTAGAAATGCCGAATTTCTTATTTCAAAAGAGGAAATATAAAGATGAAGTTACAGGAAGGCCAGCAGCTATTAGGAACAAGCTGTATTAGCCATTCGGAGCCCAGTGTGTGTGCATTTGTGTGTTTTACATAGGTCTGAGAATGAACAAAGATTGTTTCCTTGTGTACCATAAACTTACTTGTTTCTGTAAGCGAGACGGAATGTGTTTGTTGTGCGGTACGAGCTGAATCTTTATGTACATTGCACAGTAATCTTAGTCTTTGAAGGATTGAAGACGGCAAACAGAATTGACTACTAAAGTTATGTAAACTTTACACATGGAATGTGATCATTGATGGCCCGAGAAAAAGACAGAAGGCTCAGAAATATAATTATTAGAACAATTAGCAGTCAGAACTCTTTATGACCATAATCGTAAGGAACACAGACGAAAATAAAAATATACAATTTCGTATAAGCCATAGGAGATTATAGAACATTTTATATCAAGAGGCATCAAGAATATATTCGGACTTTGTACCTGATGCAAAGAAGAAGAAGTGGAGGAATTACAGGAAGACGCGTAAAAGGGTGGAAGGAAAAACAAAATGGCATAATCCGTGATATTTATTATGAAAGAAACCACATGATTGCAAAATATGGCAATGTTAATTCACATAAAATAATTCTGCCAATGAGAAGAATTTCTGAAGTTGCTCTTGGACGCATTCTGCCTTGCAGCTTACACTGTTAGAGTGAGTTGCTATAATCAAGTATTCTTAGGTGCTCGCACGCGAATGATGAGGGGATGGGTGTAAATAAGTCTTTATTATGTCGTGCAATTTTGTATTTAATTGCAAATGAAACTGGCTCTCACACCATCCAAGATGCTTTATTACCTGACAAACACAATTTGTTATATCGGAATAATATCGCTCCGAATAGTGCTGAGGAGAAACACAGGAACGCGTTTAAATTAGAGTTAAATAATTAAAGTTAAAACCGAAAAGTTAACAGAACTTTGAATCGGTGGAGATAAGCTTCGAATTTATTTCTTATAGGCAGATGTTATGAGATGGGCTGGGCATGTGGGGCGTATGGGTGAGGAGAAGGGGTGCATAGGGTCTTGTTGGGGAAACCGGAGGGAAGGAGATCAGTGAGGAGACCTAGGCGTAGATGGGTGGATAATATTAGGATGGATCTCCAATAGGTGGGATGTGGGTATATGAACTGGGTTGGTTTGGTCCAGGATAGAGACAGGTGGCGGACGCTTGTGAGTGCGGTAATGAACCTTCGGGTTCCGTGAAATGTGGGGAATTTCTTGACTAGATGCAAACCAGTTAGCTTCTCAAGAAGGGCTCTGCACCATGGAGTAAATAAGTAAGGCAGATGTTATTCTAAATTTGTCAAGTGTTTAGATGTTTTTTGAGTATATTTGCATTGCGAATGGCACAAGCCTAATACAAAATTCTACCTATACGATATTATCAACTTAATTTCAAAATTTGGAGACTTTCCATTGGAGCCCATTGTCTTCACACCAGTGTCAGAGTCACAAGAAACTGTTACGCTGCCCTGAAACACAACGTAACCTGAACTCAAATTACTAGAAGGCATCAGAGAAAGCAGTGTGGTTCCCTTAATCCAGGAGTGTGTTTTGTGCCTTCTTTCTGGGCTTTCACTCTTCGTTCGCTGTCCGTAATAGCATTACAACCATCATCCGTCTTCCCGTCATTTTTAATTTGGTCACCCCTAGCAAGATCCATCAATCACACGCTTTCTCTCTAAATGAGCTTGTCGGAAGTTTGTGACAAGTTATATTGTAATTAGTGCATCTCGTGAGTGAGTTGGGGCTAATGGAAGCATAAACAACCAAGTTTCGACTTCATAGATTTTCGTGTTCCGAATTTTTGTATCTGAAATAAAAGATGCGCCTTCTTTCTTGTGAAGGTACGCAGTTCTTGTTTAAATACAAAGCACACTAATGATTCTCTATTGAATTTTATGCAGAGATCCATAGTACATCTCCAAATTATTTTAGGAAGTATATAATCAGCAAGAACACCATGAAGGTTAAATATGCAAGTTTCTTACAGCATTTCATTCATACATTCGACACGTTGCCCCGATGAAAGTGCAGCTCGACCCAAAAATGTTGGATATATGAATAAAAGATACTAAGCAACATATGTGTTATGGTGGTGGTGGTGGTGGTGGTGGTGGTGGTGTGTGTGTGTGTGTGTGTTGTCAATGTTAATTGTAAGGTCCACGGTGTAATACGTAGTGTGTTTAAGACGGTAGGTAAAGCTTGTTTGTGCACTTTGGAAGCGAACGAGTGTCATGGAGGTAAAACTGTGTGAATTAAACACGTCTGCCCTGCGTGGAGGTTAGTAAAGTTTGTGCTTGTGATGACATGTGATCATTATTGAGGTTGTTAAAAGAAAGTGTTGTCTCTGTGCAGCCCAACTGTAATCTCCATATTAGTAAAGACTGCAGTTGGATGCTGCATCGAGTAACCTGCATCCTTATCCACATATTTTCAACTTACTTTTTAAGATCCGTTCCGGCATCCTCCTATTTCTTTCCAGGTTTTTAGAGTGATTTTTTTTATTATGCCTGTGTTTACTAGTCAGCTCATCTGTAGGCTCCGCAACATGTGATGTGGGGTAAAATGATAAAAAATGTTAATTACTACACCTCCTCCACCTCCTCCTCTTCCTCCTCCTCCTCCTCCTTCTCTTCCTCCTCCTCCTCCTCCTCCTCCTACTACTACTACTACTACTACTACTACTACTACTACTACTACTACTACTACTACTACTACTACTACTACGTGTATTACTACTACAATGGTCTGTGGTTTAAAATGCTGTTTTGAGCGTCAATATGCATGTAAGTTTTCTTTATTTTCGGACTTTTCTTACAAATGTCGTGGTTGTAATCTCAAATAGGACACGAGGTCCATTTCTAAATTCGTACTTGCCTCTAATGTTTATATATTATCATCTCATTCGACGCTACCGCGGTAGCACAGTGGTTAAGGTGCTGTGTTACAAATCGGAATGTCGCTGGTTCGATCCCAGCTGGATTTTTCATTGACATAAAATCCTTCCGGTCGCGCTATGGCCCTGGGGTCGACTCAGCCTCTAACAAAAATGAGTACCAGGAGTATTTCCTGGGGGTAAAGGCGGCCGGTGCCTAAGTCTGACAACCTACCACCATCCTGAGCCGTTGTCACGAAATCTGGTAACCTTAACTTCCTGGAACCCTCTGGGCCTGTTCAGGCCTCTAATGGGACTGCTTTACCTTTACCTTTACCTTTCACCAAGCACGAACCATGCGGTACGGCGTGTTTATCGGTAATAAAAATACGAGCCCGCAAACATTCACAATCCTTCGAATATTTCTAGGATATGAGAAAATACATTTTTTAAATTCAGTTGCAGGAATTATTGTGATAAAATTTGTGTTACTATTGTATGTATTATACCGTAGTGAGTTTTGTGTTTTAGTGGAAGTTGGTGCAGTTCCGCCGAAACATGTAGCATTAAACAAAAGATTGTATTTTTGTGTAAGTTAGATGTTCGTATGTTGGTTTTATAAATGAGGAATTTGTAAAGTACTACTTCTGTTTAATTTCTATGTTACGATACAAAGCGGATAAAGTTCAGATCACCCGCTTATCATCTCATTTTTGAAAGCTCTGTCCAATGTTTGTAATACGGATCCTGGCCAGATAATATCAATACTAACAATGTAAATTATGTATTTATTTACAGTTACAATGACGAGTAGAAGAATGATGATTATGATAAAGATAATGACGATAGTCTAGTGGCATACACTGAAGGCTCAAAGTTATTCCTGCCGTTGGGCACGACCTTGACTCGGTTTCCACAATCTTCTATTTCCAGAGATTATTTGTCTAAGATTCTGCTAGATCCTACACTCATATCTCTTTTTAAGCTTCCACTTAAATGCTGCCCAAAACTGACCCCCAACTGAAGTCTTTATAAAACTCTTCCATCTTAATTACACGCTTAGCGCATCATGGCCTCTTACATTTCACTGTTCTAAGAACTCTAAAATAACAGGTGACATGAATAATTGCAACTGTTCTACGTCATCATCTGTCAACCTTTGCTCTGTTTATCCTTATTAGATCCAGCAATGTTCCTGTGTACTCTGTGATCAGACACTTGTAATTTGTATTCTCCATGTGCAACAACAATACTTGTAGAACTGGTTTCACAACCATTCAAATTAGGCAACCAAAACACTAACGACAATACTTTCGGGGTCTTACTGTTCATACAATAACAACAACAATAGCA
>Ga0123355_10007953_pt1 | contig 15976 bp, 13 predicted proteins | sample TergutEmb28metaG_3_FD_89872 | JGI IMG/M metagenome (GOLD analysis project Ga0123355, IMG submission 89872) | Embiratermes neotenicus P1 segment gut microbial communities from Petit-Saut dam, French Guiana - Emb289 P1 | ecosystem: Host-associated > Arthropoda: Insects > Digestive system > Gut ...
CTCGCCTCGTTTGTCTGCTTGTCGCGTTCGCATTTCCATCACCAGCGACATTATATCAAAAAAAGCCTCTCCGGGACACCGGTGACTTTTTTGACAGCCTGAGGTCACATATACATGTGACCTTTTATTTGACGCTTACGTAGCAACGATAGAGATATCGGGATACTGCGTAGACATAGTCAATCGGGGCTTTCTATTAGAGCAAACACATAGGAAGGCAGATTTTATAGGGTAAACACTCACATCACGCCCTAATAGCAACTCCCCTAGCTCTTAGTATCCTCCCTATTGTGGTATGGTAACATCCACACTCCTTGGCTACATTCTCCATACTCAGACCGCTTTCATACCTGGTCACAATCTCATCTTTCTCAGTAGGTGTGAGTATTCTGTTTGGTTTGGTAAGTTTATCTACCATTCGCACATCTTCGCCGTACAGATTTAGCCTGTCGGGCTTTACAGGAATATGAACATCCTGTAAGATATGGGTAAGTAGCTTGCGATGAGATTTTAGCGCAGTTTTGACAAAATCTTTTGAGTATGGTGTTGATATGCGCAAAATAATGTTTTCTGGAATTGGACAAAACCTTACATACATAAGGGTTTGTCCAATTTTTGTTTTCTGTATGGCTTCTTTTACATCGGACAATAAAATAACTTGGCCTTGTTTGAATGCGTTGCTAATATTGAACTTTACTGTTAATATTCATTGGATGCTAACCAACAGGAGGATTTTTAATCATGACAAAAGACAAAACAATGTTGCGTGACCTTGCCAAACGCTATGCAAATATAGCCCAAAACCCGGTTAATGCCGAACGCCGCACCAGAGCCCGTGACATTAATGACCTAAAACCCCGCCGCCCGATAGTGTGGCTGGACGAAATTCCTTGGCATGAAATGGACATAGACGGGAAGCTGAAGCTTGCTTGCGAATCTGAAATGGCCCGCGAAATAGAGTGGTTTTTGCGCACCGTTTTATTCCGCTGGGAATACTTCCAGGCAGACATGGTAGTGGAAAATTTTTATCCCATATCCAAAGCATACACAAATACCGGCATGGGGATTGATGTTAAAGAGGACCGAATTGCCACAGACGACAAAAATTACATCGTGTCACACCACTATATAGACCAGTTAGACACCATTGAAAAAGTCCGCGCGCTTAAGGAACCCGTTATCACTGCCTATCCTGAATTGGACGAAAAGCGCAAAACTTTTGCGGAAGATATTTTTGGCGACATTTTGCCATCAAAGCTGCAAGGCCACTATATTTATCATGCGCCGTGGGACGAAATCCCCCGCTTTAGAGGCGTTACGCCAATTATGTACGACCTGATGGACAACCCGGAACTGATACACGCAACCATAAAAACTTGGACAGACTATAAGTTTTCTGCAATGAAGCAAATGGAGGCGCAAAATTTGCTAAGCAACGACACCGGAAGCCTACATTGCACCCCATCATACACAAATGACCTGGTACCAGGTACCGGTTTGAAAAATATATGGTTTAGATGCATGGCGCAAATGTTTAGCGATGTTTCTCCTGCCACATGGAAGGAGTTTGAGCTTGATTACCTTATGCCACTGGCAGCGGAGTGCGGTCTTGTATACTATGGCTGCTGCGAAGCACTTGAAAGAAAAATAGATTTACTGCGTTCTATTCCGAACCTGCGCAAAATTGGTGTAAGCCCGCAAGCTAACCCAGAGAGCTGCGCAGAGCAAATAAAAGGCGATTATGTCTATGCGTACAAGCCCAACCCCGCCCATGTAGCCACTACATTTGATGCAAACACCGTACGTAAAGAAATTGCCCGTGTTATAGACACTTGCCAGGCAAACGGCTGTGCTTATGAGTTTGTGCTAAAGGATATAAGCACTGTAGGATATAAACCGCAAAATTTGGTTGAGTGGAACAAAGTGGCTATGGAAACTATAGATGGAGCATATTAGCCTTTAAACCACGGCACACAAGAAAATAACTACCGCCGCTTTCACTACCCAAAAGGATTTGCCAAAGCATATAAAAAGCGACCTGTGAACATCATGTACAGGTCGCTTTCTCATTACTTATTGCTTTGTGTTATCCCTAATGTCGCTTAGCTTTTGGTTAATGATGAAGAATAGGAGCATTTGTTCGCATAGCACTCTATACACAACAAGCCCTACAATAAGGCCAAGCAGCCCTAGAAAAAACATGGCAGCGCCACCACTAAACATGGTAAACAGCATTGCTATAACAATCCCAATTGAGCCTAAAACATAAAGCACTTTCATAATTATTGGCGTTATCATTGTATCGAAGCTTAAGAAGCTTCTAAACTGTCCTTTGTCCGGCAGTTTTACAGGTGGGAGTGTAAAAGTAACCCCTTTGTTAGCATCTTGCGTACCAACTGCCTCGCCACATTGCGGGCATTGCGTACTTCCCTCTTCTACCTTTGTTCCACATTTTGTACAAAACATAAATAGCGCCTCCTCTTTCCCCACTCTACGCGGAAAATAGTATTTGTTGCGCGAATTATAGCAGTATAGGAAATACTTTGCAATGTTTTGGACTTATCTGTAATCAAACTCTAATAGACCTTGCTCTAATACACAATATCGGGGTGTAATCCACTTTTATATGTGTAGTAATTGCCACGTCCTAATCTGTCATAGATAAGTTGCGTATATTCTGCGGCCCGGCTGGATGTAAACATGAAGGTATCAATTTGGTTGGCAACGGATATATGATGCGGACTTGTATCTAAATGATGCCATCCCATATCATCGGGGTTTATCAAATGCCAGCGGTGGTTAGATGCCCCGCCTGCCCTGTCTATACGCCGGTTTGGTATGCCTAACCTGGTTAGCATTATCTCGGCGGTATAATAGTATACAAAGCAATTACCGCTTCTGTGGCGCAAGCCTTGATACACATTTTCATATCTGCCGCTAAGCCCTATTGTTGCGGCGTACGAGATATTTCCGGTCATCCAGGTATGCACAGCACGCGCTTGCTCTACTTGGCTTGCGCCGCTGCTAGTTATGCCAGCCAAAATGTCGTCTACACGGCTGTAGACCCAGTCTATATCTACGTCGGTTATAGTTACATATGCCGTAATTTCTGTACGGTTGCCGCTGCTGTCGTAGGTATAATAAGTAATGGAATACACGCCGGGGGTATCCACATCTACGTTTCGGCTATCTATGAAAAATTCCAATGGGTTGCCAAAAATATCGTATGCGGCTACATTTTGGCGCAGCAAAAGTGTGCCAAAGCGGCGAACTGTTAAATCTTCCACACCCACTATTATAGGAGGAATTTCATTTCGCGGGTGATGGGTTGGTTCCGATGGTTCTTCGGGATATTCTTCAATACATTCTGGAATTGGTTTGGGTAACGCTTCGATGTACTCCGGAATATACTCCACGTATTCAATTTCAAGCTCTTGAAATGCAGGCACTGTATCCGTACCACGGCTAAATATGATGAACACCGCCACAACAGCGGCAATGGTTATAAATGCTAACAAAAAAAATATAATTCTGGATTTCAAACTTGCACCACCTTATGTATGTTTACATAATACATCATACAACAAAACATGGCGTTAAGCCAGCATGTACGATACAATGGAACAAATAAAAAAGCGGCTTCGCCGCTTCCCGTAGCGTAGCGGAGGAAGTGTAGCAGGGATTCATTCCCTGCGGAACGGCGGGGGGTTGGGGCAGCGCCCCATTGAAATGGAGGATTATCATAAACATATCAATTATAGGTTCTGGAAGCTGGGGAACCGCAATAGCCATTATGCTGGCAGAAAACGGACATGATATCATGTTATGGTCGTATGCAAAAGATGAATGCGAAAGCTTGAAAACACATAAGGAAAACCGCCCATTTTTACCGGGATTTACAATTCCCGCAAATGTTCAACATACAACGGATTTACAAGCCTGCACACCGACAGACGTAATTGTTTGCGCCCTCCCCTCTTTCGCGGTGCGTGCAACCATGGGGCAGCTTGCTCCATTCGTTAAAGATGGGCAAATAATCTTGAACATATCAAAAGGCTTGGAAAGCGACAGCCTTTTAACGCTGTCTGCCGTACTGCGCGAAACGCTACCCAACTGCGAAATAGCGGTAATGTCCGGCCCAAGCCACGCAGAAGAAGTGGCCAATAAAATCCCGACTACCAATGTTGTGGCATCGGCAAGCCAAGACACCGCGCAATTTGTGCAAGACGTGTTTATGAACCCATATTTTAGAGTATACACCCATGCCGACATACTTGGCGTAGAGCTTGGCGGCTCGCTAAAAAACGTCATTGCCCTTTGTGCAGGGATTTCCGACGGCCTGGGCTTTGGTGACAACACAAAAGCCGCCCTTATGACCCGCGGCATTTACGAAATAACCCGCCTGGGCGTAGCCATGGGAGCCAAGGCCGAAACCTTTAGCGGGCTGTCCGGCATTGGCGATTTGATTGTAACTTGCACCAGCATGCACAGCCGCAACCGCCGTGCGGGTATACTTATTGGACAGGGCAAGACACCTGACGAGGTGCGGGGCGACATTAAAATGGTAATAGAGGGCATAAACACCTGCAAAGCCGCAAAATTATTAGCGGATAAAATGGGCGTAGAAATGCCGATAATTAACCAGGCCTATGCGGTGCTGTTTGAAGGTAAACCCGCACGGGAAGCAACGCTGTCGCTGATGAATAGAGATAAACGGCGTGAGAGTGAGGCAGGTTTTTTGATGTCATAACACAACTTTGACACAACTTGATAGTAAAATGAAACCGTTGTATTATGCTATTTCACTAAGCTAAGCTTAGATGTAGGCTGCGGGCGGCAGGTTGCCGCCCCTACACAATACTCGTCGTTACGGGCTTGACGACATGAAACGGGTAAATTGTAGGGGCGGCAATCTGCCGCCCGCAAGCTTGCACTATGGCTTAACTCAACGACACTATTAAGGAGGCGCGGCACATGCTCAACATCCTAATTGTAGAAGACGAACAAGCCATCTCCAACCTGATTTATGTAAACTTAACCGCAGAAGGCTACCACTGCACCTGCGCCCTTGATGGCAAGCAAGCGGCAGATTTTATCGAATCCCAAAATTACGATTTAATTCTGCTGGATATCATGCTGCCTGAAATTGACGGCTACGAATTACTGGAATATATAAAACCCCTGGGAACGCCCGTTATATTTATCACCGCCAAAGGTGCGGTAAACGACAGGATAAAAGGCCTGAAACTGGGCGCGGAAGATTATCTGGTAAAACCATTCCAAATAGGAGAACTTATTGCACGGGTCGAGGTGGTATTACGGCGTTACGGTAAAGGTGAAAAGCAATTGGTTTTTAGGGATGTATCCATTAACACAGATTCGCGCCAAGTCATAAAAAGCGGCGGCATTATAGACTTAACCGTAAAAGAATTTGATTTATTGGTTGAACTTATCCGGAATAAAAATGTTGCCTTATACAGGGATAGGCTTTACGAGAAAGTTTGGCAAGAGGAATTTATAGGCGAAACGCGCACTTTAGATTCCCATATCCAGCGGCTTCGTAAAAAACTGGGCTGGGAGGAATACATAAAAACAGTTTTCCGTATCGGATATCGGCTGGAGGGGTAGCACATGCGGCTCTTTGCAAAATTTTTTCTGTGCGCCACATTGGTTATCAGCATCGCACTTTTGCTGTTGGGATACTTGCTCATCACCTTTTCCCACGAAAGCCCAATCCATCGGGAAACCGAGCGGGCATTAAACCAATTCCAATACGATAATTTTACGGTGCAGGCGAGCGTCATTTCACACGCAGACACTTTAAGAGAAGGGCTGCCCATTAGTGTGTTCAGCAGGCTTTCAGCAGAATTAAGTGGGCTGCCGGCCTTTTTCAGCGCGGAAAAGTGGCTTGTTTATTCCGCCCTTCCGCCGCAAACGTATTTTCCGCTGCTTTACAATATATCCCCTAATACCCGCGCCATGCAATTCCAAACCGTGGGTAACGCAACGTATATCATTGTCGGCGGAATGATTATCCAAAGCGACATCACGCTGTACTTGCTTATCGCAACGGATATTAGCGATGTCATTGCCCAAAGAGAGCAAATGACGCAAAATTTTGTGCGCATATATTTTTTCACGCTCTTGTTCAGCATGGTTATCATACTGATTCTTTCTGCGCTATTAACAAAGCCCATTAAGAAAATGAACAAAGCCGCCGCAGAAATTGCCCGGGGCCGCTACAGTGAGCGTCTGCAAATTTCAAGAGGAGACGAAATAGGCGAACTATCAGGCAGCTTTAATTTGATGGCTGACGCTGTGGAAGATAAAATTGACGAGCTTGTTGAAAACGCCCGCCAAAAAGAAGATTTTGTAGCTAATTTTGCCCACGAATTAAAAACACCTTTGACATCCGTTATCGGTTACGCAGATATGATTTACCAAAAAGCACTCCCTGCCGAACAGGTGAAGGATGCCGCATGGTATATCCTTAATGAGGGCTTGCGGCTTGAAGCACTGTCGCTAAAGCTAATGGATTTAATCGTGCTAAACAGGCAGGATTTTGTTTTAGAGGAAATGGATGCAGAGGAACTTTTTAATGATATTTTGGGCAGCCTAAAACCCATGCTTGAGGATAAAGGCGTATCGCTTCAACTAAATATTCAGCCTGCCCGCATTAAAGTGGAGTACGATTTATTTAAGACCTTAGTGTTCAACTTGGTAGACAATGCCATAAAAGCCGCGAGTAAAAAAATAAGTATCTCCGGTATACAAAACGAACGCTGCTACAGCATTATTGTTTCCGATAACGGCAGGGGTATGCCAAAAGCCGAGCTTTCCCGAATAACCGAAGCGTTTTACACGGTAGATAAGTCGCGCTCCCGCAGGCAGCATGGCGCGGGCATTGGCTTAGCACTGGTAGCAAAGATAGCAGAGATACACGGCAGCACACCTACGTTTAACAGTGCAGAAAATATTGGCACGGACGTAAAAATTGATTTGCGGTACAAGGAGGAGGCCCATGATTAAAAAGAACGCACTAACCGCGGCGGGGATGCTTTTGGCATTTGCCATAGCCATTGGCGGCTGGGCTTTGACAAACAGGCTGATAGATATAGAATCGGACAAAATACTATATGCAACCACGTCATTCCCGGTAGAAATGCCCGCCATAGAGCCGATACACGTGTACGACAGCAGCGAGTACTATACCATTGAACCTTTGACCTTAACCAATGATGAAATTGTTTCTATCCTGCGGAATTGGAGATTTATTGACAACTTGGGCCGGTGGGAGCCTGCCACCGGCATGTGGCGTTATCCTGCAAGCGCCAGATGGCATGAACCCGCACCGGGACAGATAAACATGCAACAAGCTTTTGAAGCGGCACGAGAAATGCTGGTTTTTTTACACGAGCGGAATATTTTGTTGCATATGGAATTTTATGCTTCGCCAAGAGCGTACCTTCGCCAAAATGTTCCGCCCGATGATGATTTTCTCCCGTTGGGATACAGTTTTTGGACGCTAAACGTCACTAACGAGTATGTAGACGTGCGTTTTATGATCAATGCATTAACGGGGCAAGTGTGGGATGTGGAAATAAACCTGTGGGAGCAAACCCCGCCGGGAATGGTTATAGAGCCGATATCCCCGGATTATTCACCGGCAGCAATTTATTTTGAAATAAGGGATACGCTGGCTGCTTTCACGTCTGGCTTAGACATCGACTTCGAATGCGAAACGATGATTGAAATGCACGCATTGTGTCTGAGGGATAATTTGATCGAATACGAAGTAAGGCTTCCTCCATATTATGTAAATCCTTGGAATTATCCGCCTGCCGTACAGCCCCCACGATATATATTTGAAGCCCCGCCAATTTTTCCGCCGGAAGTACAATTTGTCATTCCGCCTTTTGCGTACGGAGTAAGAACCTATAGAAACATCACAGCCACACAAAACTTTGCGGACGCAAATGCCGCCGCCACAATTTCCGCAACAGGCATGTTGGCCTGGGATGGAACACTGCATTTTAACAGGCTGACGATTTCTTTAGTGCCTACGTGGGAATACTGGGAGTGGGTGGAATAATCTTGTTGTCACTAAGATGTTTCGGTCGGGCATGGAAGCCCGACCCTACAAGGGATGCGTCTTTTGTAGGGTGCGGCTTCCATGCCGCACCGTAAATTTTGAATGAGTTCATCGCTTAATTTTACAACTATGACACATCTCTCTGCTATAATTATTGTCCAAACCACTGTAGGGGCGGCAATCTGCCGCCCGCAGAATTGCGAAAGCATTAAAGTAGTGCAAATTTCATCATAACGGGCGGCAGATTGCCGCCCCTACAATACAAATATTTACTCAATGAAGGAGAAGAACATGAAAAAAGGAAAACGAGTACTCACCATCATGCTTATTTTGGCACTGGCAACTATAGCATTTATCGCCTGTGGCGGCGTTATTGAGGGCAGCAACGAGCAATATCTTCCAAATGCAAGTATACCCGCATCTAATGAAAACCCGGAAAACCCAACCACACAGCCTGCGTCTTCACAAACATCGGATTTAACCATCGAAGATTTTCGCGCAACAATCATTGCGGCGGGTACATTTTGGGCCGATTGGTGGCAGATGCGCGGCGCTTTCGCATGGGAAAATATTGAGCATATTGCATGGGATTATTGGGTTGAACAGCCCGAGCACCCGCGCTCAAAAGGTTTCGACCGCCTTTTGCCGGCATCGGGATTTGAGCATATTAGTGATGTCAGGGATTATTTGCTGCAATTCTATACGGAAACGTGGGTGGATGAGCAGATATTCGGCGAAGGCACCGCCCTTGCAGAAACAGGCGGCTTGTTATTCGGCGCGCCCATTGCCTACTCTTTTGCGGAATATGACGGACATCTCTATGTCCAAACCACCCGCATCGGCATGACGCTGCCCATGTGGGAAACGGCAACGCATACCTTAGTCGAGCAAGATGGCAACCGCGCCGTGGTGGAAACAATTGTTACAGCATATGACCACTGGGGAAGCGGAGATGACATGCCGTCCGCAAAAATCCGCTTTACTTTTATAGGCGGCAGAATTGACAGCGGCGTTGGTACATGGCAGTTCCTCGAGCCTTCGCCAATGGACGACCATTGGGTATATGTACTTGAGGACAGGGCTATATTTACATTTTTTCCGTCTCCGATTTCAGTTGGGGAGCATTTGGTGGTGCGTTCAGGTACTGTGGTAAACTTTACGGATAATACAGGCGCATTATTTACAGATGCCGAAAATATTGGCGCACGTTTCGGATTTGTACGAAACCTGATGCTGGACACGCCGGACTTTCACCTTTGGGAAGAAGCCTTATTTGCAGACGCACCGCGCCTGAGTGAGGAGCCTTGGGATTATGACTTAACCCATAGGCTAAGAGAGTACATGGTTGATGTGCCGGTCGGAAGTGGCTTCGCAATCACATTAACCGATCCGGGGTTTTATATCGTTGGGCTTGAAGGTGAATATTGGTTCTTTGTCGAAGTGGCAGGCTAAGAGTCCGGCAAGAAAAAGCAAAAATTTCACATTTTACAACTATGACACAACTCCGATGAAAGTATATTACATCTCCTTGCTATGATTGTCCTATCAACATGGCAAGGGGATTTTTCTTTGCCGAAAAGGAGCAGAAACAGTGGGGCGAAAAATACATAGGCACAGAAAAAAGAAAGAGGATATTTTGAGGATATCCTTAGTTGCAACTATCACCTTTATCGCTGGTATTTTTGCCATTGGTGCCGTATTCATGTTTTGGTTTGATCCACAGACATCATTTACGGCAATAGTTTCTGCCGCAACGGCAAGAGAAAGCCGACCTGATGCAGATGCCGGCACAGACGTTCCCGGTTTAACAGAACAAATTGCAAGCTTTACACCGCCGTCAACATATCACCTTGACGCATTTTTCAGCCAATTTGGTACAGATATCGGCATTTACTATAAAAATTTGGACACAGGTTTTGTTTACTCATTTAATCCCGGCAGCATATTCTTCGGCGCAAGCCTTAACAAAGCCAACCAAGCCCTGCACACTTTTATAGCCGCAGAACGCGGTTATATCGATATGTACGCAGTGCATACGTTCACCGCAGAAGACTGGTGGGGCGGGACAGGCATTATACGTTTTATGCCCGCGGGTACACGATTTACCACTCGGGAACTTTTGCATCATTCCATAGTATACAGTGATAACGTAGCATTTCGTATGCTTGCGCGGTACATGGAGCGCACAGGTTTTAGCTATCGTGATTTTGTTGCTGAATTAGGAGCAAATCCAGGTTTCATACTGGATACCTATTCCCATAATACCAGTGCCGCAGATACGGCATTGTGGTTTTATGCCATACACAATTATATTCGGTCCGACAGCCGTTATGGGCATTATCTGCTGGATGACCTGCTGAATACAGCCTTGTATTCGCATCCGTATTTTACGAGAGGATATACTTTTGGCGGCAACAGTGATGTGAATGTGCAGTTTATGCATTCGAGTTATCCTGTAGCACAAAAGTATGGCTGGTTTAATGGGGCGTTTAATACTGCCGGTATCGTTTATGCGCCGTCGCCTTTTTTGCTGGTGGTTGTATCTAACATGCACCATGGTGCACATGCATTGTTTGAGGAGATATCGTGGATTATGGAAGCGTTTAATGGGCGGTATTTTTAGATTTAATTGGTGAGTCACACTAGCCAACTGAATCTTGGCAGTGGGCAAGTTGCGGGTTTTATTATACGTAGAGGCGAACTGTGTTCGTCCGAAAACATTAGCGAAGTCGTTGCCTACCCCCTGACGGCAGATTGAATGTGCCGTCAGGGGGTAGCGCTTAACGCGAACTGCGGGCGAACACAGTTCGCCTCTACAATAATTAACCCCGCTCCTAAACACGCAACTTGCTCACTCCCGAATTTTTTTCGCACTTGACGGCCTTTAGCCATATATGCTATAATGTTTACCGTAAATAAATTTTTCCAAAAGGAGTACTGTTTTATGACTATGTATCTGGTATCGGGGGCTAACGCCTAAAACCGCATACCAAGGCGCAAGCTGAAAGCAAGGCGAGCATCGCCTATGTTTTTTGTATGCCGTCAAAACAGTAACCTTTTTTTGAATACTGCAACGCTGCGGTGATACGATAAGGTCGTATCTTTTTTTATGCCGTGGATATGTAGCCTTCTTTAGGGGCTGCTTATCTACGGCATTTTTGCGTCTATAATTAACTTACATTTTAACAAAGGAGCTATAACCATGAACAATTTTACCACACTGGAATTTGACACCATACTCAGCCAATTATCAGACCACGCGGTTTCGCAAGCCGCAAAGGAACACTGCAAGTCTATTATACCGGCGGAAAACATGACAGAAGCCATACGGCTAACCAAACAAACCACGGACGCGCGAACAATTATAGAGCAAGCCGGAAGCCCGCCCATTGCCATTATGACCGAGCTTGAAAAAATCATCGGGCTAATTAATGCCGACGCCATGCTGATACCGGAGCAGATAGGCAATGTAGCAACTTTCCTCATGTCATGCAGCCGCATGAAAACTTACCTTAAAAAAGCCGAATCCACTGAAACAGATATCGCATTTTACGGCAACGCCATGGTTGACTTGTCCGGCCTGGAGGAGGAAATCAAACGCTGTTTGCACAACGGGCAAATTGACGACAGGGCAACTCCAAAGCTTCACGACTTACGCCGTGGCATCGAGCGCAAAGGCGAGCAAATCAAAAACAAAATAGAATCCCTGCTAAAAACGAACAGGCAATACTGCGTGGATGGTTTTGTGGCCGTCCGCAACGGCAGATACACCATGCCGGTCAAAAAAGAATACAAAAACAAAATTCCTGGCATATTGGTGGAAGTATCCAACACGGGCGGCACGTGCTTTATCGAGCCTTCGGCCATATCTAAGCTGCAAGACGAGCTGGCAATGCTGCAAATCGAAGAAGACAACGAAGTACGCACCATTCTCTACACACTAACCGCCCTCATTTACGAGGATTTAACCTCCATAAAGGTGAACATGGAAGCCATGGAAACGCTGGATTTTGTCTTCGCCAAGGGGAAGTTGAGCATCGCGATGAACGCAACGCAAATCAGGCTAACCGAAGAGAGAGAAATTAGGCTGTTATCGGCGAGGCACCCACTTTTGAGCGGCGGAGCGGATAATACCCCGCCCGTTCCTCTGGATTTTGCGCTGGGAAATGGTACAAAAGGTATAATCATCACAGGCCCCAACACCGGCGGCAAAACCGTTGCAATTAAAACAGTGGGACTGCTTTCACTGATGGCGCAAAGCGGGCTGCACGTTCCCGCAGACGAACGCAGCAGCATATGTATTTTCGATTCCGTGTGGTGCGATATCGGGGACGGGCAAAGCATTTCGCAGAACTTGTCCACCTTTTCGTCTCACATGACCAACATCATCGGCATTTTGGAGAAAACCACGGATATGTCGCTGATTCTGTTTGACGAGCTGGGTTCCGGCACAGACCCTGCCGAGGGCATGGGTATTGCCACCGCCATTTTAGAGGAATTGCTGGCAAAGGGCTGTCTGTTCACCGTTACCACCCACTACCCGGAGATTAAAGATTTTGCCACCCATACCCAAGGCGTCATCAACGCACGCATGGCTTTTGACCGGGAAAGCCTGATGCCGTTGTATAAGCTGGAAATAGGAGAAGCCGGGGAAAGCTGCGCTATTCATATCGCGGAAAGGCTTGGTATGCCCGGGCATCTGTTGCAGCGCGCGCGTGAAATCACCTATTCCGGAGCTGCCGTCAGGGCTGATTCCGGCAAGCAAACAACAGAAAACACAATTTTAACCGTCACGCCGTTAGAAATTGCAGACGAACCGGAAAAACCCGCCGCCATACCACGCAGCCAACGCTTCACTATTGGCGACAGCGTGATCGTATACCCAAACAAAGACATCGGCATTGTATACGAACGCGCAAATAAACAAGGTGAAATAGGCGTGCAGATAAAGGGCAAAAAGCGTCTGGTTAACCACAAACGCTTAAAACTGAAAGTAGCCGCCGCAGAACTTTATCCGGAGGATTACGACTTTTCAATTATATTTGACAGCGTAGAGGACAGAAAGGCAAGGCATTTAATGGGCAGAAAGCATGTGGAGGGAAACAAGATTGTAAAGCACAGCGAGAACACGCCCCAAACCTAAAAAATATTTTCACAAATTATTTGGGAAAATGTATAGAAATAAAGCGGCTTTGCCTCCAATTCAGCCGGTCGAATATCTCGACCAACTGAATTGGAGGCAATTTTTTTGCTAATCTCATGATTTTACAAGCCCTACTTTCGTTATATATAAGCATGACTAACATTTACTTTTTTGTCCAATATTGCAAATCCATGTCAAATTGCTGAAATTTTACAAATGCAGAAGATAACTGTAGTTATATTTCACAAATATTCAACACGATTGACAAATGATAGGATGTTGACAACAGATATTGCCTTGCTGTAAGATGCTCGGAATTTAACCAACTACAAAATGCATGAAATGGCAAGTATTTTATTGAAAAATATGGATTCGGGATGTGATTGTATGTCAAACTTAGTGCTCCGTATAAAAAATTTAAAAACGTCGTTTAGGATTGAAGGCAGCTATTATGCGGCTGTGGATGGGATAAGTTTAGACATTTACAAAAATGAAGTGTTTGCCATTGTGGGGGAATCCGGCTCGGGAAAAAGTGCAACCGCTCTATCCATTACAAAGCTGCACAACCCCAACTATACGCGCATGGAAGGCGAAATTATTTTTGACGGTAAGAACCTGCTCGCGCTCACTGAAGACCAGCTTAACAAAGTACGCGGCAGTCATATTGGCATGATTTTTCAAGACCCTTTGTCTGCACTCAACCCATTAATGCGCATCGGTGCGCAAATTGAAGAACCTCTTTATTTCCATACAGACCTGGATGCAAACGGCAGAAAAGCACGCGCGATAGAATTATTGGAAGGCGTGGGCATGGTTAACCCGGCCCTCACGTACCGTCAACTGCCCCATGAACTCTCCGGCGGTATGCGGCAGCGGGCCATGATAGGCATCGCCCTTGCCTGCAAGCCCGACCTCGTTATTGCAGATGAGCCGACAACGGCGCTTGACGTGACCATTCAAGCCCAAATACTGGACTTATTACGGAACCTGCAAAAAGAAACGCAGACTTCTATCATACTCATTACCCATGACCTTGGCGTTGTGGCAGAAATGGCAGACCGGGTGGCGGTCATGTATGCAGGACAAATTGTGGAACTGGCACCTGTCCGTGCTTTGATGAAAAATCCCCAACACCCGTATACACGTTCTCTGCTTGCATCCATACCCAATGTCAACGAAGAACATAACCGGCTTCATGTGATTAAAGGCATTGTGCCGTCGCTGCAAAAGCTTCCACGGGAGGGGTGCCGGTTCTCCCATCGTACGCCATGGGTGCCCGGCAGCATTCACGAAGCACAACCCCAATACCATGAAGTTTCCCCCAACCATTACGTTCTGTGTACCTGTTATAAGTCATTTAGTTTTGACGGGGAGGAGGCAATCTAATGGCACTTTTAGAGGTTAAAAATTTGAAGGTATATTTCCCCATCAAAGGTGGCATCCTTGGCCGCACGCTGGGATATGTAAAAGCCGTAGATGATATCAGCTTTTCTATCGAAGCGGGGCAAACCATCGGCTTGGTTGGAGAATCCGGTTCCGGCAAAAGCACTACCGGAAAAGCCATATTGGGGCTTGAAAGGCTGGCAGGGGGCTCCATTTATTTTAACGGAGAAGACATTACCAGGTATATCGGCAAAAACCGTTCCGCTTACCGCAAAAGCGTGCAGATGATTTTTCAGGATGTTTATTCGTCGCTTAACCCCAGGAAAAGGGTGCTGGACATCATTGCCGAGCCTTTGCGTAACTTTGAAAAACTGACAAAAAGCGAGGAACGCAAACGTGTAGATGAGCTTTTGCGCATCGTGGGCATGACCCCGGAAGTAGCGGCAAAATATCCTTTCGAATTTTCCGGCGGACAAAGGCAGCGGATTGGCGTAGCCCGTGCCATTGCCTTAAAGCCAAAGCTGATTGTGGCCGATGAACCGGTGTCGGCTCTGGATCTTTCCGTTCAAGCGCAAGTGCTTAATTATCTGAAGGATATACAGCAAGAATTTAAGCTGGCCTATTTATTTATCAGCCACGACCTTGGCGTTGTAAAACATATGTGCAAAACGTTGGCAATCATGCACAACGCCAGGTTTGTAGAGTTTGGTACAAGCGCGGATATATACAGCAATCCGCAGCATATTTATACCCGGCGGCTCATTGCCGCCATTCCGGATACCGACCCGGATATGCGGGAGCAAAACGCCAACAACCGTGCCCTGCTGACAAAGGAATATGAACAGGACTACAGTAATTATTATGGCCAGGGCGGCAAGGTATACGATCTCAAATTTGTCAACGGCAGCCACTTCGTGGCAATGCCGTAAGGGGGTACAAATATGTGGAAGATGATTTTAAGACGCTTCGTAATAATGATCCCTCAGTTGCTTGTACTCAGTATTATTGTTTTTGTCTTGGCATTTTTTATGCCCGGCGATGCCCTTACCGGAATCGTGGACCCAACCATCAGGCCGGAAGACTTGGATGCGATTCGCGAGGCGATGGGGTTTAATAGACCCTTGCCCGTACGCTATGTTGAATGGCTGGGCAACATGCTGCGCGGTGACTTCGGGCGCAGCTTCCACCATCAGCGCCCAGTTATAGACGTTATAGGAGAGCGCTTGCCAAATACTTTACGGCTGTCTTTCGTCACTATGATATTTACTTATCTAATCGCTGTACCTCTGGGGATATTGGCTGGCAGGTATAGAGAAACAGTAATTGATAAATCTATCATTGTGTACACATTTTTTGCA
>Ga0123355_10007954_pt1 | contig 15976 bp, 11 predicted proteins | sample TergutEmb28metaG_3_FD_89872 | JGI IMG/M metagenome (GOLD analysis project Ga0123355, IMG submission 89872) | Embiratermes neotenicus P1 segment gut microbial communities from Petit-Saut dam, French Guiana - Emb289 P1 | ecosystem: Host-associated > Arthropoda: Insects > Digestive system > Gut ...
ATAATTAATTTGAAAGTATGTTATTGAAAAATCAAAATTTCAGAAACAAAAAAATTACGACTCCACATTCAGGCCCATGAAGTAACTTCTCTCTATTTGTTACGTTTCAATTTGTCACCACAGAAAATAACTGAAACGCTGCCTTGTGCCTTTTAAAGCCGCGTTGCTTAGGAGAAGGTTAATTAAATTTACACAAAGAGCAAATCACGTTTTCATACTTTTCTGCGAGAGACGGTATCAGCACAACGACACAAGGCTGTCGTAACAAACATTTTTCTTCGATCACATAATAGCTTTCAAATTAAGGAGACTTCTACAAAGCTAAAATATTTCCCATATCGTTAGGAAATAAATGAATTTGTGAGTGATAGAAATAATGACATATCTAGACTTCTATTTGTCAGACTAGGCCTATATTTTCACAACACGATAAACAAGTTAAGATATCTTACTGCGCGTCAAGAAGTCTCGGAATATCACAAGCAGTGCAAGAGGTGCATTGTGCAGCATACAATTCTTATAAGAAAAGTGGGGGAAGCTAACATCCGCCTTTAGCATTCAGCCACAGAATAAATTACTGTTTTATGCATTGTGTAAAGATGTTTGGCAAGCCAGCGGCTATTTATCACTTTGTGATTCAAACAAATTCACAAAGCAGTAATACAGCCAAACATATCGATACGTTCAGAGTAACGTAAAGGTTACAGCGCTTACTGTAACACACGTTTTCATGTTTACGGAAATACGTTGGCTTAACAAAATTTACGTGATATTGCAACTCGCACGTCGTTACAGAAAATGAAGTAGCATAGCAACTGCTGGTGCCGTCACGGCCTGCCGTAGGACTGTGGAAGGCCACATACAGGTAGCTAGCAGCATCAAAGAGCATAAGACTGTTCCATTCAACACAACAGCAGATGTCAGAATGAAATTAGTGATGGATTGACTTGAATAAGTGCCTTTGGCACATGTATATGATTACAAAAAAAGTTCTTGAGTCATTTGAAACATGGTGTGAATTTGTGATTTCAACTTTTGAAACAAATATTAGAATGTAAACTGTTAATGGATAAATATGCCGCAATCACATTTCTATTTCCCAATTGTAGCCACGCTTGTCATGATTGCCAAGTCCAGAAGTTGTCGACTTCAGGGTTTCAAACTCAGTCTGCTATGCTTACACCCAGGAACTACATATTTTCCTGGGTGTTGAAATGGCGCAAACAGATACCAAAATTGGAATAGGTGGGCAAATGTGATGAACGGAATTACTAGGAGCAAAGCCTTAAAGGCTCTGCTCCTTGTAATGAGACGAATCTTCAAAATGTCTTCATTCTTCACCGTCATATGTAAATCCCATCTCTTGTAGAAGTCATTAAACACCATTACAATGGACTAATTCGCTGTCCTTAGAAATAAATGTTTGCGGGTCTTTTCTGTATGCCACTTTTTTAACATTACGATGTGACCAATTCTATCCTTCTAGAATAGATGCCAATACTTCCGCCTGAATCTTTGAAAGAATGAGTTCTCTCAATAGATCATTAAGTTAAGAATGCGATATAAATTGAAGTACATTTCGTTTCGGGAAATGAGGATCCACACTGGAATATGAGAATCATTTCGTCTTCTGGAGAGATTTTGGTTGGTTCTTCATCATGCAGGTTCCACTGTAGAGGTGGCTTAGGATCCAGTAGGGTTTCGTCATGTTCAAATTTAATGTTTTCCTGTAGCATAAATATTTCTGTTGAATAAAGCGGATACTAATGACAGATAGGGAAAGCGAAATTAATCCCTTTTCAGGCCTATTAAGACCTGTAGTGTTTAATGAGTTTAAAATTTCCAGATTTCAAGACACTCAGCGTATCAAAACAGTAGGATTGTCAGCCCTACGCCACGGCCACCTGTAGCCTCCCCGCCGCCTTTCACTTAAGAAAATATTCCCGATATTCATTTTTGTTAGAGGCTGTATCGATCGCAGAGCCATAGAGCGGTAGGAAGGAATATGTCAATGAGAAATTGCAACGAAACCATCGAGACCTAAACCCGCGAATTTAAAAATTGTATTGCACAGCCTCAACAAATGCGCCACAGATTTTCCAGATGTTATCGCCTTCTAGAATTACTGTAAACATTGTTTGAAGTAACCAAATATTGGGTCCGTGTCACCACGGCATGGCGCGTTCACAGGTTGCGGATAGAGGAACGGCCTCCGACATGGAGGGTAGTTGCGACTAAATGGAATAAGCAGTCATGGACAGCCGACAAAGTGTGGTCCTCCAGCTTGGGGCGAGGGGCTAACAACCTCTCCGTGTAAAACAGCCCTCTTAAGAAACTATCACATGCAGAAAGCTTCCTCTGGAGACAAAAAAAAAACCGAAAGTAAACAACTCCCCCACTCGGATCTCCGGGAGGGAATGTTTCTAGGGGAGGAATCGCGCGGAAAGAAAGGGAGATGAAATTAGCCACTTGGAAATGTAGGAGTTTTTATAGTGCAGGGTCCCTTAAGGCAGCAGCGAGGGAATTAGCGATGTATAAATTAGGTGAAGTGAGTGTGCAGGAGGTCAGGTGGGACAATATGGGCAAAATAAAAGCAGGGTTTTATGATTTTTTCTACCGGAAGGAAATGAAAATTATCAATTGGGAACAGGTTTTTTTGTACAGCGTAGAATAGTATCAGCAATGAAGAGGTTAGAGTTTGTTAGCGACAGGTTGTCATGTATATTGCTGAGAAGTGGCTGGCCTAATGTAATTGTTGTAAATGTGCATGCACCAAGTGAGGAAAAAAGTGATGAGTCAAAAGATGAGGAATTAGAGCAGTATTTTGACCATTTCCCTAAGTACAATATGAAACTTCTATTAGGAAATTTTAATGCAAAATTGGGGAAAGAGATAATTTTCAAGCCAACAATTGGACATTCTCCATCAGGATAGTAATGATAATGGGGTTAGACTAGTTAACTTCGCCACATAAAAAAATATGTTGGTTAAGAGCACAATGTTCCTTCACCGGAACATTCATAAGTACACCTGTACTTCCCCAGATGGTAAGACACGACCAGATTGACAACGTATTGATAGATAGAATATGGTATTCGGGTGTTCTGGATGTGCGAAGTTTTAGGGGAGCTGACTGTGATACAGATCACTATCTGGTGTTTGCAAAGGTTAAAGAAATATTTACAGTGTGTAAAGAGGTCGCAAGATTTAACTTGAGGAATCTAAATGAGACTGAGTTTAGGGAACACTATCAAATTGAGATTACAAACAAGTTTGCAGCTTTGGAGAACTCGAACGATGACGAGGACTTAAATAGGACTTGCGGGAACATTAAAGAAAATATCCAAACCTCAGCGAAAGAGAGTCTGGGTCTGCACGAATTAAAGCAGAATAAACCGTGGTTTGATGAAGAATGATTAGGAGTTTTGGATCAAAGGAAGCGGACTAAAATGCAATGGATGTAGGATCCAAGCCAAAGCAATGTAGATATTCAGAACAATGTAAGAAGCGAAGTTAGCAGACATTTTAGGATCAAAAAGAAGGCATATCTGAGAGCTAAAATTGAGTAAATTGAACCTAACAGTAAGATCCAAAATATTAGGGACGCATAAATGAATTTAAGAGGGGGTACCAGCCTTGATGTAATATAGTAACGGATGAGAAAGGTGACTTGGTGGCAGACTCCCACAGTATTGTGGCTAGGTGGAGGAACTATTTTTCCCAGCTATTCAACGTGCATGGGGTTAAAGATGTTGGGCAGGCAGAACCTCTAGTTACTGAGCCAAATGGCTCTGGGTTTGAGCTGGTTACCGGCAAGCTAAAAAGTCACAAATCGCCAGGTTTTGATCAAATACAGGCAGAAGGATTAAAGCAGGGGGTAGAACAATTTGCCTGTAGATTCATAAACTTATTAGTTCTATTTGGAAGAAGGAGAAACTGCCTGAAGAGTGGTAGGAGTCGAACATAGTACCTATTCATAAGAAGGGGGATAAGACTGATTGCAATAATTATAGAGGCATATCATTTTTGCCAACCACTTACAAATTTTATCCAACATCCTGCTCTCAAGATTAATTCCATACACGAAGGAAATTATCCAGTTTGGCTTTCACGCACCAGATCTACTATCGATCATATATTCTGCATTCGCCAAATACTTGAGAAAAATGGGAATACGGTGAACCAGTTCGTCAGCTCTATTTAGACTTCAAGAAAGCTTATGATTCAGTTAGGAGGGATGTCTTATATAAGATTCTCAATGAGTTTGGTATCCCTAGGAAACTAGGAAGATCAATAAAGATAAGTCTGACTGAAACATATAACAGAGCCCGTTCAGCAAGTATGTGTCTGAAAGATTTCCTATTAGGAACGATTTGAAACAAGGAGACGCTCTATTTCCAATGCTTTTTAACCTTGCTTTAGAGTACGCCATTGGGAGGGTTCAGATAAACTAGGATGGTTTGAAACTAAATGTTACACATCAGTTTCTGGTTTATGCCGATGATGTTAATATACTCGGAGGAAGCATACATACTCTGAAGGAAAATGCAGAAGCTCTATTAGCTGCTAGTAGGGAGATTTGAATGGAAGTAAGTGCTGATAAAACTAAGTACATCGTCTTCTCTCGAGATCAGAATGCAGGACGAATTCAAAGTGTGAGGATTGACAATAGTACATTCTAGAGGTTGGAAGAGTTAAAATATTTGGGAACAACTTTAAACAATCAAAACTCTATTCCGGAATAAATTAAGAGCAGATTGAAGTTAGGAAATGCTTGCTATCATACGGTGCAGAATCTTTTGTCTTCCAGGTTACTATCCAAAAATTTAAAGATCAAGTTATATAGAACTATAATTTTGCCTATTGTTTTGTATGGGTGTGAAACTTGTCGTTGATATTGCGGGAGGAAAGGAAGCTGAGGGTGTTTGAGAACATGGTGTTGAGGAGAATATTTGGACCTAGGAGGGACGAGGTAACGGGGGAATGGAGGAGATTGCATAACGAAGAGCTAAATGAGTTGTTCTCCTCACCCAATATTGTGCGGGTGATAAAATCGTGAAGAATTTAATGGGCTGGGCATGTGACGCGTATGGGCGAGGAGAGGGGTGTATTGAGTATTGCTGGGGAAACCGGAGGGAAGGAGACCACTGGCGAGATCTAGGCGTAGATGGGTGGATAATATTAGGATGGATCTCCAGAGGGTGGGGTGTGAGTATATGGAATCGATTGGGCTGGCCCAGGATAGAGAAATTTGGCGGACGCTTGTAAGTGCGGTAATGAACCTACGGGTTCCGTGAAATGCGGAGAATTTCTTGAATAGGTGCAAACCAGTTAGCTTCTCTAGAAGGACTCTGCACACGAAGTAAGTAAATATATAAATGACCCAGTCTTATATTCCTCAACTTTAAATATTAGAAGTTCTCGCGTTTATTTTATTTTATTTTGGGCGCAATGTTCATATCGGGACAGGAAAGAAAATGGACTGATAAGTTTCAGTGTTCTGAGAAGCTGTAAACAGTGATGAACATCTTTTGACATAAACATCCCAATGACTACTGCTTCACAGCGACAATTAAAAAATTTACCAACATTGATTTTTTGATGTGTTGCGAAAAATGTAATTGTTCGGCCTTTCACGTACAGCCCTCCCTATAAACTCTTCCTACATCAGGTCGTATGGTGAAAAAATAAAGAACATTCAGGAGACATTCTGTGTTGACAAATTATACAAAAGTTATGACTTCAGTGCTGTGACATTTGAAGACAAAATTTTAGACAATAAACATGTGCAGTAACATTCTGGTTTGTACGTGAAATATTTACACATTTTCGGCTAAAGTAATAAAACTACGACCACATGTCTTAAAAAAGAGAGACCAAATGACGATAAGAGTTCAAGCTAAAAACAAAAGCTACCCACATCTGCATATAAACTGTCCCATATTTGTGTCCGTTTATCAGCGAATTCGGATTTTACCGAAATATTTTCACGTCTGTCTCCACCATACAATTTCACGGAAATCTGTCCAGTGGGAGACGCGCTTATGTGCCTGCGTACAGACGGACGCACCTGAGGCCAATTGCCTTTAATTCGCACCATGTTGACGCGCATGAAATCTTAGGTAGCAGCCGAATTATTTAAAAAATTTAGGAATTTGATTGCGTGTGAATTTTTGGGGTATTGAAACAGCGGTATAATTTATAGCCTGCCAGATTGAGTTATTACAGACGTTTGCAAATTCTAGTTCTAACAATGCTAATACTTAAATTTAGACAACCATTACTCAATTGTCAAATCATCAATCCTAGCACAAGACGTGAAAATTCTCAGCATCAACAAAAAGCACAGATTAATAACATTGGACATAATAGTTCTTTACGTTAACATACCTATCACAGAAAACATTGACATAGCCAGAAATTAATTGCTGAAAAATAATCATCCAGAAATCACAACAAAATTTGTAGACTTCTAGAAACAATACTAAAACAAAATTATTTAATATTTCATCAACAAATTTACCACTGCAACAAAATATCTGCGATGGGCTCACTCATATCAGGCACAATAGCAGAAATATTTTTACAACACTTAGAACACAAACAAATCAGAAAACTCATAGATTGCAAACATATACTGTTCTACACCTGTTACATAGATGATATCCTGATCATTTATGATATTGAAAGCACCACCAGGAGAACGTGAAACAATAAATCAATTCAAATTTGTAATTTAATCCAACACAGGAAGCTAATGGCTACATCAACTTTCTCGACTTAAAATCATCAGAATTACCTCCCACCTAGAAATTGATATTTACCGAAAACCTACAGCAATAGATACAACCATACATTTTACATCAATCCACCATAATGAACACAAATTAGCAGCTTACAGTTATTACATAGAAAGAATGTTCAACCTACCACTCGATGCTGAATGCAAAAAAAAAGAGAATGGTCAACAATCCTTCACATAGCCCAGCAAACGGGTTCCTACTTACAATAATACAAAAACTAAAACACCAGATAAAACATAAAGCAAGGCACACCACAACACACACACATGAACAAAAACAAAAGATGGGCAACATTCACCTACATTTCCCCACAAATACGTAACGCGACAAACATATTCAGAAACACAAACGGCAAGATAGCATTCAGGTCCCGAAGTACCATAGCCAAACTGATCAAACATTCACAAGACCACAAAATTCCGACCCACAATGAATGGTGAATTATTCCAACTAACATATAACACATGCAAAATGGCGTACGTAGGACAAACGAGCCGTAGCCTGAAAATATGTTTCCAAGAACATATAAGATACATTAGGAATAACACTCCTCAATCAGCATACGCCCAACATATTCTCCAAAACCAGCACGAATACGGCCAAACGAATAATAAAATGACCTTGCTAAAACCACTAAATAACCAAAGCTTGCTCATTCCTTACGAACGGTACTATATACAAACCATATACCGAACAGGCAAACTCATTCCGAAGTAAACCCCAGGGGAAATAAACCCCCTAATTCAAACGGTCATTAAACCCCAGCCCCCAAATTCCACATGAACAGACCAGTTGTGTTCCAGCGTGTAACACGGATACCGCTCAAACCCGACCACACCGAATCTCCAACACACATCGAACCAAGGTTTGTGCTAGCTCAAATTCACAAATAACATAGTATATTAACAATGAATTACCAGTCAAGCAATAAAACATACTACAAACATTAGAACACAATTATCACAAAGCAGAAAAGACTATAACAGGCAGAATCAACAGAAATACGCTTACCAACTTCAACAAAGCGACAAAGCACGACACAATAAGCACACAAATACACACCATAATTTACGCTAAAGCTGAATCCTCCGCCTTTACAGAACAATACGACCAATGTGGTGATTCAACCGAAGAGTCGCAAGCTCCTGATGATGTACATATTAATGTCCGAAACATGTTGAGCACATAAGAAGTAAAATAAAATAGCAAGTGACATCAAGTTGGACATTTATTCCTCAACTATCACAAAGATGCAAGGTCCAATAAACATAATACTCGCGTAGGCAGTTCAGCATCGGGGACAAATTTCTGAGCAACATTTAAATGTAAATCTGTGGCCCTACCTTTTCCTAAATCTGCTCTAAGCTCTTACTGCTATAACTAAAGGAAACAATACAGTCCGTAGCAACAATTAAATGTGAACGGACGTTTCGTAAACAACGCAATTATACACCGATATTACAAAATTCCTCGAGACATTTGGAGTCAGTGTGTCAAAAATGAATATCAAAATTTAAAATTAACATACAAAATATTGACATATAAGTAACAGTGCGCTTTAAAAGGTTGTTCACTCGTTTGTTGCACAATTTGGCGCATTATATAAATTTCTGTCGTCTACTTTCAGTGTAATAATCTAATTTCTATTTCACTTCTTACCTTGAATTATGACAAGTTGTCTTCTAGATCTTCGTACTTTAGAATATCGCGCAAGATGCGAAAATAATTGTTAATATCTGAAAATTATTGACAGGTACGCTATGGCTGAACTCAGGGCCAAAGTTCAAGAAGAGAGTAAAGTTAACATTCAACAGCTACAGTAGTTCGTAGAAATGAATTTCGATCCTTCTGCTTCTGTAATAGCGAATAGAGAAGAATTCGGTTAGTTTTTTTTTTTTGGTTAACGTCATCTTGGAAAGGAAAGTTTTAAAATTTGTCTAGTAAACAAATACAAACGTCCGAACACGTGAAACACTCAGTGTACTAGAAGTAAAAATATGATTTTCTTTTATTTTAAAACTTCTTAATATTATTCCCATAAAAAAAACATATTTTCTTGGCTCGTTTTGTCCATACTTCTAAAAATAAATTCAATCCATATATTTCTATTAAGTACAGAGGGTTGCACGTATTGACGTCAGCTTCATATATTCGCTAGTCATTGAAATTCAAACCCAATAAAAAGGAAATTAACATAGGGTATTGAAGGATCGTTCACCACAGTGAACACAAAAATTAGAAACTTCATATTCAAGCCCATCAGCTATCTCCACAGTAACTGTGCTGTATAAGTTTAAAGTAACTTAAAGGTTATAGACCTTACACCAACACTTGCTCTAATGTCAAATTAGCTGTGCTGAGGCAACAAAATCTAATTCATACATCAAGTCTTCAGTAGCCGTTACACAGTGTGACGTAACACAACATTACATACGGCGCCACAGCCCTCAGCAGGAACACAGAAGGTAACATCAGGGTAGCAAGCAGCACCAGCGGCACGTGATTGCTCTCATCCAACGCAACACCTGACGTCATAATTAAATTCGGGTTTGGTCCGTGTGAATAAGAACCTTCAAAAGGTACACAAATAAATGAACCTTTATCAGTCGTTTGTACCCAAAGTGTGATATGGGCAACTAAAACTGCGAAACAAAAATTATAAAACAACCTTATATTGCAAACGGTGTGCTGTCACAACTTTGTTCACTCCTTCGCCATTGAAAGTTTCCTCCGATATATAAATATCTTTGTCCCACTTTGAATGTAAAAAACGGCCCGTTGTTTCGTTTGTTATTTCTAAACATGAAAATTTGCTTATAGATTTTATGTTCTTTAGCAGGTAATATCCTTACTGAATAGGAAAGCGAACGGATGGATCAGTTCCAGTCTCTTGGTCTGCTGCATTTTCGTAAGAATTTTGCTCACATCATTTTCCGTGTTTTTGTTCAGCACCTTGTTCCATTCTTGCGAAATCTGATGACGAAAAGTGTTCTGCTCTTCTCACGAATGTAATGTTGTAGGCAGACGATATCAACTTGCAGTTTTCTGTATTGAATATCGCTTCGGTATAACTGCTACAACGGTTAGTAACGGATTGCTGCACTTCAAAGCTGGCATCATTATCAGGATGATGATTTGTAGAGCATAAAATAGTGTAATTTGTCCTGTGCTTTAGAAAACCATTCAGAATAGCACGTACGAATGAAAAAATACCGATGACTAAGGGAAAATTCATTTTGACCAACACACAAACATGTTCAGTCATTTGAGTAAAAAAAAAATTGGGATAAGGTAACAGGAGTTGAGAAAACGACATATGGAGGAGCTTACTGGTCTGTATTACTTACCAAATGTTTAATGTGATCACATGGAAAAGAATTACACGGGCGGAGCATGTAGAACGTATACGGGAGGGAGAGGCGTATTCGGGGTTTCGGTGGGTAACGTGAGAGAAACGGACCACTTGGAAAATTCAGGGCTAGATGGAAGATAAAATTAATAAGGATATACAAATAGTGGGATGCGGTTGCATGGACTGGATTGATCTAGTTTAGTGTTGGGACAGTTAGTGGGCAATTGTAAATGGGATAATGAAAATTCGGATTCTATAAAATGCAGCGAATTTCTTGAGTAGTTGAGAAGCAATTGGCTTCTCCAAAAGAACTTTGCACCATGAAGAAAGTAACTATGTATGTAACTAAACATTACGTACGTAACGCGTCCGTCTAATGTTTATACCCCTTCGGCTACTCCAAAAACCTGATAACACGCATGATTTCAGATAATCGCTGAAAGGTACATGTAGTTTTTGCTCTTCTGTAATGTTACGCAGATTTGTTTGGTAGTTAGTTACTCTCCTTCCAGAACAGAATATTCCATCTATCTTCGTCGATTGATGGCCCATGATGCGGAAACATAAACTGTCCCGAAACGTCGAGATATAAATACCGATCACCGCAGTGTAACATTCCAGACGAGAGAACACGTCAGCCTCATGGAACTACTCTCGAAGAAGGCAACTAATTGTGACTTGATAGCGAAGGTAACCATAAAAACTCATACTAATTAGCTTCTCACGTAACAGAAAGCCTTGGTATGCGATCAGATAAGACCTCTACAGTGTCTCCCATTGGAACTGTCATTATCCAATATAGAGCAAATAATTTTCTGGTGTTCTTGATTACGTTCCATCCGTTTTACCTGACATCCTTACCTAATCTACCTCTCAAATGGACACAATACAAAATAATAATCAGTCAAAAACTCACACAAGTTTCGAGCAATATAATTGTACAGAAGTGACAACTGTTTGTCAGCAAAACGAAGAAGATAAAGAGACAGACGTTATTGCGTTTTGCAATAACATTACAGCAGGTGTCGATGTGTTCTCCAGCAGGTTCTAAAATCATAACAATGCGTCTCATTATTAAGCTAATTCTATGGCCATATATACCGTCCGCGTGCTGTCTCTAATTTAGTGACCTAGATTGCATTGGAATGCCAACATTTCGGCGCCTTTCAAAGTACCACGTTTATGTCGACGTCTTAACACGGCCAATACAAGCATGTTACACCTTGTCCGACAATTTGCAAAAATTTAATTTTCTCATTGTTACGACAATGCAATCTTACAGCCGTGAAAAGAGAGCTTTTATGCGTAATCGGTGGCAGTTCTTTCAGTTCAGGTCGGTTATTTTATTCTCCCTGCACATCAACATGTACAACTGTTACACACAGTGTACAGTGACAGGTTGCGAACGGAATGGAAATATAACTGTAACTGTACGATGACTGCTACAGTGGGCTGTTCTCTCAGATCAGCTCAGTTATTTTATTGTCCCTGCACATCAATATGTAGAACTTTTACACACAGTGTACAGTGACAGTGACTCGACAGTAACACTATGCGCTAGCCAAAACAACAAATTTAAATTTACTAATACAATTCATCCTGCAGAACACTTCCAATCGTCCCAAATGAACTCTGCATCCCGTCCGTCTGACTCATTAATGTATTTCTTTACACCTTTGTACATAAGAGATTTTCGTATTCACTATTAGTCACTGAGACTTAGGCAGTAACATAAAGTAATCTTTCAGCCGAAAAGAAACAAAATTCAAGTAGGAAGACTCTGCGCCGAGTGGCAAAGCAGAGAGATTGAGCTTGCTGTTTGATCACAACTAGCACACTGCTGGAATAACTTTTGGGTCAAATGAATATGTGATTAAATCTTGTGCAGTTAGTAAGTCTTCGGCATAAGGTTAACTTAGATACTTAATACCTTAATATTATTTTTAAGACAGTTTCGCCAAAATAGGTAAAAGGGCCTCTTACATACGTCATGTGTGCTAGTGCGTCTGTCGGTCCGCATGGGACGACTCGGATCCGACTGGACGGATTTTCATTAACTATAATATGTGAGGATATTATTCGACCTGTCGAGAAGAATCAAGTTTGAATAAATTCAATTAAAAAAAGAACAATTTATGTTACTATAATATTTCGCTGAGTTCTTTAAATTTTCCATCATTTTCCAAGTCACGTAATCAATATAAATTTAGAATAAAACATCTGCTTTTTTCAGTAAAATTTCCCACAATGTAAATTAATAAGTGGCACCAGCGGCATTGTTCACTCCTAAGAAGTTTTCAAATATCATGGTTTAAATGTACGCCGTACCGTGGTTGTCAACGTTCCCCCTAAAAATTAACGATTCCACAATACCAACTTTCGTGTGTTATTAATAATTCAACTTAACAAAGTATTGATCACCATGCCACGCTAAAAATTAGCGCCGTAATAAGCACCTCAGTGTATTTCAGAAAGCCCTGACAGTCAGATACATACAGAGCAGTCAGAAGTTGAACAAAACTAAACAAAAGTGAATTTTCCAAAGCTTGAAGCAGTATTTTTAACTCTGTGTTACATCTCATTGAGGTACATTATTTCAGCATGAATAGACAAGAACCAAAACTAAAGGGACTGTCGGAGTTTCGTTTCGGTTCGATGATACTTTTCTTCAGATTCGCGGGAATTTCGTTGAAGAAGAAGAGAATATCGGCTATTTATACTCTGTACATGATAATAGTGATTATATGTAGTTGCAGTACATACATAGGAATGTTGGTCGATGTGTACATACACAGGGACGATTTGGGACGCGCCATGAAGATAATGCGTGTGTTGATTCCAGTCACGAATATTATATGGATATTTTCGTACTGCAGGTAAGTTACATCAATGGCTGTCACTTCTGCTGATTCAAAACTGTAATAACAAATTATCCCAAGTATAGCACAGAAGAAGTGACGTAAACAGAACGCTATCTATTCGACATACCCACTACTTTTTTTAAGCTAACCGATTTAGTTAAATACGTTATATCGCAGGAAGTATAAAACAAAATCTACGGATATCATGACGTTTATATAACTCGTAGCCTGCGACATTCTGCAGGAATACGTCAGTGTAGAACATAGGCATATATTGGAGTTGAAATTACAAAGTATGCTTGAACCTGGTCGCAAGTCATTAACTCAAGCACAGATGGGCGGACACACTGATGTTACGAACCGGAACGCGTCTAACAATCAAATGCTTTAATTTGGTAAGAGCGACAAAATGTCTTGTTCATTGAATTTACGGAAAAGTTTAATGCCTAGATATATTGGTTTCTTAACCAGTCAATACATTTAATGTCCAATTTTCATGCGCTGATTTGAGAAGAATTTCATTTTCAAAGCAAAATATCAAAACGTTTGTCCTGTTTTTATGGTACTCTACAGCACTTCCTCTTCTTGGTGTTATTGTTCATTTTCTTTTCCTCAGACTCCAACAACGCAGTATTGAACGTGCGATGGACCTAACAGACAGCTTCACGTGGGAAGATCTGCCGACCAGAGACGCTGACACCGGACACTTGACAGCGGCAGGATGGATCCCTTTGATTTTGAAGTATAGCTTCCGAGTAGCTTTTGCGAGTTTATGTTTTCATACGGTGCAGTCAACAATACGCATGGTGAAAAATCATGAAACAATGTTAGTTGCGTGGTATCCTTTCGACTGGACTGTTTCACCGTTCTATGAACTGGTTAACATCTCACAGGTAACAATGTTTGTCAATACATTATAAAAGATTCTCAGATGAACTCTCTCTCTCTTTAATCTTAATTCATCAGTCTGACATGACTAATACATTTCTTTCATTCTCTTTCTTCGTTTCGTTCTTTCCGCCATCGTTACTATTCCTCGTTTCTATTAGTTTCTCGGTCTATATAGCTTTGAATGGACGGCTGATTAATGAAAACGAACTGGATAAATTATTCAATTGATACTTATTGGCCTAATACATTACTCTGAATGAAATTTCTCTGCGAAAATCACGAAAAGTTTGAAAAAATTCAATATATCCGGTGTTCCGTCCGGCACTTTATGAATACAAATCCACAGCACTAGTGCAGGACAAAATGTTCGGCTTTCGTGACTTCATATGGAGATTATTATTTAAGGAAAATCATGAACTGTGAGTGCAAACAATTTTAAAAGAACGGATCAAGTGTTACATTAAGATCCGGCTAAGGCTAAAATATTTTCCGCTACAAAGAGCACAGAAGGCAATACCCAAATCTTCGAAGTGCATTTTAAAATCTCAACGAAATAATAACACCGCTACTACTTTTAATTCAATCCGCATGTCGAAAGTCACGTGAACTGCTGATAAACAAAAAAAGTTTCAAGCAACTAACGTCAGACAGAAGCGAACAGCCGTAAGGCTAGGGCGAAATAAGTTGATTTGTAAATAACATATCTGCTGTATGACAGATTCTTTGGATTCTGAAATATACAGTTTAAATGTAGAAAGCAACCGAGATATTACATTTGGCACGTCTATTAATAACCTGTTGAAATTAAATCATTCGATCGACATATTAGACAAAAGAAAAATATAATAAAAACACAAAATATTTAAATAAATTTGTTTTTCTATAACAAAATTATTGTACATGCAAAAAAATTGTATTCTACATATTTTGATTTTTAATATCACATATGTTTCTTCACAATTCCACAAACCGTTTCCGCAATTGGTCTAAATTCTTAACAATTCACAAATTCACTGTTCATTAGTTGCTTTATATTCATATCTGGCCACCTACTTTCCTGGAAGGACGACATTCCGAGTAACTATAGACGTTCTGGGAAGCAACAAATTGTTTACATTTCCAGTCCAGGAAGTTGCTCAATCAATTCAATCAAAATGATTCCTAGTTTTCTTTTTGTTATAAAATTACTTTGAATGAAATGAAGTCAAAACTTAAAGGAGGTGAAAAATTATCCTGCGAAACCTCATTAAAAATTGTCCTTTCTACATATAATGTCGGCTGAATCTAATTAAATCTGTAGATTTTAAGGTGTTCAATTTAAAGTACATTAAAGCTGGAAATATTCAATTCTTTGCAGTGTTTCACATCACTTTTCTCAATCGGTATAGCATGCGGTTTCACGTGTCTATGTACTACACTGATAGCTGTGGCCTGTACTCAGTTCCAGAAGTTGAATTTGGCCTTACTGGATATTAGACAGAAATATATCACTATTCATCACGGACAGGAAGGTGAACAAGTTAATAAAATTGCAAGCTGTGACCTGAAAACTCTGCTAAAGTCGTGCATTCAACACCATCAGGATATAATGGAGTAAGTTCAAGAGAAGATCATAACACATTAACGTAACGAATGATGAAGAGAGGTATTTACTTTACCGTCCCCAATACTTATCTCAAAATATAAAACAAAAATGAACGTGAAAAAATTCCTCTAAACATTAATTCTGCTACACGAAATGCATATATCCTATCATCCATAACTGAAAGACAAGAAAACAATGAAAAATGAAATATGTTCAATACTTCCAGCGTATTTTACTGGTCTTTCTTTTCCACAGGTTCATGCAGCAGGTAGAAAATGCATTGAATATCGGTCTGTGTGGCCACTTTCTGATTATGCTGGCCACAATGTGCTTCGCTGCTTTTTCTGTAGTCACGGTACAGTATATGAAATGTTGCATGCACTAACTTTACGAAATAGTGACCAATGAAATATGAAGCCTTGTAGTCTGATTGGTATGATCAATAACCTAGCACAATTTTCATGGTAGATCATCTATCGACACA
>Ga0123355_10007955_pt1 | contig 15976 bp, 11 predicted proteins | sample TergutEmb28metaG_3_FD_89872 | JGI IMG/M metagenome (GOLD analysis project Ga0123355, IMG submission 89872) | Embiratermes neotenicus P1 segment gut microbial communities from Petit-Saut dam, French Guiana - Emb289 P1 | ecosystem: Host-associated > Arthropoda: Insects > Digestive system > Gut ...
AATAGAGCATAAGAAAATCTGTAAAATTATTTTTTTTATTCCCCAATCAATCACACAGGGATTTTTAAACACAATATAATTATCATATTTGTGCAAAATCACGGAAAATTGATTTCCGTGTCTATTTTATAGATGTTGTTAAGATGGTTGTGTTCTGTTATGATAACAGAGGAAATTACTATACTTGATGGGAGATATAAATATGGGACTAATTAGAGCACTTACTCAATCAGTTGGAGGCACATTAGGTGACCAGTGGTTAGACTTTTTTTATCAAGATGCAATGCCTGATACAGTTCTTGTAACAAGAGGTCAACGTCAACAAAGCGGACGTGGCGCAAATAGAGGAAATGAAAATATAATCGCTAATGGTAGTGGTATTGCTGTAGCAGACGGGCAATGTATGATTATTGTAGAACAAGGTCAGGTTGTAGAGTTTTCGGCAGAGCCTGGCAAATTTACATGGGATTCATCTTCAGAGCCTAGTCTTTTTGCGGGTTCTTTGGGGCGTAGTATTATAGATACATTTAAAACCGTTGGTCGTCGTTTTGCACATGGTGGTGACACAGGCAAAGACCAACGTATTTATTACTTTAATGTTCGTGAGTTACCTAACAACAAATTTGGCACAACCACCCCAATACCTTTCCGTGTGGTTGACACTAATATAGGGTTGGACATTGATATTACATTACGTGCCAATGGTGTTTATTCCTTTAGAATGGTTGACCCAATACTGTTTTATACCAATGTAAGCGGAAATGTAACAAAAGACTACACACGTGACCAGCTTGAAACGCAAATGAGAAGCGAATTTTTGAGTGCATTACAACCTGCATTCGCGCGCCTATCTGCTATGGGGTTACGTTATAGCGCAATTCCTGGGCATACCCTAGAGCTTTCTCAAGCACTTAATGAATCGTTGTCTGAAAAATGGGGGCGTTTGCGTGGTTTAGAAGTTGTAGCAGTTGCAATTAACTCTTTGTCTGCACCAAAAGAAGACGAAGAAATGATAAGAAACCTACAACGTAAAGCTGTTATGCGTGACCCTGGTATGGCTGGTGCGGCACTTGTGAGTGCGCAAGCGGATGCAATGAAAGCGGCGGCTTCCAACACAGGGGGCGCAATTCAAGGTTTTATGGGCATGGGTATGGCACAACAAGCGGGTGGTATGGACGCTTCACAGTTTTTTGCCATGAACCAACAAAACCAAATGGCACAACAACAGCAACAAGCCGCTCCACCTCCGGCACCCGTAGCGGCTGGATGGGCTTGCTCTTGTGGTTTTGCAAATAACACTGGAAGATTCTGCAATGACTGTGGTAGCGCACGTCCGCAATCCGACAACTGGACTTGTGCATGTGGTTTGGCAAATACAGGGCGTTTTTGTCAAGATTGTGGCACTCCAAAACCTGCCGGAAATTGGAAATGTTCTTGTGGTGCGGAAAATCCTGGACGCTTTTGCCAAGAATGTGGAAGCCCTCAACCATCATAAATTATAAATATTAAGTTTAAGAGTCGTGTACTAGATATGTGATTTCCAGCCTGCCCTGAACTTGATTCAGGGACATTCCGCAATGACGATACACCTTTTCACATGTTCAGGATACGACTCAAAGAACCTCACCTTGACCCCTTTCCTTAAAATCGTGCTTTGCACGATTTTTGTTAAAGTTTTTGTCAAACTTTTTTCAAAAAGTTTGCAGGGTGTGGGACGGAGTCCCACGGTCTTAAACTTATTTTAAATTATAAGAAGGTGATAAGATGTCGTTAATGGACTTCAAATGTCCAAATTGTGACGCGGCTATCAACTGGGATAGCACGAGTCAACAAATGAAATGCCCCTTTTGCCTATCTACTTTTGATGCTGCGGCTTTACAATCTATGGATGATGTGCTTGAAGATAGTGAAATTAGCTGGGATAGCCACGACAACATGGAATGGGGTGCGGGCGAGCAAGAAAGTATGCGATTGTTCTCATGCAATTCTTGTGCCGGCGAAATAGTAGCCGATTCGTCCACAGTGGCAACAAGCTGCCCATTTTGTGGAAACCCAGTAGTTATGAAGGGGCAACTTTCTGGAAGTATTAGACCTGATTGTATTATACCCTTTAAATTGGATAAAAAAGCTGCAATGGATGCCTTAGCAAAACACCTAAGTGGCAAGCGTTTATTACCCAAAACTTTCAAATCACAAAAGCAACTAAGCGAAATAAAGGGATTGTATGTACCATTTTGGCTTTTTGATGCGGAAGTTAGCGCGGATATGCGTTTTAATGCAACACAAGTACGTAGGTGGAGCGATGATAGGTTTAATTACACAGAAACAAAACATTTTAATGTCATTCGTCAGGGAACTTTGGCTTTTGATAATGTGCCTGTTAATTCCTCGGCAAAAATGCCCTCAGATATATTAGAATCTATAGAGCCGTTTGACGCAAAAGCCGTCGTACCGTTCCAAACGGCTTTTTTAGCGGGTTTTCTAGCCGACAAATTTGATTTTGATGAAGAACATGCTTCCAAACGAGCAAATGCCCGTATAGATGAAAGTACCCAAACAGCTTTTAAAAGAACTGTAACAGGTTATGCTACTGTCACAACAAAACACAGCGGAATTACGCTAAATAGCAGTAAAGTGCAGTATGCTTTGTTGCCTGTTTGGGTTTTAAATGCCACTTGGCGTAATCAAAATTATATGTTTGCCATGAATGGTCAATCTGGTAAGTTTGTTGGTAATTTACCCACAGATTGGGGAATTTTTTGGCGACAATTTGTTATTATAACTGTTATTCTCACGATTATATTTTCGTTAATCGCGCTTGCTATGGGGGTGGGGACATGGTAGGAGTTGTGTTTATCTGTTTGTTAATTGCGGCTGGAATCTCTGGTATTATAATGATGATTATAAAAAGCTCTTTAAAATCTGTGCAACAAGAACGTGACGCCTGCAATTATATTCGTAATAATAGCCTCAAAATCACTAATCAAAGTGATACTTTTTCCCATGAAAATGTTACCACCACACCCCGCGCACAACAACAAAAAACAACATCAGGAGCTAAATCAGGCTCTTCTTCAACAGGAAGACCCACAACAACATCACGACCAACTACTACTTCAAGACCTATTTCAACATCAAGACCTGTTTCAAAGCCAACATCTTCAACAAAAACCCCAACAAGGCGAAAATAACTACACAAGCTCTTGTACTGATTCTATGCATAATTTAAATATTTCATCAATTCTTGTAAAATCGCCTTGTAGGTGCAAGTAACCAAAAAGTGCCTCAAGTCCAGTAGCATGTCGATATTCAGAAACACGAGCAGATTTAGCGCGGGAAGAAGAATTTAAATTCCTCCCGCGTATCATTATGTCTTGCTCTCGTTCTGTTAAAACTGGGAAAATCTTGCGATACATACGTGCTTGAGCCACAGCAGTTACATAATTTTTAGCATGATTATTTAACTCTTGGAATAAAATGCCCTTTTGCAGAACCATATCACGTACCAAAAGTTCAAATACAGCATCACCAAGGTATGCAAGCTCTGCGGAGCTGTGAATTATACTCTGTGCCAACGTATTCCCTCTCTTGTATCTTCTATTATAATTCCCATTTCTGTAAGTTGGTTGCGAATGCGGTCTGATTCTGCAAAGTCTTTATTTTTACGTGCCTCTTGGCGTTTCTCAATTAAAGATATTATTTGGTTGATATCTTTCTCCTCTTGTTTTTCTAAATCTACCCCAAGAATATCCCTCATTAATTCGGTTATCAATTCTAGACTTTTTATCAAAAATTCATTTGATGGTTTATTATTGCTTTGGATATTAACATATTTCACTAATTCAAAAACATAGGATATCGCGTCCGCCGTGTTAAAATCATCACTCATTGCCTCAAAAAAAAGCTCTTTATACTGTTTTAACATTAGTATATTGGGATTATCTGGTGTAGTGGGTGTTTCATATTCAGGCTCTTTTGATATGGCATACTCTAAATTTTTTACACATGTTTTAATTCGTGTTAGCCCAACTTGTGCTGCTTTTAGTGATTCGTCTGTAAATTCTAAAGGCATACGATAATGCCCACTAAGCAAATAAAAGCGTATAACATCCGATGGAAACCTTTTCCTAACTTCGCGATATGTTTCAAAGTTGCCACGGGATTTAGAGATTTTTTTATGGTCTTTTGTTAAACTTCCGCAATGCATCCAAAAGCGTGAAAATGGTTTACCTGTTAGGGCTTCTGTTTGTGCTATTTCGTTTTCATGATGTGGAAATATTAAATCTACACCCCCGCCATGAATATCAATTTCATCCCCTAAATATTTTCGTGCCATTACAGAACATTCGATATGCCAACCTGGTCTACCAAACCCCCAAGGGCTATCCCATGCGGGTTCTTTTTCTTTATCTGGTTTGCGTGGCTTCCATAGTACAAAATCCATAGGGTTTTGTTTGTTTTCTTCCACTTCTATGCGTGCGCCCGCGTTAAGTTCGTTAATGTTTTTCTTTGAAAGTTTGCCGTATTCTGGGAAAGATTTAACAGAATAATAAACCGTGCCATTATTTTCATATGCAAAACCTTTGTTTATAAGCTCCAAAATCATTGCTTTAATTTCTTCAATTTCTTCCGTGGCGCGTGGGGCTATGGTTGCTTCCTCCACATTTAAATCTTTTAAATCTTCAATAGTGCTGGTTATATATTTTTCTGCTAGTTCTGCGGCGGATTGATTTTCTTCTTCGGCACGTTGAATAATTTTATCGTCTATATCTGTAAAGTTTTGCACAAATTTAATTTCACAATTGGGATATTCGTGTTTTAAAAATCGCCTTAATGTATCAAAAATCACATAAAACCGTGCATTTCCTATGTGAATATCGTTGTACACTGTTTGACCACATGTATATATTTTTATAGTATTTTCTGGTTCTTTTGGTGTAAATTCTTCTTTTTGTCTGGTGATTGTATTGTAGATTTTCAATGTTCCCAACCCTTTCAAAATAAGGAAAAGTTCACTAAAAAAGTGGCTATGCCGCTTTACGGGGGCTTGGGGGCAACGCCCCCATTGAGCGACGGAAATTGCAAGAGCAATTTCCTAGCAAAGAATAAAAACCGTGGAGTTTGCTCTACTCCACGGTCTATTATATAACCTTAGTTCATTTTAATAAAGCCCCACAAATAATTTTCATCTCTAAAGGGCATTATGCCGTCAATAGCTGGCCATAATTGATGAAATTGAACATCAATTACATTCACGCCTCTGGAATCAATAACGCCCCACAACCCTGTTTCCCAGTCTCCAATTCTAACAGTAAAGAAACCATCATCGTTTGAAGAAATCACATTAAATCTAGCATCAAGTACAACATTACCTTCTCTATCAATAAGTCCCATTGTTCCGGCTTCCCAGCCACCTTGTAGAAAAGTTGCAACACCATAGTTGTTAAAATTACCAGCACTTTCAAATCTAGGTGAAATAACAACATTTCCTGCTCTGTCTATAAAGCCTTGTTGTCCAAAATCTTCATTCCATATTGGTGCTAAGTCGTTATGAAAGACACCTATAGAGAAATGCACAGGAGGTATAACTTCGCGCCCAGTTGAGTCTTTCATGCCCCACAAACCATCAAGTTGGAATAAAATATGACCACAATCCATCCATAATCCTACAGATTGATAACGTAATGGTAAAATTTCCTCACCTGCTGAGTTCATAACACCCCAAGTCCATGTTTCACCATCATCACTTACTAAGCCTACCCCTAATAAATCATGGTTAGGAGCATGAGTTACTTGACTATATACAAGTGGTATAACAACTTCGCCTGCTGTGTTAATAAAACCATGTTGCCTTGTATACCAATCATGCCCTATACTTACAGGTGCAAGCCCATTTGACATAAACGAACCTATAAAGCTGTAGGTAGGTGGAATTATTTCACGCCCAGTTGTGTCAATAAAAGACCACAACCCAGTTTCCCAATCACCAACAAGCACAGGAGCAAAACCATTGATGAATGGATTAACAGAAGAGTAGGAACTTGCTGTATTAAGCAACCTACCTGTCATATCTATAAAACCCCATTCAAAATTAGGATATTGGTTTAACAAGACTGGGGCAAATCCCTCATTAAAAAACAAGGCGCTTTGATGCTCAAAGGGAATAACAACCTGTCCAGTTGCGTCAATTAAACCCCAATGACCATCTGCATTTTGAACTGAGGAAAACCCTTCTTCACTAAAATGTGTTACCCAGCTAAATTGAGGTCTTACTACTTCACGCCCCGTTGTATCAATAAAACCCCATACATCATTATATCTTACAGGTGCAAAACCATTGTGAAAGTGCATTGTTTCTTGATAACGTGCTTCCACTAAATAGATGAAATTTGCACCTTGGGTAGTAGTCTGCTCTGGTGTTGTTTGTGTTCCTGTATTATTTCCCTCCATTAAAGCGGGTGCGTTTGATTCATTTGTGATTGTCTCTGTTGTCTCCGAATTTGCACCACAAGCCGTAAACAAAACTAATACAAATGTTAATAAAAATAATTTTTTAAGCATTTATTATATACTCCTTCATATTTGTTATTATTCTGATATCAAGCATACAGCATGGGAAACAATTCCCTCACCTATGCCTGTAAATCCCATTCCTTCTTCTGTTGTTGCTTTTATATTTATTGAAGACTTGGGTAAATTTAATGTTGTTGCAATGTTATTAATTATTGATTCACGATAGCCAGACAGCTTTGGCGCTTGTGCTACTATGGTTGCATCAATATTTTGTATAACTATATTTTTTTCATCCAGTAGTTTTTTTACTCTATTTAATAATACTAAGCTGGAGATATTTTGGTACTTATCATTTGTATCTGGGAAATGAATGCCAATATCACCCAAACCAGCAGCCCCTAAAAGTGCATCCATGATTGAATGTGTTAATACATCCGCGTCGGAATGCCCCATTAATCCTTTATTAAATGGTATTTCTTCCCCGCCTAAAATCAGTTTTCGCCCCTCACAAAGCCTGTGTACATCGTATCCATGCCCCACTCTAAAGCCCATTGTATCCTCCCTTTCAAAAAAATAAACGAGGTTATCCCTCGCTAGGCACATTCTACAATTATATGACAATAAGTAGTAGCTGTCAAATCTGGGCAATTGAATTTTATTAATTGATAATATTTCCAATTAAAATATCAAAAAATGTATTTACAAGCTCGTAACCTCATGTTATAGTAACCCTAAGTTTGTTCGTAATAAAAGTTTCCTTGGCTATTATGCTGTGGTGTTTCGCCATGGTTGAGTTTTGTGGTTTTTACTATATCAAATTGCGCGCTATTCGCGAACTATAGTGATAGTAGCACAATTAAAAGCATCCTACGGTAATTTGTGCTACTATCACACGTTCGCTAAAGTGTCACAATTTGATTTACGATTGCTGATACAATCGCTTTTGCAGGGAAATGGAAAAAGCTGTAATGTGTAAACATTACAGCTTTTTTTTGTATTTCCAAATTTGTGTGACTGTAGGGGACGCGCCCCTGCGCGTCCCGCAAATGGCGCTTCTAATAAAAAACAGGCGGGACGCGCAGGGGCGCGTCCCTTACATGACCACATGAAATAAGATAGACTCCTAGTCAATCACTCCAACATTGGTATCAAAATATAAAGTTTTTCATGAGATAGTGCCCCATGCACTACAGCAGGCTCTACAACATGTGATATTCTCAAGTCAATAACCCCAACAGTTGGTACATGAATCATTTCCCAATCCAACAAATTAACGGTTATGGGTAATGATAAAACATGAACCGAATCCCAGTCTACAACATAATCTGTATTGTAAATGGTTATTTGTGGCTCTTGAGTCTCAATTACTTCACGATTCCAAATATTTTCACTATTAGAGTTTGAAACAGCAATAAACTGCTCAAAATCTGGTGCTGATGTAGTATAAGAAGTACGTACAATACTTGTGGTTATAATCACACACATTACCAACGAACATAACGCAAAAACGCCCCGCCGTCTGTGCGAACGGTCAAGAATGTTGCATAGGCGTTTTTTCATTTCCTTTGCATTGTCACCCATTTCAGTTAAAACAATATTCTTTTTTGTATATTTTATGTGATTTGTTGGTAATGTGGAAATTAGCACACGGCAATATTGCTTTAATTCAAAATCAGCTAAAGTACCCACCACATAATCATCACAAGAAAGCTCCATATCATTTGTTACCTGATTAGCCATAAGATATACCAACGGATTAAACCAATGCAAGGCTTTAGCCAATAATAATATCCATTTGTAAAAAATATCCTTGCGTTTGTAATGAATCAATTCATGTCTTAAAATTAATGTTAGTTCATTGTTGGTATAATTTCCATGTGGTAGTAATATTTGGGGATAAAATAAGCCTATAAGTACAGGTGAATCTATTGCAGTTGTTATTCTGGGTTTAGGAAATTTTTTAAGCCCTAATAGGCGACTCTGTTCCTCCAAAAGATTCCATATATGCTTTGGTATAGGGGGAGCATTTGAATTTTTTAAGCGATTATGGAACTTTACATAAGCACATAAATGAATAAGTAAAAATATAACAATACCAATAAACCAGATATACATAAAAATTTGTATATCATTTAGCCGAAAGGAAGTTGAAGGGTCTACAAAAAACTGCTCTATAGTTGATAGTCGAACGGATGTTATTTCGCTAATTGAGGGGGTTTCATCAGACATTGATTCAATCATGCTAACTGTAACAAGGACTTCATCTGACGACGAGATTAAGAAATTGCTTGAAAAAGATGGCAAAGACAAGAATGGCAATGGCACAACTAGCAATAGTCGAAATGTAATAATAATCCATAAAATAGACCGCCACCTAGCACTGTACCTTTTTTGCAGTAGTTTAGTTGCAAAAAACAAAACCCCTATCAATACCCCTGTAAAGAGTGATATATGTAGGATTTCTATAAAAACACCTTGCATTTTAAAACCCTCCTCTGTCTGTATATACTCGTGAAATGATACATTTTCCGTAGGGGACGCACCCCTGTGCGTCCCGCCCGTTTTTATTAGAAGCACCATTTTGCGGGACGCGCGGGGGCGCGTCCCCTACATCAAACAATCTTTCATTTTCCGGGTATATCATCAATTGTAATCGTTATTTTACAGTTTGTCGAGTTTATATCTTTGTGGGGGAGAGGTATAAATAAAATGCCCCTACTCTCTAATTTTTTTTGCAACAACTTCCATAGAACCATTGTAATGCCCTGAAATGTGATAATCTACAGGAGTCAACCCAAACCTTTTTAGCAAATCATAAAGTGATTCCCTAGAGAAGTAATTCAAGTGATACTGTTGACGACGCATAGCATCATTATGACCAACTACAGCAGAAAAGGCACTTTCAAAAGATGGCGTAGAAATCCATATACAACCATCATCTTTTACTAATGTTACAACTTTTTCAATCGCTTTTACTGGGTCACTAACATGTTCAAGTACATCACCCATTATTATAACATCCCATTGTCTGTCTGATTTGTATTCGACAAAATCCGCCGTTTCTGCTTTTAACCCATAAAGTTGTTTAGCATCCTCAACATGCCTGTCTATTACATCAATTCCAAAAGCATCGTAACCTATTTCACGCGCAGAAAGCAAACATTCACTTGCACCAATACCAATTTCAAACAAACTCATACCCTTAGCAAAACCTCTTGCACGAATATCGCCCAAGATTCTGGAGTAATACGAGAAAAACGCGGGATTAGCCTGACGTGGATTATCATTGTGCAAAAACAACTTTTCTGGAAAATGACGGGCAAACATATGATGACATGGCTTACAATACATCCACATACGAATAGGATTAAAAAAACTGTTAAATCCTGCCGCCTCCACAAGAGGATAACACCAATGTGGATTCGATTGTCCTCCACATAAAGGGCACTCGAGGCGTTCCTTTTCTTGTTTCTTCTCTTTATAAACATAACTATAGCTAGTGTGTTGGTCGTTAAATATTTGTGCCGCTAAATCAGGCTTTTCTTCAAAAGCACGATAATATAAATTGTATGCTGTTCCGGGGTCATTGGTGGCATTTGAAATATTTGCAAGCTGGTAGTAACATGCAGAGGATACTTCTTTAATTTTCTGTAGTTCTATAAATACTCCTGCAGCCGCTTCATAGTTGCCACTTGCTATTAGGGTTATGCCTTGATTGTATTTATCGGCTATGTTTTGCATCTGGTTGCTCCTTATCATTTTGTATATGGGGCGCTGTCCCAAGCCCCGCAAAGCGGCTTAGTCGCTTTTTTATTCTTTATTTTTTATCTTCCAATAAACTCAACTTCTGCCAACAATTCGGGTGGTGGTTCTTCTCCACTTTTAGCAACTTTGTGGATTGCATTAGTAAGGTGACGAATTTGCTGTAGTGCGCTTAATTCATGTCGTTTAATTAAATCGACATATTGTGGGTTTGTAGCCAATATTTCCCGAACATCTTTTGGGAATGGGCAATACCTACCCATAATATTCCTTGCAAATTTATTAAGGCGTGGTAAGCCCTTTGATTCATACGTAAGCCACTCAACATAATTTGAAACAAACACATTTCTATAATTATTTCTGGCGCGTGTAAGTTCATTTTTTAGGCTGGCACGCGCATCCATAGAAAGTTCTCTGTTTGTTCTATAAAACTGTAGATAATCAAAGTACTCACTAGTTAATGATGGGTCTGTTACATCACTCCAGCGCAAACCATGTGTATGCTTTATATATTCCCAACGATAATCCCCTGTTAATTTCATTGCCACAAGTTTTAAGTCAACAAGTAGAAATACTGGCATAAACATACGAGGAGGGGATTTTCTATCTCTGCCTTCCATCTCTTGCCACATAATACCACGTGTGCCTGGGTTGGGCATTAGGATTATATCAGGTTGCACTTCATAATGATAATACTCTCTTGGTACTCCAGCATCAGGGTTAGAATACCATGTTTTACGATGAAATGCAGAATAATCCAGTTTTCGCACTTCATCAAATGCCTCAATAACCAATTCTGGCGTTACAAGAGAATCTTCAAGGCTACGATACACGTTGTTATCAGAGAATATTGGGCAAAAAATGGAAATACGTCCAAAAGTAATTTTATTTACAAATGGGAATACTTTTGTAAGCTCATAACGTAATTTAGCTTCTTGGTCTTTAAGCATTGCGGCTTCTTCTGCATCACTAAAACGTTTGCTTACTTTAAGTTCTCTAATGGCTTGTTTATAATCGGTATCAAAATCGTCACGGCTAGACTCTTTCTCACCATAATATATTGCAGTTAGCCATTCTGTAATGGTGTAAACGCCTTTTGTTTTGTCACCTCTTAAAGTATCTGCAATAGAGTATAGGTAATCAGAATATTCTACTCCTGCAAGACGCATATCCATATACCCAAAATTAAGGAACATTTTTATAATTGTGGGGGTATTTGTATCTCTAAGGCTCTTAATAAAAACACCTGTATATATTTCATAAAAATCATTTGTAAGCTCTCGGCGTAGTTTATATACAGCATCATCCGCACTGCCCCTATCTGGTATTTGGATATATGCCCTTATTGTGTGTCTAAATTTATTACATAATTCTTCATCACAACCAGAATATTCAAGAATAACATTTAAAGATTCTGCAAGGTTTGCTCTTGTTTGTTCGTTAATTGGTTCATTTGTAATCTCTTGGTTTGTTCGCTTGCTTGCTAATGTATCATTGTAAGTATTTAAACGGTGTCTATATAGGGTATTGTTAATATATGGCTTACCATTTAACATACCTATAATTTGCCTCATCATAACATCAACATTAGCATCTGCGCCTTTGATATTAATAGAATCAAATTGAAGTTGCGCAACCAGTGAAAATAGATCATGCCCCTCTGTATTTAGTAACAACTTGCCAATTTCGTTTAAATGTTCGTGGTATGCTTGGCATGACTCTACCGCCAAACGAATATCATCTATACCACGGTGGAAAAGCCCAAAAGATATACTAGGTTGCATAAGTGCTTTTTGTGTGGTGGAATCTAGGCTCATAAGCCCCACATAATATGGCAACATCCAATCTGCTACAGAGTCAAATTCATCTGTTGCGCGAATTTGAGTAGTATCCAACTTTCTTGAAGAAAGTGCATAACGTTTAGATAATTGTTCATATTTGGGATAAAGAGTATTAATTAATGTGTAGGCATTATCTGCTTGATTTTTTAGTTCTGTATGGTACTGCAAAAATTTTGACAATTGGCGATAAATTGCATTAATTGCTAATTGCATGGCATCTTTATTGTCTTTTAACAATATTTCCAAATCTGTAAAATCATTAAATGGATAGGCTAAAATTGTTACTTCTGTTACAGCAGTGTATGTAGTGCTGTAACTACCAACTTCAAAATCAGCAAGACCAACAATATCTTTTTGACCAAAGTAGAATCTTTGCCCCATTAAAGAGGCTTCTACATCCCCTTTTGTAATAAAACAAATATTACCTATTTGTTCGCCTGCTGTACATATAACGCTTCCTTGAGCATAGTTGATTAATGGCATAAAATTCACCCTTTTTATTATTGAGTTTAAAACCGTGGGGTTTCACCCCACACTCCAAGAAACTTTTAAAAAAGCGGCTATGCCGCGGGGCTTGGGGCAACGCCCCATTGAGCGACGGAAATTGCGAGAGCAATTTCCTAGCATATGAAAAAGTTTCATCAAAACTTTAACAAAAATCGTGCTAGGCACGATTTTAAAAAAGGTCTAATCTAATACAATGTAACAAAGGAATAAGACAATTGCAAGAAAAACATTTAGAAATAATTTAGGAGAGATATAAATGGAATATTTAGGATTGAGTAAAATTCAAGGTGGGCTTGTTATCCTTGAAGGAGTTCCTGATGTTGCCTATGATGAAATTGTTACAATAACACAAAAAGACAGGGAATTACAACGGACTGGGCGCGTAATACAAATATCTGGGGATACTGCTATTGTGCTGGTTTTTGAAGGTACAGAAGGGTTGCGACTTCAAGATACGGTAACACGCTTTAGTGGTCGTCCAATGGAAATAAGTCTATCTCCTAATATTTTGGGGAGGGTTTTTGATGGGCTTGGAAGACCACGTGACGGATTAGGAGAAATACACAGCAAAACCCGCCGAAGCATAGCGGGAAAGGCAACAAACCCCGTTTTTAGGCAATATCCACGCAATTATATACATACTGGTTTTTCTGCAATAGATGGGCTAACAACTTTAATTCGCGGGCAAAAGTTGCCTATTTTTTCTGCTGATGGGCTTCCCCATGATAGGCTTGCCGCACAAATTGCCTCTCAAGCAAATATTAGTGATATAAATGATAGAAATGATAGAAATGTAACTACGCAACTTTCCATTCCCAAATTTGCTGTAGTATTTGCAGCAATGGGCGCAAGTTATGATACAGCAGAATTTTTCAAACAATCTTTTGCAGAAGGAGGTAGTACCGAACATTCTGTAATGTTCCTTAATCTTGCAAATGACCCTCCCACAGAGCGGATTGCAACGCCTCGTTTTGCTTTAACTGCCGCGGAATATCTTGCCTACGATTTGGGTTATCATGTACTTGTTATTCTCACAGATATGACAGCCTACGCCGAAGCTCTGCGCGAAATTTCTTCCGCACGTGGAGAAATACCCAGTAGAAAAGGTTATCCAGGGTATATGTATTCCGATTTAGCTTCATTGTATGAACGTGCTGGAATTCTTAAAGGAGTTAACGGTTCTTTAACACAAATTCCGATACTAACCATGCCCAATGAAGATATAACACATCCAATTCCAGACCTTACAGGTTATATCACAGAAGGGCAAATTGTGCTTGACCGTTCGTTACACCTAAAAGGCATTTACCCCCCTATAAATGTGCTTCCTTCCTTGTCTCGCCTGATGAAAGATGGCATTGGAGAAGGTTATACAACCCCAGACCATCCCATTTTAGCTTCAAAGTTATTCGCAAAATATGCAGAGGTTGGTGATATTCGCGCATTGGCAACTGTTATTGGGGAGAGTGATTTATCCCCACGTGATAAATCTTTAATAGAGTTTGGGCGCAATTTTGAAGAAACTTTTATTCATCAACATGCTTTTGAAAATCGTTCATTAAATCAAACCCTTTCTTTGGCACGTTTCCTATTGCAAGATAGTACGTGAATTGAGTATACTTATCATGACATGTTTCAGAATCGTCATAGCGGGCTTGACCCGCAATCTTTTTAAAGAGATTCCGCATCAAGTGCGGAATGACAATGGGGGACGGAATGAAGAATTCTTACAGAGAGGTGATATTAATGGTCAAAATGAGTGAACGCGAACAGCGTAATGCCCAAAGAGCATACACAGCAGCAACCCAAGGCATGGTATTACTTAAAAACAATAACAATGTGTTGCCTATTTCAAAAAGTGGCGATATTGTACTACTTGGTCAAGGGGCAGTACGCACAGTTCGAGGCGGAACAGGTTCAGGTGACCCATTTAATGGCGGTTTAAGTGGAGGGGGCAAAGCAGATGTAGATTTATCACCCCGCTACAATATTCACATATTAGATGCATTTGAAAAGGATGGTTATAACGTACTAAATGCGGAAATGTTGCGCGAATACGCCAAAGGTTATGACTTAATAAAAAATGCTAAAGCATTAGACCCACTGGAAACATTTGCATATCCAGAAATGGAACTAAATGAAAATGAATTACAAGCCCTTTCCGAAAAATGCGACACTGCCATTTATGTATTGGCACGTAATGCAGGGGAAGGTGCAGACCGCCAAATGATTAAAAAAATCAGCATAAATGGTAATGAAGTTGAAGTTGGTGATTATCAACTATGTAGTGTTGAAATTGAAAACCTTAAAAAGGTAAAAAAAGCGTTTAAAAATACTGTACTTGTATTAAACGTAGGTGGAACAGTTGAGGTATTACCCACGTTAGAAATTGGAATAGATTCAATATTGCTAATGGGGCAAGCTGGGCAAGAAGGCGGGCGCGCCGTTCGTGATGTTTTAAATGGAAAAATTACCCCTTCAGGCAAGCTAACAAGCACATGGGCAAAAAAATATTCTGATTACCCAACTTCTGCAACATTTGCTTACAATGATGGAAATGTTGACCTTGAAAAATATGAAGAGGGTATTTTTATGGGATATCGTTACTTTGATACCCTAGATGAATCTGAAATAGCCCCCTCATATAAGTTTGGTTATGGTTTAAGTTATACCAATTTTGAAACCAAAATTATTGGCTTTTCCAAAAATAAAGATGTTATAACATTGGATGTGAATGTGAAAAATATTGGCAACTATTCAGGTAAAGAGGTAGCCATAATATACTTTGCCGCTCCAGAGAGTGAAATAGAAATGCCCGTAGGCGAATTTTTAACTTGCAAAAAAACAAAGGAATTACAACCCAATGAAGAAGAAAAACTGACTATATCATTCTCTGTTAGAGATATGCATAGTTTTGATGAAAAACGCGAGGCATATATTTTATCAAAAGGAGTTTATAGAATATCAGTGGGCATGTCATCAATTCCATTGCTTGTAACAGAAACTATTGTGACAGAAACTGTAAGAATCGAATGCCCATTAAATCAAGAAATGGACGAAGACAGCGGAGAGATTCCAGAATTTGACTCTTGTTTTGATATGTCTGATGCAGAAATCAAAATTACCCCTGATGATATTAAAACCATTGATAATCGTTCTCCATATCACGACCATGCAACTACTACCTACACCACAGACCCAGCCTACAAAGCCATTCTACCATATGAAAAAGTAGAATATGTCGCCAAAAAAGACATTAAATTAATGGATGTGGTAAACGGCAAAGCCACTTTGCAGGAGCTTGTTGCCCAGCTAACACCTGAACAATTAGCAGATTTAAATTGTGGCACAGG